>ERZ795050.2385-NODE-2385-length-20996-cov-12.309011_pt1 | contig 20996 bp, 23 predicted proteins | sample MGYA00375134_ERZ795050 | MGnify/ENA primary metagenome ERZ795050 (study PRJEB30179, sample SAMN05720221) | activated sludge metagenome | isolation source: Anaerobic digester | place: Japan | collected 2015-05-26 ... | reverse complement strand
GGTGATTCCCTGGAGTGGCTCGGCAAGAGAACGGGGATAAGCCCCATCGAAAACATCGGTGACTTCATAGGCGATGTCTCCCGGGACAAGCGGCTTGAGGGATTAGCCGGTGCCGTGGCGATGTATTACGCCGCCCCCTACCTTGCCGCTTCTATGCAACCGTACGCCGGTTCCCTGTCCCTGGCACCCCAGTACGCCACACCCGCACTCATGGAGGCTCAGGCGGCGGGAACCGTTGCCGGGCCTGGGATGCTGTCTTCCATGTACTCCAACGCTGTCGGAGCATTGCAGACCGGCCTGGCGGGATTGGCATCCTCTAGCCCCCTGGAGATGGCCGGGGAGAAATTGGCGAAGGAAGGTCTGAAACTTGGGGTTGATGAAGGGATCACTAGGTTCATCATCTTGCCGGCAATAGAACAGTATCAGGAGGCAATGAGATCTTTACAGGGCATGCAAGTCCCGAAACTTCGCAACTACTCATACAAACCGCAAGACTTCACGACCCCTCCCACGGATGCCTCTAATCTCCCCATCATTCAAGCGTCTGCGGCAGGGCAAGGCGCACCGGACATGACGTCCGGTTTTTTGAGCAAGTACCTGAGTGATTACAAGGACTACGGCAAGATGCCCCTGTTTGAAAAGTTGTTTGACACAAAGGAGGTATTTTAGTCATGGCATATGAACCTACCCCGTTTGATCAGTATACGACTTACGGACTCCAGACAGCCCAGAATATTCTGGAGGCATCCCGGCAGAATCAGTCGGCCTATCCTACCTATGTTCCTTCTCAGGGTCAGAGTCCCACCCAGATGTCGTACTACTCTTACACCCCAACCTCACCGATGGCGAGGGTCAACGCACCCGACTACACGGCCTCGGGAGGGGCGTACCAGGGGCTGATGGGTGGTGATTACGCCCGGCTTGAGCAGGCGCTCCGACAGCCTGGAGAAATCGCCGCAGGCCAGGCATACCAGACCGGCATGAACAACCTGACCAATGTCATGGGCGGCCAGGGGCTGTACGGATCGACCATCATGGGGAACCAGATGAACCAGGGGTTGCTGAGGGAATACCTCGATGCCATGATCAAGAATGCCTCTGGCGCCACATCGAAAAGATACGAGATGGAGCAGGCCGAACTGGGGAAGTTGAACGAGTTTAACCTGGCGAGGGAACTGGAACAGAACAAATATAACGCACAGATGTTTGCGTCGAAGGTGGCCCAGGAGGGAGACATCTTCAAGGCGAACACCTCACTCTCGGATCAACTCAATGCCTACAATGCGGGGAAACTCTCGTGGGACTATCAGCAAGATAGTGCCATGAGGGATTGGCAGAACAAGTCGGCCTACGAGAGATACACCTACGAACTGGCGAAGCAGGCATACGTGAACCAGATGGACGAGATGATGATGAACCGTGCTCTCGCTATTGCAGGCCAGGGTGCTCCGCTGTCTCAGTCGTACCTCAACTACCAGATCGCACAACAGCAGGCCCAGGCGGCCATAGATGCCGCCAATGCGTCAGCGAATGCGGCCACCCAGGCGGCAATGTGGGGAGCCGGTGGATCGGCGCTGGGCGGATTGCTCGGCAATAAAAGCCTGAGTGAAATAGGTAATAACCTTAAAAGTTGGTTCTCATAGGGAGGCATGACATGGGCTTTTTGACGACACCTACCGGATGGACAAACTACGGGGGCCCGGAACCGTGGGCGGGCGGAGTGAATAGTTTTACTGATAACTTTATGAAAGCCTTTGCCCTGACCAAGGGTCTCAGGTTGCAGGAGGCTCAGCAACTCCAGGCCCAGAAGGAAAGCGAGGAGAAGATCCTGGCCGCACAGCAAGCACGGGAGAGGCAGGCGGCCTATATGGCGTTTATCGAGCAAATGATGAGACCGGAAACCAGGATCATCAATACCCCTCCTCCTTCCCAGGTTCCTCAAGGCGGATCTCCGTTACCGTCATTGGGTATTAGCCCAGGCAACGGGCCGCTGACGGCAACCCCCAACCTCGGGCTTATGCCTCCCCAGGCCGCACCGGCCAACACCGGACAGCCTGTGGGATACCCGTTCCTTCCTGGCTCAACCCAGAGAACGGTGACGACCCGTCCGAATATGACGATGGATAACATCATGCAGGCAATACTTCAGCACGGCACCCCCGAGGATGCCGTCAAACTGTTTGGCCAGATGCAGTCAGCCGAGAACCTGGCGGCCACCCTGGCTAACAGGATCGAACTTGGGAACCTCAAGGGTCAATGGGATATGGACAAGCTCCTCGAGCGGGTAGCAAGTGCGGAGAAGATTGCAATGCTTAATGCCGGGAACAAGAGTTCCAACGCCGATGCCACGACTGCACGAGTACTAGGGTTCATCATCCAGGGGAACCTGAGATCTCTGGAGTCCGACAAGAGGTCTCTCGTGGCGGCCCGTGCAAGTGCCATCCGCAAGGAAGACCGGGAGAGACTCGACGCTCAGATCGCAGACATCGATACACAACTGAAAGATACCAGGGACCAACTCAGTAGCCTCGGGTTCGACTTCGCAAAGAAGACCGACCAGAATGTCAAACCCTCCAAGAAAGGAGTGCCTGCAATCGATGAAAACAACCTGAGTGATAGTGTTAAAGCGGCCATCGAGTATATGAAGGGTGCAAAGAATGAAGCGGATGCACTCACCAGGGCCAGGGCATTGAAGGATCAGAACTGGTCGAGGCAGTACATGGAATTCATTTTGAAGAAATCGGGGTGGGAATAAATGTCAATCATTGACCAACTCTATGGAGAGGGGAAGACCTCTCCACGGAAGGCGTCAATACTGGACAAGGTCTATAACGAGCAGACTCCCGAGCAGGCATACGAAGCGGAACGGCAGGGATTGGCCGCCATCTCGGGTGAGATGCCTGGGGCCGCCTGGAGAGGTATGCAAGGAGCCTACCTCAACCTGGGCAACCTCGGGCGTAAACTCGTGGGAGCAGACACCTCAGAGAACGATGCCGCCTTGGCACAACTCCAGGCAGAGAGGGAAGCACTCAAGGCGAAGTACGGAGACAACTTTGCTTTCGACTTTGCCGAGGGTGTTGGCGGCATGGGTGGCACCATCCCCCTGGACATTGCCACGGGCGGGATCTCCAAGGCTTTACTCGTTCCCAGGTTGATCTCCAAAGCACTTCCCTACATGGAAAGAATCCCCGGTTTTGCTCTAGGCATGATGGGGAGGATGGGAGCCGAGGGTGCCGTACAGCCCACGGACTCATCTTTAAGCAGAACTCTCAACACCGTGACCGGCGGAGCGGAGGGATTGGCCGAGGGCATCCTATACGGGCGGGCCGGTGAGATCGGTGCCGAGGGAAACATCGTCAGTAGACTCGCAAAGCAAGTGCCCACTCAGGGATTACTCGGCGGAGCGATGGCCGCTTATGAGGCGGCCAAAGAAGGAAGGTTACCCACCGAGGGAGAACTTGCCAGGGGTGCCGGTTTCGGTGCGGGCCTTGGCGCAGGGTTCGCCGCTATCGGCGGCAGGCGGCAGAGACCGGGTGCCATCGATGCGAATGAATACCGGCAGAGACTTGCGGGTCTCCTGGGCGAGGAGAATCTGCCTCCAACCATTCAAGACTTTCCGGGTGCCGTTGAGGGAGGGTCGGGGCAATCAATACCGAGATCGTTCCCTGGCGCCAGAGAGGGCGGATCGGGACAGTCGGAGTTTCTCCGAATTCCCCCAGGTGCGAAAGAGGGAGGGTCTGGACAGGAGACATTCAAGATCCTTGACAAGGCCAGGGGTACCGAGGAAGACGACCATCCGATGATGCACCTGCTCCGCAACTCTACATTGAGGGCCACCGTTGGGGGAGCGTGGGGAGTAGAACAAGACGACGAAGGCAACTGGAAATACAACCCTCAGAAGGGTCTGATCGGTGCTCTCGGTGGCGGCTTGATGATTGCCGGGGTTCGCACCTACACTCCCGCATTCAAGGCCAACCTCATCAAGTGGGCCGACAAGGCCGGGTACGCCACCAAGGCCGACATGGAGAGGTACATGAAGAGTGCCGACTCCGTGTACAAGGAGTTCCTCAAGAAGCGGGATCTACTCGACACCGAGGATGTGCCTGATCTCTTCACGGCAGTAAAGCCCAACTCCGATCCCGTATACAAACGATCCCTCGACTTCTCGACACTCTGCAAGAAGCGTCATGTAATGACCGCAACCATCGATGCCATCCAGACCGAACTAGGCAGAGGGCTGACGGCAGAAGAATATCTTGAAGTGCGTGATGCCCTCAAGAGCAAGGGATATACGGTGTCCTGCGGCCCGTGCTATGTCGAGTCAAAGCGGATGCACCTTGGCAACGCCATCAACGACTTCATCGAATCCCACCCGAAGGCAGACAGAAACCTCTTTCTGTCAACTGCAGGCATTGTAAAACTGAAGGCAACTGACCCGGCCCTGTACAAGGAATTTCTCAAAAAGATAACTGCCGCCACCCTGTCGAAGACAATGGAGACCTACGCTGAATTCAAACAGGGCAATATCACCAATATGCCTCAGTCGTCAGTAGATCTGTATAATGCCGGTGCGGGCTTTAGGATCTTCTCCTGGTCTGACTTTGAGATGCAACATCTCCTCGACGGTATGCAGGCAATCGGTGAGATGGCAGTTAAAGGTCTCAAGACCCATGCCTACACCAAGGTGCCGGCCTTTGCGGATCTCTTTGGCAAGACCGGAATTAAGATAAACATGAGTCTGATCCCGAAGGGGATGAAGGACGGGAAGGTCGTCTGGGACGATGTCGAGGGAATGCCCTACAAGGAAGCAGTCAGGTTGAGAGAGAAATACCCTGACACTTGCGGCACCGCTGCCATTGCCACCTCTGACGAGATGCTAACCGCAATGCTGAAAGATCCCACCGTGGACTACATCATCCCTTACCATGCCTCTGGCATGAGCAAGGTCAATGCCGCAAAGGCCGGGATGGAGGGATGGAAAGACTACACCAGGGTGCAGAATGAATCATTCACCCCCGAGATGGAAGCAAAGATCCTCAAGAGTGTGGGTGGTGACAGGAAAGCCTTGAAGAAGGAGCTGGTAAACGCCAGGGATCAAGTCAACTGGTACAAGGTCGGCCAGGATGTGGCGGCCTATAAAGCCAAGTGCGAGGAACTGGGTCTGACCCCCAAGTTTGCCGAGTGGAAGGATGATCCAAACTATTGGAAACTCCTGGTGGACCACAAGCGTGAGCACGATGGCCGACCCGTGGGACAGAACCCCGTGCGGCCCGAGTTCGATGAGGCCACGCTCAACCAGTACCTCAAGGGATGGATAAAGCGGGAGCCGCAGAGTGCGGTCAAGAGTGTGGTGAACCAGTTTGTCAAAGTCCTCGCCAAGGAGCAAGGCACCACCCTCTATGCCAACCCGCTGGCCCCTGTCATCCAGGGTGTGGGCAACATGGTTAAGGGTGTCCTCGACAAGACGGTTGCCCCGGCTATCGGCGGGATGCCTGGAGAATCTTTCGGCCACACCTTCACCCGCACCGTGCAGAATTCGATGCTTGGTCTCAAGGATTGGGAGGACTCTGTAGCGAAGAGAACCGGCCAGGCAATCGACAAGGCGAAGTCGGCGTACTACGCTGAGGAGAGGATGCACGGGAAGATTGCCGACAAGATCGAGGCAATGGATCGGGGGTATGTACAGCCCTTCATCAAACTGATGGCCGAGACAAGCAAGAAACTCAACACCTCCCTGGATGAGTTTGACCTCTTCCTCAAGGCCAGGTATGCCAGGACGGGCAATGCCATCATTGCGAAGAGAAACCCCGACCTCTACGCCAAGGGTGGAACCAGGCACGGCATGACCAACGACCAGGCGGATCAACTCCTGGCCCAGTTCCAGGCCGAGGGCAAGACCAAGGCATTCGAGAACTTGGCGAAGATCATCTACCAGATGCAGGATCTCAAACTGAAGTTGATCGAGAAGTACGGTCTGGAGACCCCCGAGATCATCCAGAGCATGAGGGACACACACGGCGAATACTATGTGCCTGCGAAGGGCAAGTCCGGTGAACCCTCACTCCCCGGCAAGGGTGCGGGTCTGGACATCAAATCGTCTGGACTCAAGGCCGCACTCGGCAGGATGTCACCGTCAGAGAACTCCATCATCCACACCATCAACGACCTGGAGGCAACGATCCGCCGGGTACACCAGGCCGAGGTGGGTCAGAAGTTCCTCGACCTCGTGGAGAAGTATCCTGATCCGGGGATCGAAGTGAACAAGGTGCAACTCGCCCAGAGGTACAACCCTACCACGGGCGAAGTGGAGACCTACAATAAGCCTGTCTTTGGCCCCGAGGATACGACCTTCTCTGGCATCAAGGACGGCAAGCACTTCTACATCCGTATCAACGATAACCCTCTCCTGGTGAGAGCACTCAAGAGCGACCAGATCCCGCAGGGTACCCTGGAGCAACTGATCTCCCGGTTCATTGCACCGGCCACCAGGACGATAGCGGGCCTGGTCACCAAGTGGTCACCGTCCTTCGCCGCCCGCAACCCCATCCGAGATGCAATGGATGCGATACAGGGTGTAGCGTCGGAGACCAAGGCGAAGATGGCCGCCGAGGCGGTTACCGGGATTCCTCAGAGTGCGGCGGCAATGTACCGGTACTTCCGTGGCAGGGGCGGCACGGGTGCGTATGACCGGTACGCAAAAGAGTTTGCAGAGAATGGCGGCATGGTCGGCTTCTACTCGGGCAAGGACTACGATGCCCAGTTGAAGAACCTGGAAAGCATGATCCGCAGGGAGAGTGCCACGGGTGTCAGGGGCTATTCCTCAAGGACGACCAAGGCTATCTTCGATGCCGTGGAGGACTTCACGGGAGCCGGTGAGAACGGCACCAGGCTGTCAGTCTACAAGACCCTGCGAGAGAACGGATGGAGCGTGGAGGATGCCGTCTCATATGCAAAGAACATCACCATCAACTTCAACCGGCACGGGGAGCATCGATGGATCTCCCAGTTGTATATGTTCGCCAACCCCGGCATCCAGGGTGTGAAGCGGTTCAAGGATGTGGTCACGACCAAGAAGGGTGCCTATATCATGGGCGGCATCACGGCGACCGCTCTGGCTCTAGCCGAAGCTAACCGGATGATGGGCGGCCAGGACGAGGACGGGACATTCAACTACGACAAACTCTCTCCCTTTGAGAAAAGCCGCAACCTGATCCTGATGAACCCGGCAACCGGCAAGCCCCTGGTCAAGATCCCTCTGGGGTTCTATGCCCGCCTGCCCTTTGCGATAGCCAACTCCGTGGCGGATGTTCGGCACGGGGTAGCCGGGCCTGTGAAGTTCGCCACCAATGTGATCGACACGGCACTCGATGCCTTCAATCCACTCGGTGCGGGCAATACATTGCAGACCTTTACTCCCACGATAGCCCGGCCTGCCGTGGATATCTACACCAACAAGAACTTTATGGGCATCCCGATCAAGCCAGAGCAACCGACATTCGGCCCGCAGAAACCCGAGAGTGAACTCTACTTCAAGGGTGTGTCACCTTACTCCAAGGCGGCCACCCAGAAACTCAACGAGTTGACCGGCGGCAATGCCATGCGGTCAGGTTTCATCGACATCTCACCCGAGACCGTGGATTATACCGTCAAGTTCTTCACCGGTGGCCCCGGTGACACCATCTACAAGATGGCGGCCCTGGCCGGGAAGTTCTACGACACGGATGGTCAACCCTTCACCAAGGCAAACCTACAGAGGATGTGGGAGGAGACTACAGCCCAGGAGGTCCCCGTTTTGGGGGGCTTTACCGGGGCCCAGACCGAGCACTACTACCCGCTCAAGTTCAGGGAGGCAACCCAGGAGGCGGAGCAGAGGTTTGCCGAGTACAAGTGGAGGGGCAAGACCGACCAGGGGGTGGACGAGTATGCCGAGAAGGAGGGAGATGTCATCGGCATGGGCCAGATCTCGCAGAAGTACAAGAGCCAGATAGCCGACATCAATGCCGCCATCAAGGAGGTCGAGGCAGATAAGACCCTGACCAAGGAACAAGTGCGGCAGAAAAAGAAGTCCCTGGAAAAAGAAAAGGATAGCCTGATGAAGCAGTACCTCAAGGACTATAACGAAGCAGACAAGCAGAGGAAAGCCTACAAACCTAAGAAAGCAGGAGGGTGGATCTAATGGCGTACACAAAAGACTATATCATAGATTTTAACCCAAGTGGATCTACGGTCAAGGCCGGCATACAGTACTGCGATGACAATATCGACGATCTCGTGGCCAACCTCAACGCCCATGAGGCGATGTCTACCAATGCCCACGGGGTAGGCACCTGGGCTATCGTAGGCACGGGGCTGACCCAGACCCTGTATAACAAGACACTCTCCTCGCCAACGATCTCCGCCCCCACGATCACGGGTACGGTGACAGCAAGTGGGGCCACCATCTCGGGCGGCACAATCCAGGGTGCAACAATCACGGGATGCACTATATCGGGGGGTACCTTGTCGGCCATGACCCTCTCAACACCGACCCTCACGGGTACGGTGACAGCAAGTGGGGCCACCATCTCGGGCGGCACGGCAGTCAACCAGACCGTCCAGGCACCCACCTTGACGGGGGTTGTGACGGCAGGCGGAGCAACGATTACGGGAGGGACAACGGTCAACCAGACGATCCAGGCGGCCACCCTGACGGGTATCATCACGGCATCGGGGGCAACGATCTCAGGGGCCACCATTACCGGTGGAACTGTCTACAATGCCATTCTCTGGAACTCACGGGCGGCCACCGTGACAACGGCAACGGCAACGGGGGGAGTGGATGGTGACCTCTGGTTTCAATACACGAAATAGGGGTGTAAGATGGCCTTAAGCACGAAAGTCTCGGGTACATGGAGAGAGGTTAACGGTGTCTATGTAAAGGTGTCCGGTGAATGGCAGGAAGTATCCTCAATTCATACCAAGGTAGACGGATCATGGAGGGAGATCTACGCAAACGCCATCCCTATCCCCGAGGGCTTGATCGTGGGATACGCCGGGACAATCGCACCGAGTGGTTGGTCATTGTTCACTTCCGGGCAAGACAGGTACCTCGTCGGTGCGGGATCTACCTATACAGTTGGGGCCGCCGGCGGGACTGACGTGAATAGCGGGACGTTAGTAACGGCAGGATCTCATACGGGGGCATCTAGCTTTTGGTCTTCCTACACGGGTGGGTATTGCGGTGCATCTGCCAGCGGTAATCACACCCATACCTATAGTTTTCAGAGTAACCCGCTGAGGCGACGGATGGTTCTCATCCAGGCAGATGCAGGCCAGACAAAACTCCCCGCCAATGCCCTAGTGCTGTCGGGTGCGGTGACACTTTCGGGGTTGACTCAACAGTACGACAACGAACTAAGTCTACTCTATCTGTCCGACACCACTGGCACGATAACGGCTACGGCATCAGCAACCCCGACCTCGTCTTCATCGGGGGCCCACACCCATTATGGTGGCCCCTCAAAGAGTGCTGTCACACCCGGCGAGTACCAACAAGAGTATAATATACTTACCGATCAGGGAGCACACACCCACACCGTAACAGTCACTGGGATCTCGTGGTCTGTCAAGAGGAGGTATCTCAAGGCATGGACCAATGCCTCTGCCGCATTTAACCTGGCCGCCAACATGATCGGGATGTGGGAAAGCATAACTCCCCCAGACGGATGGTCGCTCTGCAACGGATCCAACGGCACACCAGACATGAGGGACTACTTTGTCTATTTCGGCCCCAGTGCCAACGCCGGGGATGCCTCTGGTGACAACACGATCACTTGGAACTACTCGACCCCTCAGTCTGCGGGCCACGCTCATCAGGGGTCGGGGCCGACATACTCTGAGGATTTTATCGCGGGAGTGGCCGCACACTCAGATTCTCATCAAATGGCGGGACATAGTGGCAGTGGTAACGGGTCATTCCTGCCGCCTTACTACGCTTTAGCATTTATCATGTATACAGGATAAAAATCAGGAGGACACAATGATCATTACAGTAGATCGCGAAAATGTATCTTTTACGGAGCACAACAATGTCGTTGCCGGGAGGGCTTTATCCTACTGCATCTCGAGGGGAGAATTCGCAAACCGCTTTGGCATCACGATCCCCCCAGAAATCTATGCGGCATCGTACGAGCCCGAGAGGTCGTTGTATCATGTCGTCACCGGGTGGGACAATGTCATAACCCTGGCCTCCCCGAGTGACCATCCCCTAATGCTTGCACTCCACAACGCCAGGGATACCATCAAGACAGCGGCAGAGTCTGCCTACCTGGAGGCCCTGGCGGCATCGTCAGCGGCTGAAGCGGCGATGACCGAGAAGAGGGCCAGGATTGCCGCCGAATTGCCCTCCTGGACTACGGTAGAAACGGCAGTCAACAACATTTCAAACCTGGACGATGCGAAGGTCTTTATGATGAAGTTGGCAAAGGTGGTCTACTGGTTGGCGAAAAACAGTTACACCTAGACTAAGATTTGCTGTATGCATTTTGCATACAAATAGGCTCCAAAAGGGCTGAAAATGACCGCTTTTACCCGGCTCAAATAACCTACAAAAAGAAAGGGAATCAAGACTAAGTGCCTGATTCCCTTTTTCTTTTCGCCTGGAGCCGATGTGGGGATTCGAACCCCAGACCCAGTGATTACGAATCACGAGTCGGCCTAATAAAATCAATAACTTACCTCCTGTTTGTATGCTGTTTGTATGCATCTTCTCATTCATAGTGGTCATCTTCTTACTGAAGATAAGAAAGTTTGCCCATCTCCTGCCTGGTAACATCGTCGTCAACATGGGCGTATCTCTCGGTGGTCTTGAAGTCCTGATGCCCCAGGATCGCCTGCACGACCCTCGGGTTCATGTTGGCCTTGATCATGTAGGTGGCGGCGTTGTGGCGGAGATCGTGGAGGCTGACCTCCAGGCCGCACTCCTGGGCCACCTCGTGGAACCAATGGGTCAGGGTGTCGGCATGGGAGGGGAGTCCGAACCCGGCGCCGTTGAGGGGTCTCAGGACATCGATCAGCATGGGAGCCAGGGGCACGATCCGGTCTCTCTTCCCCTTGGTCTTGGTCAGCGTGGCAATACCCTGCTCCAGGTTGATCACGGCATGGACTGCCTCCTGCCTTCTGGCCCCGGTGTACAGGAGGAATAGTAGGTAGGCAAAAAACCCATGCCCACGCTTCGCCAGGGCCACGGAGAGAAGACTTTTTATCTCGGCAGGGGTGAGGTACCGGAACTGCTTCTGGTACTCCCTCTCCTTCTCGATCTCGGGCACCTCCGCCAGGTACCCTCTCTTCTTCGCCCATCTCAGGGCCGCCTTGATGTGGTTCAGGTAGGAGTTAATGGATACACCCCTGACATTCCTGGCCCGGCAGGACTTCTTGAAGCGGATGATGTCCTCGTAGGTGATGTTACAGACGGGGATGTCTCCGATGGCATCCTTGAGCAGGCGGAAGGTTCGACGGTCTGCTTCCTCGGTGAAGGGAGACCGGTCACTCTTGGCATCCAAGTAGAGTTCGGCGAACTTGGAGAGGTTGATGGGCTTTACTTTGGAGGCCAGGCCGATCTTCCCTTTGATGGACTCGACCATCATCTCGTTGATGATTGCCTCGGCCTCGGCCTTGTCCTCGGTGCGGAGAGATCTTGCCATGCCCCTCTGGATCTCCACCCACCATGTTTTGTTTCTCTGAAAGAGTCTCATTTGCGGCCACCTCCTGTATGAGATAGCCGAATTCTACACCAGGTTCTCACCTATGTCAAGAAGAAATATAGTGTCACTAAGATAGCCCAGAAGATGGCTGATATCCATGTAGCATTGAAGACCCCGATCCAAAACCGATCATTCATAACCTTCCTCCTTTCAGAAGCACCAAGGCCCGCTCGTGTGCCGTTGCCTTGGTGGCAAGCATATTATTGAAGTAGTCGTCGATAGATTTCCTGTCAAATCTCCACCTGGTGACCTTTAACCCCGGCTCTATGCCACCCCTGATCTGACCCCGCTTCGCCATCAACTTCAACCTATCCTTCGATATGCCCGAGATGAGTCGTGCCTTGTTAAGACTGATCCAGTTCATTTGTCCTTTCTGCATGGTATGTCTCGACTTTCTTGCATTGATATAAAGGGCCGGTTTTTTCTCAAGGCGGCAAACCGGCAAACCTGACAGGGTTAGGGAGGAGGCTTGATCTGCAGGGAGGGGCCCCTTATTCGTTCAGGATTTTGCCGACTTTCCATCTAACATCGTAGTTTGTGATTGACGGTTCTTCAACTACCCCCCGCACCTTATCCAACTTGGTGCGAAGTTTTTTAACCGTCTGCGCATAATCATCAACCAGCCAGTTGATTGCGGCGGATTGGTAAATACGGTCAATCCGCAACTGTAACTCGTCCCTTTCTGCACGGAGGGTGCGATTTTTCCTGTCCATTTCAACCAACAGGTCAGACTTTTCGGTATTTATACGGTTCAGCCTCTCTATTTCAGCCCTCAAATCATCATAAGATTCTGCTTCACCCTTAACATATCTCATCTCTCCCCCCCTCCAGAAAGAACGATTCGTTAGAACGGCACATCCTGATCTGCCGATTCTTTTTCCTTGGTCAGGATCTCGATGTACTTCATCAGATCCTCGGCGGTCAGATCGTCCAGAGACTTGACCGACTTGCCGATGTACTTCTTCATGGCCTTCAGAGGCACAACCCCCACCTGGGCGGCTGTCTCGATGAGCACCCGCTTGAGGGCCGGGCGATTATCCATTTTCTCACTCACCGGGGGGGGTGTCCCTCCACTTTGGGTCTCCACACCGGGCCTTGCATCCACTTGAGTCATCAGCAAGACCTCCTCGGCCCGCTTGATGTCCGTCCCGAGGGCGATTGTGTCGTGGAGGGCCATGTAGACCTTGAGTGTGTCGAGGGTCATGCTCTTGACCAGGAGGGTCATATCACTCCCCGGCCCGGCGGGCCTGGGTACGCCCTCATAGGCCCGGCCTACGATATCCTTCGCATAGGCCATTGACATCGTTCGGCAGGCGAATGCCTTGTCGAGGATGTCATACTCCTTGGTGTCACGGTACCGAGGTACCCAATCCTTTTTGCCGCCGGTCTCCTGGGCCGGCGCGTCGGGCTTTGCCGATCCGCCCGATCCGTTGCCCGTGCTCTTGAGGGCATTCTTGCCGCTCTTCGTCGTGTAGTGCTCCATCGTGACAAACTTGCCTTCCTTGTCGGCGATGTACTCGTCACCGCAGTAATACTCCGTGCCGTTGATCGTAGCGAACCAGTACGGGCCTTTCTGCCCGTCCCTCTGGGTCACCTTCTCGACCTTGCCTTTAACTATTGCCATCGTCTTCTGCTCCTTCATCGTTGATGTACGGGTTATACGGACAAACCATCCTTGCCGAGCAGTACAGCCTGCACCTGGTGTACTCTCCCTTCCGGTGGTCGACCTCCAACTTCAACTTAGGTTGCTTTGCCTCTTTCTGGATCAACCACGCTTCGGCCTCTTCGCGAGAGCGGAACTTTGCCCCTCCAGGCAATGCTCTCTTTGTTCCCTTCTTCCTGACGGCAAAGGTGTCAGGCTTATACCAGCGGTACTTGTCGGGGCATACCTCCGGTACATACCCTTCAAGCACCCGGCGGAAGGACATCAACTTTGCCGTGATAACCTTCTTCGTTTCTTCGTAAGGCACGAGGGGATATTCAATGGACGCAAACCCTATCGGAGGATAGTCCTTGTCGTACATTGCCTTCCGCCTTTCCCAGTTGCGGAAGATCGCCTGGACGAGCAATTTTTTAGTTTCAAATCCGTGCTCCCAGAACCCCCACGCATACCCGTTTAACTGGTTCCCCCAATCCTCCTTTTCTCCCAGGAGGTAACTCCAGACACTTGTGACCTTCCAATCCACCAGGACACCGTCCCTCCAGAGGTCTGGCCGCATGACCAGGTTGAACCCCAAGAGCGGGATCTCCATCCTCTCCTCGGCCAGGGCATCCTTCCCAGCATGAGGCTCGATAATGTAGTGGACGGCAGATCCCAGGAGTGCGTAGAGCCTGTCTGATGCGTCTTCAACGATCTGGTCGTCGTAATTGCGGCGAAGATAGAAGACCAGATCTGTCCACCCCGTTGCCTCGGTCAGGTAGACATCGTTCGGTCGTTTTCGGGGTCTGGGGGTGACGGCCCTGACCAACTCTTCCGGTAGATTGTGAATGTTTGTTATTCTTGCCATGCGCCTCCTTTCCCTTAATTCAACTTTAAACTATCTTACCACGATTGAGATATTTCTCAAAGCATTTCTTTTAGTGTGAGTGAGAATAGTAGGCAAAAAAATTTCCTGGTGTCAGTGGCCCATCTCTCACCCTGGCTGAATCTTGACGCATATTAGACCTCTTCAGTTTTGAGTAGTGTTAAGATGGCATCTAGGTTTTTCGCCTTCTCTGGATGCTGAATGAGTAAGGCGAACTTCGACAACTGTTTTAGTTGCTCGTCTGTAAGATTTAATTCTGTTAATAATGCCGCCGGGTGGATGCCCAAGAATGCGGCGGCCCTCACTAGTTTAGATACCTCCATGCCGCTTATCCCCCTCTCAATCTGCGAAATGGTTCCTGTAGAATTGTAACCGCAGGCTTGAGCCAACTCAATTTGCGAGATCCGTTTAGCCTCACGGAACATCCTCAGCCTTGCCCCGAGTTGTTTGTGGAATAATGTTTTTCCACCTTCGCCACCACCAATTAACACCAGACCAATTAGGGGCAATCCAACAAAAAACTTAGGGTCCACCTCCAGAACCCGCTGAAACGCCATAAAGATCTCCGATGTGTCAATGAATAGAATGGCGGCCACACAAAACAATACGATAGATAGGAATCTCATGGCCCGCCTGGGCCACCTCACGGAATTAAACCTGACCCACTTGCCAGGTTTCAAATAGAACCACCTCCCTCTCTTAGGATGCCCTCTTTTATTTGCAGTTTCCATACCGTCCTCCTTTCTCACACTCACGAAGAAAGGGCTTGATTTGGTTTCTCACTCGTGCTAAGATATTTACCGTCAAAAGACCTTTCCCGTATGGGGGACACATTCTTACCATAATTAACAAATCTATGTCAAGGAGAATTTTTAATGGAGCAAGGCTTGAGTGAGATGTGTAGCGGCCTAAGTAAGATGGAGATTGCAAACATAATCCACCAAACCGCCGCCGAGACCGGCAAGACCTATGCGTCAGTAAGAAATGTCCTAACCGGGCGGATCACATCCGCCGCCATCACCGAGGCACTCGTCAGGAACCTCGGCCTGCCACCGGATACAATGACCCGCAGAGTGAAACAGAAAAGCAACCCCTCCCCCCACACCAGAAGGCGTAGCACCCCATGCATCTGTCAGATGTGCGAAGCGGATGGCAAAGACCCGTACTACACCCGCCACATTTTCTGGACAGGCACCCTCCCGGCCAGAATCCGATGCCCCAAGTGTGCTCGGTCGGTAGGGCTGAAGGACTACGAGGAGGTGCATGACTATGAGTAGGAGCAACCATTGGTATGCCTCCCAGTACATGGGGCAACTGGGGTTGTCGGTGATCCCGGTGGGTCAGCATAAAAAGCCCCTCGTTGCCTGGAAGGAATATCAGACCCGCAAGCCAACCCAGGACGAGATCGACTCCTGGTGGGAGAAGTGGAACGATGCAGGCATCGGGATCGTCACCGGCCAGATATCCAACCTATTGGTAGTGGACATCGACGAGGAGCAGGGCAAGGAAGCACTCAAGAAGTACGGTGTCAACTGGGAGACCATCCAGGCACCCGTTGTTCACACCGGTAAGGGCATCCACATCTACTTTCGTCACGCCGGTCTCGGCAACTCGACACGGATCATCCCTGGAGTAGACACCCGGGGTGAGGGTGGTTATGTGATCGCACCTCCCTCTCGTAACGGTGGTGGCAAGGCATACGCCTGGGATCGAGGGAGGGCATTTTCACAAGTGGCTCCTCCCGAGATCCCGCCTGAGTTGGTAAGGGCACTGGCCGGGGGTATGGGGTGTGGGGAAAGGGGGTATATAAATAATAGTACGATTACATATAGGGGGTTTGAAAAGTCAGATGTAGGAAAATCAGGCACTTACCCCCAAAATGCCAACACTCACCAACCACGCGCCAACAATGGCCCTTTTTTGCCATCATTGCCAACATTCGCTCACGAGGGTGAACGGGACGACAAACTTTACCATGTTGCCATACAGTTAGCTAAGGCTAAGACCCCTCCAGACCTGATCACCCAGGTGCTCACCTCCCTGGCCGCCACTTGTGACCCCCCATTCGACCCCAGAGAGATACCGGCGAAGGTGCAGTCGGCCCTGTCTAGGGGTCGAGATGCCACTACCGTCGAGGTGCGTGAGTGGATCGATGCCGCCGAGGGAATCTTCAACATGAAGGACATTGCCAACGACCTCGACCTCAAGGATCGGGCGCAGAAGAACCACTTGTCGGTGATCCTGGGCCGCCTGGTCAAGGACGGTGTCATCGAGAAGCACGGCAATACCCGAGGGGTCTACCGTCGAGTCGAGAAGGATGCCTCCGTCATCGACCTCGATTCCGCAACCGGCGAATGCCTGCCGATCCTTTTTCCTCTGGGCCTTGAGAACCTCTATAATCCGATGGGCAAGAACATCATCATCGTTGCCGGTGAGAGTGACTCAGGCAAGACGGCTTTCCTTCTGAACATGGCCGTGATGAATGCCGGCACGATCCAGACCCGTTACCTCTCGTCCGAGATGGGTGTGGAGGAACTGAGGAGCAGGGTGGACAAGTTCGATGAGTACACCCTGGACGATTGGCGAAAGATCGACTTCCGAGAACGGTCTGCCAACTTTGCCGACCTGATCCTGCCTGACGGTCTGAACATCGTGGACTTCCTGGAAGTGCATAACGAGTTCTACCTGGTCGGCCAGTACATCAAAGAGATCTACGACAAACTCAATAACGGAATTGCCGTCATTGCCATCCAGAAGGACAAGGGCAAAGAACTTGGACGGGGTGCCTCCCTTTCCCTGGAGAAGGCCCGGCTGTACCTCTCGATGGGCCGGGGTGAGGACAGCAATTTCTGCAAGATAGTCAAGTGCAAGAACTGGGCGGAGAAGACCAGGAATCCAAACGGTCTGGTCATCTACTATAAACTGGTCAGCGGGTGCAAGTTCCTGGCCGAGGGGTTCTGGAAGAGACCCCAGAAGGAGAACAACGAGTGAGCAGGGAAGAACAAGTCGAACAAGTTTTTCTGTTACTGGAGGAACTCAGGGAGACCTTGAGGACAGCGGCTCTCGGGTTCGTTGATGGCGGGCGTATCCTAAGTGAGATCCAGGCGAAGAAACTCTTTCCGAAAGACCAGGGGTTCTACGCATTCATCACGGACAATGTCGGCCTGGGCCGATCCACGATCAACGACAGGGTGAATGCCTGGAAGAGATTCGGCACCCTCATCCTGGGCAACAAGGAGTTCCAGGGGATCGACCCGACCAAACTTAGGCGGCTCCTGCCTTATGTCAAGGACACGACCCCAGAGGAAGAGCGTGTCGATCTGCTCTATGCCGCCAGTGCCTTGAGCGTCAAGGATCTCCAGGTGTGGTTGCTTGAGCGGGCCGGGAACACGAGACTCGCAGACACTTGCACACACTCGGGGTGGATCGAGAAAATCGTCCGGTGCTCCCGGTGCAAGACTGTCATCAGTCACACCAGGGACAACTACGACAAGATCATGGAGAAGGGTACGGCATTCAACCCTACCGTCACGGACGACCTCGACCAGGTTGCCCCCGGTGAGCACTATGCCAAAGAAGAGAAAAAAGAAACCGCCCTCTGATGAGGAGATCCTCGATGCCCTGGCACGGAACATATGTTGGATCACTCACGACTACACTTGTGCCAAGTGCGGCAGGCGGCCCACCAAGAACGCACACCACCCTTTCTCCAGGTCGTACCGGGGTGACGGTGTGCGGTGGGATCAGCGGAACCTAGTCAACCTCTGCTATGCCTGTCACATCCATTGGGCCGAGGTGCGACATGAGGAGTTCCGTGATTGGTTCATCGAGAAGTACGGAGCGAAGAGGTGGGAGACCATCAAGACGATGGCACTCCAGGGTAGGAAACTTTCCGGGGAAGAGAAGAAACGCCTGATAGCGAAGTACGCCAGGCAACTAAAACGAATAGGAGGATCAGATGAATTTGGAGGACTACTTTAAAAAGTATGCAAGCGGATGTGCTCAAGCGTCGCCGCCGTATGGGCCGCCGCAGGGACTGGGCCAAGAACGCCCGATGACGACAGCCCAGGCACACATCGTCACCGTCTGCAATGAGATCCGGGATATGCTGATCGCGAAGAACCAGGCATACGGAAACTCGTTTGCCGATCCGGTGGGGATCTTCGCAGGGAGCATGCACCCGATGGATCAGTTGAATGTGAGGATCGACGACAAACTGAAGAGGATCAAGAACGGTGATCCCGACTTTAACGGAGAGGATCCCGAACTCGACATCATCGGTTATCTGATCCTAAAACGCGTCCTGCGAAGGATGGTGTAGATGATATCAGTCGAACTGTCTATCCCGTACAAGTACGGAGATGTGATTAAACTTCGTCCGATATTCGATGTTCACTGGGGAAACCGTCATTGTGCTACCAAAGACTTCAAGGACTTTCTATCGTCGGCAGATAAGCACACCTACTTTATCGGTGGCGGAGATTTGTTTGACTCCATCATCTTGAAGGATTGGAGATATTCAAAAACAACTGACACAAAACCGGGTGCGGATGACTTCTTGGACATTCATGTTCAGGAGATGACCGAGATCCTCAAACCCTACAAGGATAGGATAATTGGCCTGGGAATTGGCAACCACGAGAAGACCGTTCTGCGTAACTGCAATACTAACATGGTCAAGCGTGTGTGTGATCAACTTGGGGTGCCGTATCTGGGATACACCTGGATCGTCACGCTCCGCATGCGTGAACATCATGGTCGAGGACGCACGGTTACCATCAAGGGACATCACGGATGGGGTGGTGGCTCCCGGTCTCGTGGTGCCGATGTAACGAAGTTCGAGAAGGACATGGGTAAATGGGCCAATGTGGATGTGTTTCTGTACGGTCATGTCCATAAAGTACAATACGACAAGACCCCGATGCTGACGGTGCAGGGTGGCCGGCTAAAGGCAATCCCCAGGATCATGGCAATATGCGGGACTTTCCTAAAGACCTTCAGCGATAGTGCAGACACAACATATGCGGAGGACGAGGGGTATCCACCGAGTGAAGTGGGTGGCATTGAGTTGAGGCTCAAGCCAACAAACGAGGGCATTAGAATCAATGCTGAATTATAACAAGAAAGGGCCGGTGAAGTACCGGCCCCTCTCTTTGCGGCTCCTGGTGGCCGCCTAGTTGTTACCCTTGATCTTGTTGGCCTGGACGAAGTCGAAGCAGGCGATGTCCAGGTCATGCCATTCTTTCCATGTGGCTCGGCCTTCCTTGTACCGCTCGAATGCCTCGTTGACTTTAGCCGCCTTGATGGTGGCCTCCTCTCTTGCCTCGGGCTTAATCGTTCTCCGATCGATCTTCATTAGAACCACCTCCTCAGTCAAGGTTATAAGTTGTTAACGATTGAGAATTCTTTTTCCAGGGACTCCAGCCAGGCCCGTGACATATTGATGGCCTTCTTCAACTGCATGGCGGCAAGCCTGTCCGTTTCCTTCTCCAGGGCTTTCTGGGAAACGAGGATGGCCTGCTCTGCCGACTCGATGTCCCTCAAGAGTAACTTTGTCTGTAGTGTCATTGCGCTCCTCCTAAAGCCAAAATAGAATGATGAACATGGTGATCCAGATCAGTACTGCCCCGATGATCTCTTCTGTCCACTCTCGTATTGTCACCGCTTTACCTCCGGACCTGATCTTCAGTACCGGGAGGTCATCCCCGGTAGACGGGCCTCGGCGGCCCGTTTCACTGCCTGCCTCGAGACAGCCCCAATCTTACTCATAATGAGACCGATGTCAAGCAGAAATATTAGTGTCCGTGAGATTATTTTGTGTTCCGGTGAGATTTCAAATAGTTAGACAGGCATTTTTGGACAGGAAATGCTTTGAGAAACCCTTTTCCCGTGCTAAGATATAAGTATAAGGTGAGAATAGAACAAGAGGACAGCACGATGAATCAATATTAGTGAAAGTGAGAAATGAAAACCGTTCAGATTAGTGAGCAGGAACTGAAGGATCTGCTTATCCGTGAGAGAAACAAAGGCCGCAAAGAGGCATTTTTGGCGATGTCCGAGAATGGTGACGCTGTCAAGTGTCCCTGGTGCAATACCACGAGCCTGGTCAAACACATCAGAGATGGCCGGTGCTGTTACTGTCATCGGCTGTATCCGCCCGGGACGATGAGCCATCAGGGCCGGGTGTACAAGTGAGCACCAACAAATTGGACACCCTCTACGCTGATCTTGTGGATGCCCAGGAAGGACGGCATACATCCCGTGTCCCGGCAACGGTCAGATCTTTCGGCCAGGATGTGACGGTGGCATTCCCTGAGAGGCTCCCCGACTTTGAGGATGGGGAAAAGATGTTGGCCGGGTGCTGTCTCCAGTATTGCAATGTGATCCTGATCTCGGGCGAAGGACAGCACGGCGTGTACTTGCCAGGGGCGAATCAAGAAGAGACATTTCTCCATGAGTACATCCATCACCTCGAGGGCAAGATGGGATTCCAGTTGCCCGAGAGCGTGGTGATCAGGTTAGCCTCGGGGCTGTATCAGTTGCTAGCCGACAACGACATCCACTTCTACAAAGAAAGGAAAGCCAACCGTGGCCGATGACGAGACCAAGGGTGAGACCCAGTATATGGTCGTCACGATGGCAATACCGATGCAATGCAAATGTATGTGCGGCAAGGCGCATGATGTCGGCCCAGAGGATATGGAATGGGCAATCTTGGCACTAAGCAATA
>ERZ795050.2383-NODE-2383-length-21005-cov-4.837518_pt1 | contig 21005 bp, 17 predicted proteins | sample MGYA00375134_ERZ795050 | MGnify/ENA primary metagenome ERZ795050 (study PRJEB30179, sample SAMN05720221) | activated sludge metagenome | isolation source: Anaerobic digester | place: Japan | collected 2015-05-26 ... | reverse complement strand
TGCAAAACCTGCCACCAGAAATGCCAGTGCCAGCCACGATGATGTTTTTGCGGAATAGGATGATGAGAATATCCTGCCTGCCTCTGGTAACAGTTCAGTGAAAGAAATAAATATCATAACCCCGGCTGAGAAACCAAGGGAAAATGAAAGGAATGATGGTTTTGTACGCTTTGCAAAAAAGGCAACCAACCCTCCTATTCCCGTTGCCATGCCTGCCAGAAAAGTCAGAAAAAAAGCACTATAAACTGATGGCCACTCCAATATCGCTATTTTTATCTGGTTTAATTCCAGATTGCAAAAGTATCTTTTTACCCGATATTAACAACTGCACTCCTTTATATTATTTCCGGCGCTCAGGCATACAATTTTTTTTATATGGTTTCGCCGGTATGATTTTTTCCGGAATTTTAAAAACTCTTCTGTTTAAAATATAACTTAGCACCTTGATATGAGGATTTTCTGATGGAAGCTTCCGGTTATTTAAATGTGCTCGGACTTAAACGCGACTGTACCCTGCAGGACATTAAAAAGGCGTACCGGAGGCTGGCAAGCGAATACCATCCCGATCACAATAAAAGCGAGGATGCTGCTGACAAGTTCATTGCCGTGACGGAAGCCTATGAGTTCCTGATTACAAACTTTTCCAGGCTTTCCTGTGAAGACAATGAGTTTATCAGGGCAATGGAGGACTGGCAGAAATACAGGGGCAGGCAGGCCCGGCAGAGAGCTGACGCCTTTGCAAGGGCTTCATATTCATCCTTCAGCAAAACCGATTTTTACAAAACAACACGGTTCTTTAACAAGACCACCATACTTATTTCAATAATAATATCTCTTGTGGTCTTGTTTATGTCAGTCTTCGGATATATCTACAGAATCAAACATCCGATACCTGGGTTAAAGAACCCTTCGGTTCTTATTTTAATCATTTTTATATTGCTTGGAATCGTTCTGTGTTTCATTTCTTATGTTCATCTGAAAGCTTTTTTGGAAGAAACAACCAGTAACCCCCGCTATGGAAAGAAAAATAAATAACCCGTTCGACAGTGAACAGAACAAATGCTTTGGCTGCAGCCCGTCAAACCATAACGGGCTGAAGCTTGAGTTCACCGAGAGAGATGACTATGTTGAGGCACTCTGGTTTCCTTCCTCTCAATTTCAGGGTTATCCGGGTGTCCTGCACGGTGGGATCACAGCCACCCTGATGGACGAGACCGCTGCATGGTGCATATATGTCAAGGCCGGAACTGCAGGTGTAACCTCCTCAATGTACGTAAAGTACAATCAGCCTGTTTATATCTCAAAAGGTGCCGTCAGGATTGTGGCAAGCCTTGTAAGCAGAAACGAGAGGTATGCAGAGATAAACTGCCGGCTTATTGATTCCGGAAATAATGTCTGTGCTGAAGCAGATCTGAAGTATTTTATTTACCCGGTCGACATTGCCATCCGAAGGTTCAGGTACCCGGGGAAGGATAAATTTTTTCAATAGATGGTTTATCCGGGCCAATTCATTTCCTTTTGCTGATTCCATCTTATGCGTAATAAGCATTCAATAACACATTTATAATTATCTTTACCTGTTTTTCAAATTTTCCGGATGAAATCCCTGATTGCATACTTCACAGTCATGATTATATCGTTTCTCGTTAATGGAACAGACAGCCGAAATTCATCAGGTCCTGACCAGGATCAGACACCGTTGTTCTCGTTCGGTGTAATCGCCGATGTACAATATTGTGATTGTGAGCCCTCAGGGACAAGATTTTACAAATCATCCCTTGAGAAACTCGGGGTGGCTTTCGGGACTTTTGAAGAGGAGAAGGTTGAATTCGTTGTAAACCTCGGAGATCTTATCGACAGGGAGTTTGATTCGTTCAACACCCTGACCGATGTCCTGAAGGGCAACAGCATTAAACTTTACAATGTTGCCGGGAATCATGATTTTTCCGTTGACGAAAGACAAAAGAAGCATGTCCTTCCGCTTCTGACAGGGAAAACCGGTTACTACTCCTTTTCGCATGGTTCGTTCAGGTTTATCATTCTCGACGGCAATGAGGTCAGTACATACGGACCGGGTAGCAGGCAGCAGGTCAAAGAGGCGGTCACAATGATTGAAAAACTAAGGGAAGAAGGTGAGCCTAACGGAATGGACTGGAACGGCGGGATAGGCTCAAAACAGATTGAATGGCTTAAGGATCAGCTTAACAATTCAATCAGGGAAAACCAGAAGGTCTTCATTCTATGCCATTTCCCTGTCTGGCCTGTTAACGAACATAATCTTCTCAATTACAGACAGATAATTGAAATCATGCAGCCATACGACAATATAATAGCCTGGTTCAGCGGTCATAATCATGCCGGCAATTACGGAAACCTTAATATGGTTCATTTCTATAACTTCAAAGGCATGGTTGAGACACCCGATCAGAACAGTTTTGCTATTGTTGACGTTTACCCGAACAAGATATGGATCAGGGGCTCCGGCAGGGAAAGGAGTATGATACTTGCCTATTAATACCCTGTACCCGGGTATCTGTTCTATAATTTTATGAAATTGAACGGAACCGAAAGTATTGAAGAGAAGTATTCCCCGCGCTCCAGAATATCTTCATCTCCCTCCTCATAATACCAGTTGATTACAAATTTCTTGTTTTTGACCGACACATAAACCAGTTTCTGCAGAATTCTGATCAGAGCCCTGGCGCTGGGACTGTTGAAGTACTCTATTTTTATATCAACAACCGTAACATCGGCAGGGTTTTCGATATAGGCCTTAACCCATTTCACAACCGGTTCAAAAAACTCCTCTGCATTCTCATGGATAGAACGTCCCTTAATCCGTATGTGTCCTTCGGGATTAAGAACAATTTCGGGAGTATGTCTCCCGGGTTCTATCCTGAGTTCATGCATAGTAAAATATTTGTACGAATATAATAAAAATACATCAGAACACTCACCCTGAAATGATATAAAGGTAAGTTAATTAGACAGAAAGAAGTTTTAAGGCAGGAATGAAAATGGTGTCAGAAACCGAACCTGGCCGAAGGGCCTGCCGCATGGGAAGAAAAAATCCCCCGAAGGTATCTGTAGTATCCTGCTATTCCGATCATTGCCGCGTTGTCGGTCGTGAGCCTGATATCCGGAATATATACCTTCCAGCCTCTTTTATTTCCCTCTCTGATAAACATTTCCCTTAAAGCGGAATTGGCCGATACGCCTCCTGCAAGCCCGATGTTTTTTATTCCTGTTTTCTCTGCCGCCATTATCATCTTCTCAGTCAGAATTGAAACGATAGATTTCTGCAGTGAAGCACAAAGGTCGGGCTTGTTCTCTTCTATAAATGACGGATTATTTTTCAGGGAGTCCCTGAGAAAATATAAGAAGCTGGTTTTTAGTCCGCTGAAACTGAAATCAAGATTGGCCACTGAAGGTTTTGCGAACCTGAATGCATCGGGATTTCCTCCCGATGCCATTTTGTCGATCACGGGGCCTGACGGGTAAGGAAGCCCCATCACCTTCCCGCATTTGTCAAACGCCTCTCCCGCGGCATCATCAATGGTTGTGCCTATTACCTCCATGTCAAAATAGTCGCGTGCGACAATTATCTGGGTATGACCGCCCGACACGAGCAGACAAAGAAAAGGGAACCCGGGTATTCCGGAGCCGTTTTCTGTTCTTTTTATAAAGTGAACCAGCACATGTGCCTGCAGATGATTTACTTCAATTAACGGAATATCCCGGGCAAGGGCGAATCCTTTGGCAAACGACACACCCACCAGCAGCGAACCCATCAGTCCTGGCCCTCTTGTAAAGGCCACCGCGGAGATTTCATCCATCCCGGTGCCTGATTCCTTCAGGGCTGCTTCAACAACCGGTATGATATTTGCCATATGTGCTCTTGAAGCCAGTTCCGGAACAACACCTCCGAAAGGAATATGTATTTTCTGAGTCGAAATGATGCTCGAAAGAACATACCCGTCACTCACAACCGAAGCTGATGTATCATCGCACGATGATTCAACGGCCAGTATGGTAACTTTCTTCAAGTTTCCTTAAATTGTTTTTTTAAATTATTTTTATAACCTGGTTGCCACCGTATAAACAATGCTCAAAAGTATTAAAAAAACAGTAAGCATTATACTTATTGCAATAGCCACACTAGCCCTGCCGGTTCTGCTGCTGATGCTGCTTTTGAGCCTTTCGCCTGTCCAGACTTACATAACAAAAAAGGTTACTCAGTATCTGTCAAGTAACACTAATTCTGTTATTTCCATTGGTGAAGTCAGTTTCAATTTCTTTAACAGGATCTCTGCCAGGGAAATAATGATTGCTGACAGAAATAAGGACACATTACTGTATGTACCTTATTTTCAGGCTTCCATTCATAAAATTGATCTTTCCGGAGGCAGGATAAAACTTGGGAGGGCTGTTGCATCATCCCCTGTTTTTGCCCTGATTACCGATTCCACAGGGCTTCTGAACCTTAGGTGGTATCTTGATTTTCTGTCGGGAGGAAACGGTAACAGGAAAAAAGGAGATTTTTCAATTACGATTAATTCCGGCGAGATTAAAAACGGGACCTTCAGGCTGGAGAAAATGATTAGGACGCCCGGTAAAAGCGGAATTGACTTCAATTATATGAGGATCTCCGGCATAAATGCCGGGTTCAGCGATTTTGCCGTAATGGGCGATTCGGTTGCACTAAAGATTGACAGGCTGAGTGCACTCGAGAGAAGCGGATTCAGAATCAATAGCATGTCGGCAGCTGTTTCCGTAACGGGAAGAGGAATAATATTCAAAGATGCGGTTATCCGGAGCGATTCCTCATTCATTGATGCACCAATGATCGGGCTTATCGCTGATACAGATTCTTCCTTCAGGAATTTTGAGGAGCAGGTCAGATTTGATATAAGGCTCAATAAATCTTCAATAAATACTTCCGAACTCGATTTCTTCATGCCTCCGGGTAAGCTCCCCCTTGTTACCGCCGATCTCGAAGGAGAATTAACCGGTCCGCTTGCCGAACTGAGGGGGAGAAATATGATTATTAAAGCTCCCGGTGAGACCTCATGCAGCTTCAGTTTCAGCCTGTCGGGCCTTCCTGATTTTAAGAACACCTTTATCTTCTTTGAAATTAACAGTTTAAAAACATCTGCAGCCGACCTTCAGAAATTACGAATACCGGGAGGCAAGTCAGTTGTCTTGCCTGAAATGCTGAATAAAACGGGACCTTTAACATTCACAGGTTCATTTACAGGTTTTATAAATGATTTTGTAACCTACGGAAGGCTTTATACCCCATTCGGATCGCTTAACAGCGATTTATCGCTCAGGCCGGAAGGGTCAGGCATATTTAAGATCAGGGGAAACATAAAGGGAAGCAACATAGATCTGGGTAAAATATCCGGCAACGAAAAACTGCTGGGAGCCTCATCATTTTCAGCCGATATAGACGGCACCACCGATTCGTTCAGGTCATTTGCCATTAACCTTAACGGAAATGTTGACAGTCTCAACCTTAACAGGTACAATTACAGAAACATAAACCTTTCGGGGCGGTTTACCGATAAGATGTGGGACGGTTCTGTCAGGGTATCAGACCAGAATATAGGACTTGACCTCCTGGGTATGTTTGATTTCAGCAAAGAACTGCCGGAATTCGACTTTACACTTAACCTGAAAAAAGCCGATCTTTTCAGGCTTAATGTTGACAGGAAAGACACAACCTCCGCAGCCTCCCTCCTTCTGACAGCCAACTTCACAGGGAACACCATCGATAACCTCGACGGTGAGATCAGGCTCCTCAATTCCAGTTTCCGCAAGTATGGCAAAGACCTTGAAGTATATGATTTTCAACTTAAAACATCCACATCCGCAAACACACACTCTCTCAACCTGAATACCGATTTTTTCAATGCAGCAATAACCGGCAATTATAACTTCGCAACTATCGGAACCGACATCAGGAAAGTCCTCGCAGTATTATTCCCCTCAAAGTTTGAGCCGGTCCTCGTGAAAAACCAGAAAAAATCTTCAAATGAATTCTTCATCAGCATCAACACAAGGAAAGCTGACGACATCAATAAATTTCTCAAAACCGGATTTCAGATTGCAGACAACAGCCAGTTAACAGGCTATATTAATCCGGACAGTATAATAAGCATAAACTTTAAGGCCGGTTATTTCGGGTTTAAAAACAACACTCTCAACAATCTTGTATTAGAGGCTCAGTACCGCGATTCGGTCTTCAGGGCTTCGGCAGGTACATCATCCCTGAATATCCTTAATCTGGCTGAACTGAAAGGCTTTAATCTTGATTTTTCATCAGGCAAAAATCAATTTAAAACAAGCCTTAAGTGGGATGACGGCAAAAGTGAAAGAAACAGCGGAACTGTAAATGCGGAAGGCGGGTTCCCTTTATCAGGCCCCGGTGTAAACGGGCACAGATCATCCCCTCTAAAACTATCTGTCCTTCCCGGAGAGGTCTATGTCAGAAATAATCTCTGGAGAATCAACCCGTCGGAGATAATAGCCGACTCCAACTCAATAAAAATCAACAATTTCATTGTCAGCAACGGTAATAATTATTTCAGTGTAGAGGGTGTGGCCTCCGAGGATAAAAGTGATACTTTATACCTCCGGCTTAACGGGATAAACATAAACGCCCTTAATAACCTCTACGAAAGCCGTACTTCAGATGATCCGGAAAAAATACATCTGGCCCTCGGCGGAAAACTGGGAGGTACAATCAGTGTTACAGATATTTACCGGAATTTCATGTTTGAAACAGATATAAGGATTGAGGATTTCGCTCTTCTGGAGAGCAACTACGGAGTCGTGCGAATCAGCACCCTGTGGAATAAGTTGCAGAAAAACGCTGAGATTGAAATAAATAATGATTACCAGGGAAAAAGAATGTTTGATATAAAAGGATATTACGATCCGGAGACAAAATACATTGACCTTAACGCAAATGCCGATAAGCTCCCCATCGAAATATTAAATCCACTCCTGAAAATGTTTGCTTCCGGAATTGGCGGCTTTGCCTCCGGAAAAGTAAGATTCTTCGGGCAACTGAATGAACCGTATCTTACCGGATCGCTTTACGCTGATAAAGGCACCATAAAGATTGATTATCTCCAGACGCGGTATTCATTCTCCGACAGTATAAGGTTTGACAGGGAAGGTATTAAATTCAGAAACATTGTCTTCAGCGATGAAAGAGGCAATCAGGGAACAATCAACGGTACCGTATATCATAAAAGTTTCAGGGAGTACAGTGTTGATCTGGATATCAGGCCCAACAACAGTATGGTACTGAATACCAGGCCAAAGGATAATGAACTGTTTTACGGAACGGCGTTTGCCAGCGGTGTTGCAACAATTAAGACAAACGGCCCGGTACTCAGGTTCGATATTTCAGCAAAAACAGGGAGAAATACAAGATTCTTCATTCCTCTCAACACCGGCATGTCGGTTTCTGAAAATTCATTTATAACATTTTTTAACCCCGAAAAAGAAGAAGGCGCTGCCGCAGTCAATGAACAGGCCGTGAATATCCCAGTTTCCCAGTCGAAGTCTTCAATGGAACTGGTGTTCGATCTGGAGGTGACCCCCGATGCTGAAGTACAGCTTCTGATGGACCCCAAGGCGGGGGATATTATCAAAGGATCAGGATCCGGAAACCTGAATATAAGCCTCGACAGAAGAGGCGCGTTCAAAATATTCGGTAACTATACGATCGAAAACGGCGACTATCTGTTCACCCTGGGAAATATCATAAACAAATCATTTACGGTTGAGAACGGAGGCAAGATAACTTTCAACGGCGATGTTGACAATGCCGACATTGACATTAAGGCTGTTTACAAGACAAAGGCTTCATTATATGAAATAATGCCTGGTATGCTGCCCGACAGCCGGCTGCGCGAAAGGATTCCGGTGGAATGCCAGCTGATACTTACCGGAAAGCTTTTTAACCCGGTGGTGGGATTTGACATATACCTGCCCACTGCCGATGAGGAGACCAGGGCATACCTGCGAAGCATGATAAAATCGGAGGAAGAGATGAGCCGGCAGTTCCTCTTCCTGCTTGTTATGAACAGCTTTTACTCAGATCCTACGGCCGGTTCCCAGCCAAACACTGCCGGTCTGGGATCAGCCACGGTGGGTGTCACAACCATGGAAATGCTCTCAAACCAGCTTAGTAACTGGTTATCGCAGATAAGCAAGGATTTTGATATCGGTATCAACTACCGCCCCGGCTCCTCGGCTCTCCCCAATTCGCAGGAACTGCAGGTGGCACTTTCCACACAGCTGCTGAACGATAAGGTTACTATTAACGGTAATTTTGACGTGGCCGGCAATCAGTCGCCCGGAAACCTTAACACCTCAAGTACAAGTTCGTTTACCGGAGCCTTTAACATTGAGTATTCTATCAGCGAAAAACTAAAGTTCAGATTCTTTAACAGATCGAATGATAATATCTACATTGACAAAGGAGTCCAGTACACCCAGGGAATAGGCATATTCTTCAGGCAGGATTTCAACAGGCTTAAAGATCTCTTCATCCCCAGGGAAAAGAAACCTGCAAAAAAAGAAGAAGAGGTCAGGGTCGTTAATAAATAACGGGGCATTGTTATTAACCCTGTAAAATATAAAATCACCCTTGAACGTTTTTTAATAAATTTGCCTTCAGCAAACGGTTTTGCGGGAGAATGAAATATTAAACACCTAATCACTCTAATATAATGATATATAGTCTTTTAATAGCACAGGAAACCAGCATGGAGGCTGCCGGCCAGGCTAAGATGACATTGATTGACCTTGCAGTAAAGGGAGGATGGGTGATGATTCCCATAATCCTGCTCTCATTCGTTGCTGCATACATATACATTGAAAGGTATTATGTAATAAGAAAGGCCAGCCGCGAAGACCAGAATTTCATGAACAGGATAAAGGATTACATTCATGACGGCAAGATTGATGCTGCCCTTGCCCTTTGCCGTTCGACCGATTCTCCTTCGGCGAGGATGGTGGAGAAGGGCATCAGCAGGCTTGGAAGACCTCTGCATGACATAAACACAGCCATTGAGAATGTAGGGAAACTTGAGATATCAAAACTTGAAAAGGGTTTTCCCACACTGGCCACCATTACGGGGGCTGAACCCATGCTGGGATTCCTTGGCACCGTAATAGGAATGGTCAAATCGTTTTATGCAATGTCACAGGCCGGAAATAATATTGAAGTTTCAATGATGTCGAGCGGTATCTATACCGCGCTTATTACAACAGTTGCCGGCCTGGCAACAGGAATTATCTGTTATTTCGCCTATAACAGCCTTGTGGAAAAAGTCGAAAAGGTGGTTTTCAACCTCGAAGCCACACTGACCGAGTTTATGGATATTCTGAATGAACCTGTAAAATCCGGAAAATAAGATGGCTCTGTCGGCAAGAAATAAGATCAATATTGGCTTCAGCTCGGTTGGCATGACTGACGTTATTTTTAACCTTCTTATCTTTTTCATGCTCACCTCCACGCTCGTTCACCCTACTGCCCTGAAGCTCAACCTGCCAAAGGGCGCGGTGCAGGTTTCTGCCAAACCCCAGACAACTGTTTCAATCACCCGCGACCTGAAGCTTTACGTCGAAAATAACCAGGTTTCATTTGATGAACTTGAAAGCGTGCTGAAACAAAAACTGGGGGCTAAACCCGAAACGTACATCTCTTTGCACACCGATGAAAGTGTTCCCATAGGAACTGTGGCACAGGTTTTGAACATTGCTCAGAAGAACAATTATAAACTGATTCTTGCAACAACTCCAAAATAACGACATTCGCCGGATACCTTCCGAGAAAGGCAAGGGATTGGCCGGAACGGTACTGTTTCACACAGCACTGCTGACAATCCTTCTTATTGTCGGTTTTTCTGTTCCCGTCCCGGAGCCTGAAACCGGAATCCTTGTTAATTTCGGCTTTGACGAGACAGGGTCGGGACTTATAGAACCGTCAACCCAGGCATCTCCGCCTGCATCTTCATCACCTCCAGAAGCTGTTGCTGTTGCAAACCCGGGGGAGGAGGCACTGGTGACACAGGATTTTGACAAGGAAGTACCTGAAGTAAAAAAAGTTGATCCCGAGGCCGAGAAGAAGAAACTGGAACAGATTGAAGCTGAAAAGATCAGACGTGCCGAACTGGAGGCTGAAAGGATTAGGAAGCTTAAGGAGGAAGAGGAAAGAAAACGCATTGAAGCAGAGCAGAGGCGTATGGATGAGATAATGAGCAAAACCAAGAACGCCTTTTCCGGAGCAAAAAATACGGGCACCAGTTCCACAAGTGAGGGCATTGCGGGCGGTCAGGGCAATCAGGGAGTTCCCCAGGGTTCGCCCGATTCAAAAATAAGGGGTGAAGGCTCCGGTACCGGTAAAATCGGAATATCATACGACCTGGGCGGCAGGGGCTCACAGTACCTTGCGGAACCAAAATATGATTACCAGGGAGAAGGAAAGGTGGTTGTTGAAGTGACAGTCGACAGGAGCGGAAAGGTAACACAGGCAATTCCGGGTGCAAAAGGCTCCACAACACTCGATGAGTACCTGCTTAAGGCAGCAAAAGAGGCGGCCCTGAAGACACAATTTGAAGCCAAACCGGACGCCCCGGTTTTTCAGAAGGGAACTATCATCTATAATTTTGTTCTTAAATAACCGGGGACTCAGGAAACGAGGTTCCCATCAGGAGTATTTTCTCCCCAGCAGCTCTTTTACAGAAGCATTCAGATTGTCAATAAGGTTATTATCCTTGATAACATAGTCGTCAATACCTTTGCGGGCCAGCTCGAGCACAATCTCTCCCCTCTCCTGCCCCGACAGCATTACCACAAGAACTTCAGGATCCTTTTCCTTTATTTTGTCAAAGACCTCCATTCCGTTCATCACGTCCTGACCCGGTTTGGTGAAATAGTAGTCGAGTATTATCAGATCCGGCTTCTTGTCCATTGCCTGCAGGCAATCCTCTCCGTAACTAAACGACTCAACCCTGAAACCTTCGGGTACAAAACGTTTGACTACCAGGCTGGTCACAAATGGATCATCATCGACGATAAAAATCAGTTTATTTTTATCCATTAACTGAAATGAGTAATACCTTTCACAAATTTAGTATAATTTATTGATATCAGAAAAAAATGCAGATATTACATTTCTGCAACATATTTGAAATCATCACCATTCTTCGCTGAACAGCGGGTAAGGCTTCATCATTTCACTGACCTTCCGGCCCACCTTTGCGATTGTTTCCTCGTTATCAATGTTTTTCAGCACTTCATCTATAAGACCGACAATTACCTGCATATGTTCTTCCTTTAATCCGCGGGTAGTAATTGCAGGTGTGCCTACTCTTAAGCCTGATGTAAGGAATGGTGACCTGCTGTCGAAAGGAACCATGTTTTTATTAACCGTTATATGGGCTTTCACGAGAGTGTTTTCGGCTTTCTTGCCTGTTATATCTGGAAACTTTGTCCTGAGGTCTATAAGCATTAGATGGTTGTCGGTTCCGCCGGAGATAACTTTATAATTCATCTGCATGAAGGCCCCGGCCATTGCTTCGGCATTTTTCTTTACCTGCACCTGGTACTTTCTGAAACTCTCCTCAAGGGCTTCGCCGAACGATACTGCCTTGGCTGCAATGATGTGTTCGAGAGGGCCTCCCTGAACTCCGGGGAAAACTGCCGAATTGATAACCGATGACATCATCTTTACCTCACCTTTTGGAGTGGTTAAGCCCCACGGATTTTCGTAATCATTTCCCATCAGAATTATCCCTCCCCTTGGTCCTCTCAGAGTTTTGTGAGTGGTGGAAGTCACCACGTGGGCGTACTTAAGGGGGTTATTGAGCAACCCTGCAGCAATGAGTCCTGCAGGATGAGCCATGTCAACCATCAGGATGGCACCAATATCATCAGCAATCTTTCTCATCCTGGCATAATCCCATTCTCTCGAATAGGCTGAGGCTCCCCCTATAATCAGTTTCGGTTTTTCGCGGTGGGCTGTCTCTTCCATTTTGTCGTAGTCGATCATCCCGGTCTCTTCATCCACTTCGTATGCCACCGGCCGGTAGAGTATGCCCGATGAGTTAACCGGTGAACCATGTGACAGGTGCCCGCCGTGAGAAAGATTCAACCCCATAAATTTATCGCCGGGTTTCAGGTAAGCCATAAAGACAGACATATTTGCCTGGGCACCTGAATGAGGCTGAACGTTAACATATTCCGCCCCGAAAAGTTCTTTCAGCCTGTCAATGGCCAGTTGTTCGGCCTGATCAACCACTTCACAGCCTCCGTAGTACCTGTTGCCTGGATAACCCTCGGCATATTTGTTCGTAAGAACAGAACCCATGGCTTCAAGTACCTGGTTACTTACAAAGTTCTCGGAGGCAATAAGTTCAATACCCTCAAGCTGACGCTCATATTCTTTTTTTATGATTTCAAAAAGCCGGTTATCTCTTTTCATAGATTTCAAAATTTAACTAAATAAAATTTCAATTGGCAGGGTAAAAATAGTTTATAAAATCTTTTCTCACATAAAAAACAAAAGGACTTTTCAACCTGTTATTACCATTTCACTCTTCCGAAAACTGTTTAATAAGCATGTCCCTGTAGGCTGAGTATATTCGCGATCTTGAGATATATCCGGCGTAAAGGCCCTTGTCAAGCACCGGCAGATTCCAGGCACCGGTTTGTTCAAAAGTATCCATCACCACTTTCAGACTTTCTGAAATATCTATATATGAAGGCGGTATCTGCATTATATCGCGCATTGTTATTTTATCGTATGAACCGGAGTCAAACATAATTTCCCTGACGTCATCAAGCATCACCACTCCTTCAAAAACCCCGTATTCATCCACAACCGGGAAAATATTTCTTTTCGACTTTGAAATTATTTTTACCAGATCTCCCAGTGTTGCTTCAGGATTAATTGTAATAAGATCATTTTCAATTTCCTCAGTCCAGTCCATTATTGCAAGAATGGCTTTATCCTTATCGTGTGTCACAAGCTCCCCTCTGGCGGCAAGCTGGATATGGTAAACCGAATAACGGGTAAACCTGTGTGAGGTAATAAAAGCGATTGTCGATGTAATAATTAGCGGGATCAGCAGGTCGTATCCGCCTGTAATTTCCACAATAAGAAAAATGGCTGTCAGCGGTGCATGCATTACTCCGGCCATTAACCCCGCCATTCCTGCAAGAACGAAGCTGGCAACAGGAATTTCGCTGTTTGACAATTTTCCCAGAATGAGTGCGGCGAACAAACCGGCAATTGCTCCGGTAAAGAGTGTCGGGGCAAAGACACCTCCGACTCCTCCGGCACTGTTAGTTGAGGTTGTTGCAACAACTTTCAGAATAATCATGCAGCCGGTGATAAACAGGAGATAAAACCATGTATTGTGGAAAAATCCGGTAAAAACGGTACTGAGCAATGAATAATCCCCTTTGAGGATTCCCATGATAGTTGTATATCCCTCACCGAAAAACGGCGGGAAAAGAACTATCAGCGATCCGAGGACCACAGAACCGATTGCAATCCTTGTTGTATGGTTTTCCACAAGTTTAAAAACCTTTTCGGTGAAAAGGGTCACTTTGGAAAACCATACAGCGACCAGTCCGGTGAAAATGCCAAGCACCAGGTACCATGGCAAATCCTTAAGCAGGAACGTATCCTTAATTGTGCATGATAAAAGTACCGAATTACCCATCAGCAGCCAGGCTATCGTTGAAGCTGTGACGGTTGAGATAAGAAGCGGCACAATTGAGGAAAGTGTCATGTCGAGCATAAGCACCTCTATTGCAAAAATTATCCCGGCCACCGGAGCCTTAAAGATACCGGCTATTGCACCTGCGGCTCCGCATCCTGCAAGAAGGGTAATATACCTGTAACTCAGTCCAAGTTTACGCCCTATATTCGAACCGATTGCAGAGCCGGAAAGGACTATAGGTGCTTCGGCACCCACCGATCCGCCGAAACCAATTGTAATGCTGCTCGCCACTATCGGGGTCCAGATATTATGTGACTTCAGATAACTCTTCCCCCGTGCAAAGGACTGCAGAACACGGCTTACTCCATGGCTTATATTATCTTTTACAACATATTTTACGAAAAGATAGGTCAGTATCAGACCGGCCGGGGGAATAATAAAGTAAAAAAGGATACCCTTCCCCGGGTTGAGATGCTCAGCAACAAAGCCTGCCGTGAAATGAACCGCATTTTTCATTAATGCAGCCGCCAGTGCACTAAGCAGTCCTACCGTAAAGCTCCCCAGGTACAATCTTCTCTGCCTGCTCAGACCGGAAAGTAAGTCTTTTACAAATGACGGGATAATTTTTAATGCTTTCATCTCGTTACAAATATAAAAACAATAGGAGTGAGAGAATAATTTTCTTATGTTTGCTTCCGGTTATATTTGCACCTGCCTTATTATCAACCATGTATAATGGCTTCCTTGTATAAGAGATTAATTATCCTGCTGCTGGTTTCATCTGTAATTCATACTGCAGGTGCACAGACCGATATTAACCCCCCGGCACCACCGGTTTTAAGATTTCTTACACTGCATCCCGAAACAGGTTATACGGAACTGCAATGGATAAAAAGCCCATCGCCTGATGTGGCAGGATATGTAATTTATTACTTCAATAACAATGAAGGTTTTGCTATCGACACTGTTTACAATCCGAATGCCACTTCCTACATAAACACCGGTTCTGCAGCCAGGTTCAGAGAGGAAAAGTATGTGATTGCTGCTATTGACTCATCGGGAAACGTAAGCCCCCTCTCAAACCCTCTCAATACAATTTATCTGACAGTTACGGCCGATACATGTTTGGGAATAATCAGGGCCGGCTGGAATCAATACACGGGTTCGCCGGTTAATCTTACAGGCTATACGATTGCGGTATCGGAAAATAATGGCGATTTTTATGAAAAGGGGACAGTAGATCCCGGCAAAAACAGCTTCAGCATTGAATATATTGAACCCGGAGTCAGCTATTGTGCAGCGGTAAGGGCTGTTCTTGAGGGCGGGTTAATATCCTCTTCAAACGTCGGGTGCCTGACGGTCGACATGCTCCGGAACCCGTCATGGATAAACGCAGATTTTGCAACTGTGGAAGATGGTTTAATAAAGCTTTCATTCACCGTTGATCCGCTTTCCGAATCCACAAAATATAATATTGAGAGGAAAGCCGCTACCGATTCGGTTTTCAGAATAATCAAAACCCTGACAACCTCCTCCAAATCAATCTTATACTCCGACCCGGAAGCTGATGTAACCAAACGGTACATTTACAGGCTCGCTTCACTGAACAGTTGCGGCAACGTCACAAAATACTCCAACCCTGCATCAAATATCCTTGCTGAACTTGCTTATGAAAACAACAAACTTATCCTGAAATGGAATAAATACAACAGGTGGACTTATGGAATTTCAGAACAGACCCTGTATGCCGATTTCGGCAACGGGTATGCCGGATTCATATCGCTATCTCCTGCCGATTCTGTTCTCGAAATACCGTATAAAGACATAATGTACAGCATAACCGGGAAGAATTTCTGCTTTTATATCTCAGCCATTGAAGCTGCAGACATAACCGGTTTGCCCGGACAGTCCATATCCAATGTAGTTTGCGCAGAGGCCGATGAAAAGATATTTGTGCCGAATACCTTTACTCCAGACAATGATGGTAAAAACGATTATTTCAGTCCGGTGTTGTCATTCACCCCATCATCTTATAAGCTTCTCATAACCGACCGCAGGAATAACATTATTTTTGAAAGCAGTAACCCGGGGGAACAGTGGGACGGAAGAAACAGGAGCGGGCCTGTCCCGAACGGGGTATATCTATGGTATCTGAGCGTAAAAACTCCATCGGGCAAAGATATCCGGAAGAGCGGAACAATTACCGTCATTCGCAATTTCTGACACACCCTTTTGGCTGTCAGTGTTTCCAATTAAACCTATATTGCACTATATTTGCAGGTAAGGTGGATGTATGAGCAGGAAGGATGTTTTTGACGCTGAGGATGAAAAGCTGATTCAATCAGAATTTGAATCGCTTATGGCCAACCTTCACCGGTGCAAAAAGCCCGGCGACAGGGAACTGATTGAGAAAGCCTTTGGCGTTGCCAACAAGGCTCACTGGAACATGCGGCGCAAATCAGGTGAACCATATATCATCCACCCCTTAAACGTGGCCAAAATTGTAAATCATGAAATCGGCCTTGGTGCCACTTCAATTGCCACCGCACTTCTGCACGATGTTGTTGAAGACACGGAATACAGCCTCGATGACGTAAAAAGAGATTTCGGAGAAAAGATTGCATCGCTTATTGACGGACTGACAAAACTGTCAGGCACCTATAACAAAAATGAATCAACCTCACTGCAGGCCGAGAATTTCAGAAAAATGCTGCTTACCATCTCGGATGACCTGAGGGTTATTCTCATCAAAATAGCTGACAGGCTTCACAACATGAGGACTCTCGATTCTCTGCCCGAGCATAAGAAAATGAAGCTCGCCGGCGAGACGGTGTTCCTGTATGCCCCGCTGGCTGCAAGGCTGGGGCTATATGCAATCAAAACAGAACTTGAGGACCTCAGTTTCAAGTACCGGCATCCAAGGATTTTCGAGGAGATCCAGTCGAAGCTGAAGCATAACGAAAAGAAATATCTCTCATTAATAAACAAGTTCTCCCTCCCCATTATTGAGAAACTTAACGAAGCCGGGTACAAATATGACATTACGGGTCGACAGAAATCGGTCTATTCCATCTGGAAGAAAATGCAGGCGAAGAACGTTCCTTTTGAAGAGATATACGACGTTCTCGCCGTCAGAATAATTTTTGAACCTCTGCCCGGGATTTCAGAAAAAACCCAGTGCTGGAATATTTATTCCATCATCACCGACACCTATCTCCCAAAACCAGACAGGCTGCGCGACTGGCTAAGCAGGCCTAAACCGAATGGCTATGAGGCTCTCCATGTGACTGTCATGGGGCCGGAAGGCAAATGGGTGGAGGTGCAGATAAGAAGCACACGAATGGATGAGATAGCCGAAAGAGGCTATGCAGCTCACTGGAAATACAAGGGAGACGACTCACAGGAAAGCGAGCTGGACAAATGGATAAAGAAGATAAGGGTTATGCTCGAAAACCCGCTTGAAGACCCTGCAGAGTTTCTTGACGATTTCAAAATGAACCTCTTCTCTTCAGAGATCATGGTCTTCACCCCGAAAGGTTTTATTATAAACCTGCCCAAGGGTGCAACAGCCCTGGATTTCGCGTATGAAATACATACTGAAGTCGGAAATAAAGCCATCGGAGCAAAAATCAACTATAAACTGATGCCTCTCAACACGCCTCTCAACAGCGGCGACCAGGTTGAGATAATTACATCTGAGATAGCCTCTCCCCAGAAGGAATGGCTCAGCTGGGTACATACTCCAAGGGCAAGATCTGCTGTAAGCAACGCACTTAAATCCATCTCCAAAGACCGCATTACCAGGGGTAAAGCAATACTCGAGGAAAAACTTACCGAAATCGGACTTACGCCCGGGCCCGACATCCTCAGAAAAATCATGACCGAATACGAAATAGCGAATAAGGAAGAGCTATATTCAAAGGTTGGCCTGGGTATAATAACTCTTGACAATCTTAAAAAAATACTCCGGAAGAATCCGGAAAAAAACACAATTCAATACTGGGGACTTAAACTGATAGGATCAAAAAAGGAAAAGAGTCCGGCCGGCACAAAGAATCCGAAAACGTTCAGCAGGGAGCAGCCATTTCTACTGCGCGAGAATATCGAAGGACCTGACCAGGACTATGAGATTGCAAAATGCTGCAACCCCATTCCCGGAGATGAGGTTGTTGGTTACCTTTCACCCGAGAATGAAATAATCATCCATAAACCTGAATGCCCTGTCGCCATCAGGTTGATGTCGAATGAGGGAAACCGTATTATTTCGGTAAAATGGACTATTCATAAACTGCAGTCATTCCTTGTAAGGATTAAAATGTCGGGTATAGACCGCGTCGGACTTGTAAATGACGTAACAAAAATAATTTCAGAAGAACTTAAGGTGAATATGAGGAACATAAATGTATCGGTCAACGACTCTATTTTTGAAGGAACCATCGACCTGTATGTTCATCATACGCGCGACCTTAACAACCTGATAATGAAGATTTCAGGAGTCAAAGGCATTGAAAGGGTAAGCCGCATTGAGGATTACACGGGAATAAGCTGACCCGCCGGGCCTGAGGTTTCCTGACAATTTAAAACCGAAGAGATGAATACTGATAACAGGGCAATAGTAAGACAGATACTCACCGACTATCTTGAAAGGAACGGACACCGTAAAACACCCGAGAGATATGCTATCCTGGATGAGATTTATTCCCGAACCGGGCATTTCGATATAGAGTCGCTCTATATATCAATGAGAAACAAAAAATACAGGGTAAGCAGGGCAACCCTCTACAATACCATCGACCTTCTTCTCGACGCCCGTCTGGTTGTAAGACACCAGTTCGGTAAAAGTAAATCGCATTTTGAGAAAGCTTTCCAGTGCGGACAGCACGATCATATTATTGAGATGGAGTCAGGCAGGGTGATTGAATTCTGCGACCCCCGTATAAATGAGATAATAAAAACTGCATGCGATCTGAACGGTTTTGAGCCTCTCTTCCATTCCCTTTACATTTACGGCAGGAAACGCACTGCAGGAAAAACAAAAGGGTCTCTCTTAAAAAAAGATACAAACAATTTTTAAGACAGACCCCCTTAATAAGGTACACAGCTCTTTTAAAAAGCGTATCCGAAAGAGACTCCGAAAGGAATTGCTACAGAGTTTTTGCTTTTGAATTCTTCCTGATCAAAGCTTGTTCCGCTTACGGTATATTTCCTCGATACAAAGCCCATCCCGGTAAAGATATCCAGTGTAAAGCCTCCCGAGGTAATCATCTGGTAACCGATTACGCCATTTATATGAAGCTTGGTACCGGTTATCTTATCATTTTCATTATCCTTGCTCTTAATGGTAGCTGTTGCGTAGGAAAAATGAGGGCCGATATAGAAACCTTCCGGAGCCTGCAGATCCCTGCTTATGAACATCTTGTACCAGGCCTGGCCCCTGAAGCCGCCTGTTTTTACACCTGACACCTCACCGCCCTCGCTGGTAAGCTCATCAAGATTGACCAGAATGCTGGGGCCGATATAGCTTGCACCAACCTGGATTGAACTCTTTTTCGAGACAGCGCTTTCAAGGAATACCTTGTATTCGCCGGTAACAGGTATAACAACAACCCAGAAAGGTCCGCCCAATGCCGAAAGAGGATTGGTTTTGATGGTAAATTTGTACTCCTTTCCTGATGCTTCCTGAGATTGTACAGTCTGAGAAGCAAACAATAAGGCAACCGAAATAAAAAATAGAACAAAAAGCTTTTTCATGGTTTAAGTATTTTTCCTGTTTGTTATTTAAAAAATAAAATTAATAAAATTCATGTTTAATTACAAGTAATTGTCCGTTTATATTACCACATTTTAACAAATAACTTCCTGATTAAGTTTTTATTGTAGTAGTTATCAACAATATTAAGGCCAGGTGAATGCTTTATTATTTTATTCGTAACTTGTGAGGCATTTAAAGATCTTTCGGAGATATGAAGTTTGACATCTTACTTGGCCTGCAATGGGGCGACGAGGGAAAGGGAAAAATAGTTGACGTTCTGGGAGGAAATTATGATCTCATAGCCAGATTCCAGGGAGGTCCAAACGCAGGTCACTCCATAGAGTTCAATAACAAAAAGTTTATTCTTCATCTCATTCCGTCAGGAATTTTCAGTCCGCACACCCTTAATCTTATTGGAAACGGTGTGGTAATCGATCCCGCCGTCTTTAGGAAGGAGGTTGAGAGCCTGGGCATTCCGGTCGAAGAAGCAAAAAAACGTCTGATCATATCCAGAAAAGCCCATTTGATTCTCCCCGGGCACAGAATTCTTGATGCCGCAATAGAATCAGACAAAGGTTGCCGGAAGATAGGATCTACCCTCAGGGGCATCGGACCGGCCTATACCGACAAGGTGGCACGAAATGGTCTCCGTGCCGGTGATATTTTCTCTGCAGATTTTGAAGCAAGGTATAAAAAGGCCCTCGGCGAACACCGCAGAATCGCAGCAATGTATAACTTCAGTTACGACCTTTCAGAGTATGAAGCAGGGTGGTTTGAAGGGATAGAGATGATGAGGGATTTCAAAATCATTAACTCGGAATATCTTGTAAACAACCTGCTTGCATCCGGTAAAAAGATACTTGCCGAAGGGGCACAGGGAACCATGCTTGATGTTGATTTCGGTTCATACCCGTATGTAACATCCTCAAACACAATAAGTGCAGGGGCATGCACGGGGCTTGGTATCGCCCCGGGCCACACGGGAGAAGTGTTTGGCATTTTCAAGGCTTATTGCACCCGTGTGGGAAGCGGTCCGTTCCCGACAGAACTTGAAGACGATACGGGTGAATATCTGAGAAAAAAAGGCGCCGAATTCGGCTCCACCACCGGAAGACCCAGACGGTGCGGATGGCTTGACCTTCCTGCCCTTAAATACGCAATAATGATTAACGGGGTTACCAAACTTTTCCTGACCAAAGCCGATGTGCTGACAGGCCTGGAGAAGTTAAAAATCTGCACCTCATATCTTTGTCACGGAACGGAAACAACCGAGGTTCCCTTCGACCAGGATAATGAGATTATTCCTGTTTACACTGAGCTGGAAGCGTGGAAAGAGGACATATCGCGATTTAAAAACTATAATGATCTGCCCGCTTCGCTGAAGGAATTTGTCGCCTTCATTGAGAAAAACACCGGTTTGCCGGTTGCGATAATCTCAACAGGTCCCGACAGAAATCAGACTATTTTCAGATAGCTTCCCGGATTATCCCGGGTTTCCT
>ERZ795050.2376-NODE-2376-length-21050-cov-6.871731_pt1 | contig 21050 bp, 6 predicted proteins | sample MGYA00375134_ERZ795050 | MGnify/ENA primary metagenome ERZ795050 (study PRJEB30179, sample SAMN05720221) | activated sludge metagenome | isolation source: Anaerobic digester | place: Japan | collected 2015-05-26 ... | reverse complement strand
GGCATCCAGCTGCGATGGCAGACCAATCCGACCCGAAACGGACGTCTGCTGGCTCCCTGCCATATCAACGGCGTTGATGCCGTATCGGTATACAGCGATGACGGCGGTCTGAGCTGGCAATCGGGTACAGTGGATACGACAGCACCCAGTTTGAATGAGTCCGATGTAGTGGAATTGACCAACGGCGACCTGTTGTGGGATGCCCGTCAAGGCAGCGGATTATACCGCTATCGTCTTAAAAGCACCGACGGAGGCCAGACTTGGCAGTATCTGGGACTCGGCGATATTTATATTACACCAGTGGATTGCGGTATCGACCGGTACTCCGCCAGACGGGACGGTCATGACCGTGACCGGATTGTCTTCAGCGGGCCTCTGGGCAGTCCCATCGGGACACCCGGCCGCTACAATCTGGCCGTCTGGACCAGCTATGACGAAGGCAAAACTTTTATCAATCCGATTCAGATTAATAATGGCTTTGCTGCTTATTCAGACATAAAGCGGCTGGCCAATGGCCGCATCGGTGTTATCTATGAGGAAACCGGCAGCACGCTTATCCGTTTTGCAAGCTGTAACATCGATGTCTTTGAAAATGGGCCTCATGATCCGGCTTTGACGCAGTATGACGGATTTGGAAATGCCGTCGATATCCGCCGAGGGGGCGTGGGCTGGACAGGCTCATGGACCGGATTGGGCTCATTCACCCGCTCCGCCTGTGCCGCCTTTCGGGGCTCCAGTATTCCTTTTGAACGGTATCGGTTTACGAATCAGCCCGGCCGCGTCGATTCTGTCGCCGGCAGCGGGATGCATATAACGCGTCTGCTGAACAGCCCATTTGATATGCATGACAACGGCACTATCTACCTGTCTTTGCTGGTCAGCCGGGCGCTGGATACGACCGCCAATAACGATTCTGAGGAAGATTTGAACATTATGCTGCAAGACAGTTCCCAGCAGCCTTATATCTCTTTTGGCGTTAACAGCCGGGAAGCGTTTTATGTGGGCAAACCCGGCAGTGTGATTACGACAGCAGATAATGCCGTTGCGATGGATTGTTCTTATCTGATGATTGCCAAAATTATCACAAAACCGGATCAGGATGACAGGATTTATCTGAAAGTACTTCGTTCCGGCGCCGATGCTGTTGCCGGGCAGGAAATGGACATCGACTGGACGCTCATCGGTGCATCGGGGGAGAATGCAGCCGCGGTTTTGGACCGGATCTGCATAACTGCCGGTGCTAATGCGGTCTGGTCCGTGGATGAGGTGCGCATCGGTACAACCTATTATTCTGTTGCCGGCAGGCCGGACTGTTCTCAGTCGGAAAGCTATCTGCCGGGCGATATCAACCGCGACTGCTATGTCAATCTGAATGATCTTGTATTGCTGGTCAATGACTGGCTTTCACCGGGCTGTTCGGAACAGGGGATTTATCCGCAGATCGATATTAACGGGGATTGTGATGTCAACATGGATGATATGGCTGGGCTGGCTGCCGGCTGGCTGGATTGCACCGATCCCTATAATCCAACGGAATGCCGCAGTGTAAATTGATTTCAGATTATTCCGGAGCAGAACTCTCACTATAACCAGACTAAACAACCGAATGCAGCAATGAAAGCAATGACCATTTACAAGTCTACAAGGGTATTGGGGGAGCATTCTGAATGGGACAACCAGGATGACAGCATGACATTTCAATTGATTGTACGGATCCTGCTGTTATTAATCCCTTCAGCTTGCGGATATACATCCAATATCGCATCGTACAACTACACCAGCAGTCTGGGGGCTGATCCGACGACCCAAGGGTGGACATACTTGACCAATGTTACCAACAATGTGTATCTAAGCGGTTATGATGCCTCTATCTACCCCGGTCAGAGCGGCTGGCGGATCGTTGACGGAACAAGCACCGGCTATGCCAATTATCAGATTACTCTTACCGACGACCAGACTGAAGCCATGAAGACCGGTTTCTCTGTCTCATGGACCTTCAAGCTGGATGCAACGGCTTGGAAGAACGACGGCACCGGCAGTGTGACAAACTACTACCTGCCGCCCTATCAAAGCCGCCAGAACAACAACGGCCTGTGGATTGAGACGGCCGGAGAGAATTCCTTCCGCTACTACATTGTTGCCACAGCCGATGCAAGCGGCAATCTGGCGATTAACGACGGGACGGTGACCCATGTGCTGACCGCAGGCGGCGGCAATAACGGGTATGATACCCTGTATACGGTAACCGTAGCCTATGATGGTACCAAGGCAGTGCTCTCCTACGGCGGCAGTGATTTTACACTGACCAAGCAGGCGACTTTCGGCAATAATCGGGTGCTGTTCGGTGCTCATACCAGCCCCGGACAAGGCAGCGTGGTGTATCATGAGGTTCTGTTCGGCGTGCCAGATTCTGTGTCGGCGGTCAACATTCGGCCGGCCAATGGGGCCACCAGAGTAGAGACTACTGCTATTCTGGAGTGGTCAGCACCTTTGTCTTATACTCCGACCGGCTACGATGTGTATTTTGGCACCAATCCCGATGCCGCTGCCAATCCGAAGGTTTTGGATAATGCCCTTCAGACAACCTATGATCCGGATCTTGCCTACTCAACAACCTATTATTGGCAAGTCGACGCGTATGAGGGTACAATTAAGCACCCCGGCCGAATATGGTCCTTCACCACACGGCCGGAACATATTATAAAAGTGGCCTGTGTCGGCGACAGTATTACTTACGGATACGGCATTCCAGATATCGGAACCAACTCGTATCCGGCTCAGCTTCAGGCGCTGTTGGGGGCTTATTATCAGGTGGGCAATTTCGGCCGCAGCGGAGCAAGAGTTTCACAAATCTCATCGAATCCGTACAAAGGCAGTCCCGAATATTATGCAGCGATGGCGTTTGAACCGGATATCGTTTTCATCGCTTTGGGCATTAACGACTGCTCAGTCAACCAGTGGCAGACAAACAAACCGGTTTTTGCTGCGCATTACAAAGATTTGATCAGCGATTTCAAAAATCTGTCAAGTCATCCGCAGATTTATATCGGCACTCTGATGCCGGTCTTTTGCCCTCCTTACCCCTATCCTGCCATTTACAGCAATATGGCTGAATGCTCTCCTCTGATTGAACAGGTTGCCGCAGAGGAAAAACTGCCCCTGATCGATCTGTATACGCCTCTGGAGTCTCATTCGGCGTATTATGCTGTTGACGGACTGCATCCAGACCGTAACGGGGCTCAGGTTATTGCCCAAACCGTCTATAGAGCAATAAAACCTGATGTATATATCAGCCACTGTCTTCTGTCGGTTAAGGAAGAAGGCGCGACTTCAGATGCTTACACAATCGTCTTGGGCGGCATACCCAAACAGGATGTTGCTGTCACATTGACTCCATCGGATCCGGAACAGGTTTTGATTAAAGTAAACGGTATGCAAAAAGATACAATCGTATTTACCCCGGCCAATTGCAGCCAGCCACAAACCATCTCGCTGACTGCCGTGGATGATAGGGTTTTTGAAGGGACGCATACTGTCGTTATTAGCCACATCTGTTCCAGCGACGATTGGGCTTATGATAACCTTGTGATACCAGATGTCAGCGTTAACATCGCCGACAACGATTATTACGGCAAGCGGGTTAAAGTGTTCCTGATAGGCGGCCAGTCCAACGCGGCCGGTTCCGGCTTGAATACCGAATATCCGGCCCTTTATCAGACTCCGCAAAACGATGTGGAATTCTGGGTTGGCGGCCGTTTACCCGGCGACGGTGTCCCCGATTACAGCGTTTGGGATCGTCCTGCCGATACAGCCTTCCGCCCCCTGCAGCTGGGATCAGGTAATTATCCGGCCGGAACGCATTCCGGTTTTGAAATGTCGCTTGGCCGAGCATTGAAAGATGCACTCCCCTATGACAATATTGCGCTGGTCAAATACGGCATGAGCGGTTCGGCTCTCATGCGGGGACTTCGCAGCAGTGACGGAGCCGGGGATTGGGATCCAGGTCCGCCAAACTGGAGCCCAAGTGAAGGTTTTGACGGCGTTCGCTATCACATATTTAGAACATCGGGAGTACTTCCGGCTTTGCAGGCAATTGTCAATCGGGGGGATTTGCCTGAGATCGCGGGGATGTTCTGGATGCAGGGAGAAACAGACGCCGGCAGTTCAGCAGCGGCCAGTCAATATGAAGCAAATCTGAAAAAATTCATTGAGGCGGTCCGGACAGATTTCGGTGCACCTGAAATGCGGTTTTTTATTGGCCGCATTCGGACAGTAACGGGAATCTACAACGCTGCAGTTCGAACAGCAATGCAGGAAGTAGCCGCTTCGGACCCATTGGTCATGTGGATCGACACCGACGACTTGCCTGTAAATGCTGACAATGTGCATTACAGTGCAGCCGGGCTGGTCGAGCTGGGCAGGCGTTTTGCCGATGCATACCTTAGGATGGCATCTATACAAGGGGATCTTGAACCCGACGGGGCTATCAATCTGGCCGATTTTTCCCGGTTCGCCGAACAATGGCTCTCTGTTAATTGCGGATTCTGTTTCGGTGCAGACTTAAACAGCGATCTTGATGTCAACATGGACGATTTGACTCTTCTTACAGATCAATGGCTTGATGGTTCGGTCTCCCGCTGTGCCGCTCGATGGGCAATGGACGAAAACAGCGGCAATACGGCTATCGACAAGGGGCCTAATCGGTATGACGGCACATTGATCAACTTCCCATCAGATAACACGCAGTGGATGAAGGGCATATTCGGCAATGCTTTGCATTTCGACGGGATTGATGATTATGTTGTGGTGCCCGGCTACAAGGGCATCAGCGGCACCGCTTCCCGCACCTGCAGCGTCTGGATCAAGACGATCAAGCCCGGCTCGCAGATTCTCAACTGGGGGACCTCCCTGACCGGCCAGAAATGGACTCTCCGGATTAACAATGATGGAACTCTTCGGGCGGAGGTGCAAGACGGCTATATGTACGGCACCACCTATGTGGCCGACGGCAATTGGCATCATGTCGCTGTGGTTCTTGCCGATGACGGCTCGCCGGATATCAGCGAGGCCGTGTTGTTTGTCGACGGCCAACCTGAATCGATCGGCGGGGTGCTGCCCTGCTCGGTTCATACCGCTGCCGACAGCGATGTATTAATCGGTGTTAATCTGATTGGAACAGTTTTCTTTGAAGGCCTTCTCGATGAGGTACGAATCTATACAGCCGCGTTGGATAGCAATGATATACAGAATATAATGAACAGATAGGAGTTAACGAGGTTTGAGCATTAAGATATTCTCAGGATAATTGTTTTATTTTCGACTGTCTTTGCATAGATGCATTTAGTAACAATCCGGCAAACAGCGGACATTTATGCAGATAATAAGACCGGATGTACAGCAAATTCACAGGCGTAATCTATAAATGGATATGATTTTTTTCTGGAGATTCGGAACAATGAGAAGATTGGCAGTATCAGTAACAATCATGGCTTTGTCTGCATATGCTTGGGGCCTGACAATACAAACCTACGGTGATTTTAATGATGACCAGGCCGGCATCGCTGGTTTTGTATTCACCCCGGACCTTCCCCAATATGTTGAAACTTATAATCCGATGCCTCAGACGGCCTATTTGACCAGCTGGACCTATGCCAGATCGTCCAGCGGCGGCGGCTGTCTTAACGGAACCTATCTTGCGGTTTACATGTATGATGCGGATACAGGATATCACACCCTGCTGGGCACCTCAACAAATTACATCGATTTATCATCTGCGGCTCCGCTGGCTTTGGTGACATGGTACTTTGATGGCATCGCTCTGGACAAGGACACCCAGTATGCCATGATGTTTGTTGACAGCAGCGGTGCCATTCGCACCGGCGGTGTGGAGCTGGATAACACAAACGCAACCACCAACGGCTGCATCCAGACCGGCCATGTAAAGGTTAACCAGCCCACCTGGGAAGCGCATTTTTCTGCAACCTATAACGGCACAGTTACGGAGCCTCCCATCGACCCGACTAATCCCCCGATGTCGATGAGGGGCATCGTATATCGGAATGGTGAAATTCGGACATTCAATCTGGAAAAATACAACATGCGGGGTGAACACTTCGAAGTCATTCTGTTGGACAGCGATGGTGTTACAAAGATACCGCTGGATCCCGGTCCAGTGCGTACCTACCGCGGTTGGTGCGAGGAAGAACCGGACAGCTATGTTGAAGCTACTCTGCTGCCTAACGGGGATCTGCGCTACCATGTCTTTAAAGGAGATGCTGACGACTGGTGGTATGATCCGCCCTATGAAACCAACGATACCGCCGCCGCGATCAATAATTTCACTCTTATCGGCGGCACCCCTGTACACCCATCCGGAACGGCATGGCCCGGCGCAGCATTCACAGACGCTGCAGCCAGCTTGGATAGTTACTACAAAACTGTTTACCAAGCGGATTTCGGTTATGATGTATTGGTGGAGTATGTCAATGCGGCAAATTTTACAAATGAGCAAAGCTATGCCCGCAAAGCCGAAAACGCTATGGGACATTACAATGCCATTTATACCCGCGATATTCTGCTTGAGTGCAAACTCAACAAGGTTGTGTACCGTACCAGCAATACAGGACTGGACCGCACCGATACAAAGTGGGGCATTGACTGGTGGAATGTCAACAATTACTGGAATGCAATGTTCCCTGATGTAGATCACCATTTCATCGGAATGGTCGGGTCTGTAGGCGGCGGTGTAGCATTTGTATGTGATTACGGCGGCACAGACTGGGCAGCCCGTTCTTTCAATGGCTGGAATAGCGACAAAAACTGGTGGCATGTTGCCCGGCACGAACACGGTCACAATCTGGGAGCCGGCGACTATGATGGGAATAGAGCCGAGGGGGCCACCATTATGAACGGCAATAACATCAGCCTGTCCCGCCTGTCCAATGCGGAAGTCAATAATATTATGAACTGCCGACGCAATAGGGCCGTTTCGGCGAAACTTCGCAACATAGGTCCCTTCGCTTATCCGGTGCCCCCCTATGCCAAACTTGACAATTTTACCGCCTACGCAGGTATCCAGAGAACTCTGGACATTTTGGGTAATGATTATGATGCCAACAATGATCAAATTGCCCTTGCAGATTTTCCAAACACAACCCCCTTGGGCGGAACTCTTGAATTTTCCGCCGGAACAGGACCAAACGGGCGTGACGAACTGCTTTACACGCCGCCGGCAGGACAATTCGGCACAGATAATTTCAAATATTCTATCGTAGATGCTACCGGGCGAACGGCACGCGGTTACGTTGCTATCACCGTAGATATTCCTACCCAAACCATACGCGGCCATTGGAAACTGGACGAAACAACCGGCACCACAGCTGCAGATTCGACTATCAATGGCAAACACGGTACGCTGACCGGCGGTATCACTTTTGATAACAATGCAGCCGCTGGGCAGTTTGCCGGCGGATTAACTTTCGACGGGACAGACGATTATATCAACCTGCCCAGTTTGAATTTCACCAGCAATACCGTCACAATCACCGCTTGGATTAAACCCGACAAAGTACAAAATGAATATGCGGCCATTTTTTCCAACCGCGACGGCGGGGCTGCTAACCTCAACTTTAAAACCAACAATCAATTGGGCTATCATTGGAATGATGCAAACTGGACCTACAACTCCGGTTTATCCACTCCCGTAGACCAGTGGACTTTCGTGGCACTGGTTATTGAACCGAATAAGGCTACTTTTTACACCTCCAACGGCACGACTCTAAACAAAGTCATCAGAAATGCTGTACACAATCCGGAATCCTTTTATGGATCGCCGTCGATCGGGCGGGATGACAACGGGCAATCCAGCAGATATTTCAGCGGAGCAATGGATGATGTGCGCATTTACGGCATAGCTTTATCCGAAAACGAGATTCGGGGCGTCATCGGCGGCGGCCGTGCAGAAAGTCCCAATCCCTTTGATAATGCCGCTGATATCCCGCTTCTAACTAATTTGCGCTGGTCAATGGGATCCAGTGCAGTCAACAATGATATCTATTTCGGCACCGATTACCAGACTATCCAGAACGCTGACCTCACCTCCCGGGTCTACAAAGGCCGCCAGCCGGAAAATATTTTCAATCCGGGTACTCTCAAGCCAGGGAAGACCTACTTCTGGCGCATTGACCAGATCACCCCGAACGGCACAATCATTCCCGGACAGGTCTGGCGATTTACAGCCACGACGAAGCGACTCGGCGGCATCACCCGGCAGGTGTGGCAAAACATCGGCACTGGTGTCAGTGTGTCCGACCTAACAAACAATGCAAACTATCCAGACAACCCCAGCTTCAGTGAGATTATCAGCTCCTTTGAGGCCCCAACGAACTGGGCTGATGCCTATGGTAGCCGGATCCACGGTTTTATTGTCCCGCCAGCAACCGGCAGCTATACTTTCTGGATCGCTGGCGATGACAACTGTCAACTCTGGCTCAGCACCGATAAAAATCCAGGCAATGCTGTCAAGATCGCATACATAGAAGGCAATCCGGCTTGGACAGATTCACGCCAGTGGACCAAGTATGCTTCTCAAAAGTCTTCGCCGATACTCCTGACCGGCGGTATGCCCTACTATATCATGGCTCTTCAGAAGGAAGGTTCCGGCGGTGACAATCTGGCAGTGGCCTGGGAGGGTCCAGGCATCAGTCAGCAAATCATCAATGGGGCTTATTTGGCACCATATGCCCCCGATTACAACTGGGGGCCGCTGTTTGAGACTGATCCGATTGTAGTCGATACTATTCCGGAGGGGTATTCTTTTACCCTTTCGCTGGCTGGAGTAGCCAATGCACTGGACGGCGGCGCAATAACCTATCACAAAGCCGGCGGACCGCTGTGGCTGAAGGAATCCGATGATATGACGCTGGAAGGCATCCCCGGCGACGGTGATGTCGGAACCAATCTGTTCACAATTACTGCCACAGACAGCCACGGACAGTCAAACTATGTTAATCTGAAAGTCAATGTTGTAAACACCTTTACGGGCGAAGCGGGTCTGCTGGACTTCGCTGCTCTGGCTTCCCGCTGGATGGATAGCAACTGTCAAGATATCCCTGCCTGCGGCGGAGCCGATCTGACCGGTGACTGTGCAGTCAATGCTGCCGACATCGTGTCTATGGCCAGCATGTGGCTTATGAAGAGGACCTATGGCGGCCTTGTTGCGGCCTGGCCTTTTGATGCAGACGCTTCAGACATCATCTCCGGTCATAACGGCACGCTGCTCAATGGAGCTGCCATTGACAGCAGTCAGTCGGTTATCGGCAGCGGCACGCTGAATCTGGACGGGATTGATGATTATGTTGTGGTGCCCGGCTACAAGGGCATAAGCGGCACCGCTTCCCGCACCTGCAGCGTCTGGATCAAGACGATCAAGCCCGGCTCGCAGATTCTCAACTGGGGGACCTCCCTGACCGGCCAGAAATGGACTCTCCGGATTAACAATGATGGAACTCTTCGGGCGGAGGTGCAAGACGGCTATATGTACGGCACCACCTATGTGGCCGACGGCAATTGGCATCATGTCGCTGTGGTTCTTGCCGATGACGGCTCGCCGGATATCAGCGAGGCCGTGTTGTTTGTCGACGGCCAACCTGAATCGATCGGCGGGGTGCTGCCCTGCTCGGTTCATACCGCTGCCGACAGCGATGTATTAATCGGTGTTAATCTGATTGGAACAGTTTTCTTTGAAGGCCTTCTCGATGAGGTACGAATCTACGACAGGGCGTTAGCTTATGCTGAAATCCTCGCGCTGGCATCGATTCCCCTGCAACTGCCTTCCAGCTGAGAGTGACGGGGCTACAGCATATAAACTGTTTTGTGACTGTCCTGCACAGCAGGTTGTCGGCTTTTTATTGGACCAGTCGTGGTATTGCCTGATGTTCTTGTCTTAAGAATACCGTTATCGGAAAGACTATAATTTCTCATATTGATTTGAAGATGCGGAATACCGTAGCTGTTGCTTCAAATCATACGATAAATACAGTCGATGTTATGAAATGGCGTTTTGAGATCTGATGCATCGGATTATAATGACGGCCTGAAGGGAAGCAAAGCTTTTGTCTCAGCAGGAACTTTTAAATGGATGCTATACATTCCAGCGTGTTCTCTACCAGATACACTTCCCAATGTTGCACCATCAACGCTTTTAAATACTGCAAGTTTATAAGTATTCCTAACATGCTGGACATTAACCTTCTGCCGACTGCGGCCATTGTTGTCCGGCATATTTTACAGATGGTTTTAATGTTACTAAGGGCTGCTTTTTATCCACAGATGGAGCAGGCTATTCGGGTCGGGGCAAAGGATTGCTTGTGGATGTGAAAAACACCCAGAAGCATGATTAGAGAAACAATGAATATTTTGGAAAAGAAAATCGACATTTTAGGGATTTTTATTTTTTTGCTTGCTGCGGCCTTTAGCTCGGCCGAACTTTTTTCTGTTCATCCTGATGATAGCACCGGGACGGTCAGGGTGGCGTGCGTGGGTGACAGTATTACCTGTGGTCTCAAGATTGAAAATCCGCAGGAAAATTCATACCCGGCACAACTTCAGAAACTTCTTGGAGACCGATACGAGGTCCAAAATTTCGGCTGCTCCGGGGCGCGAGTCTGCAAAGCTACCCGCGTACCCTATTTGAATCAGCCGGAATGCCGGAATGCTGTTTCTTTTAAGCCTCACATAATCATAGTTTGTCTGGGAATTAATGATGCCTCGGTGCCGGAATGGCACAACAACAAGCCTAATTTTGTCCGGGATTATCTGGAGTTAATCCAGCATTTTACCAATGTACCAAAAATCCAAACGCCCAAAATCTGGCTGACCACGCTGCTTCCGGTGATGCCGCCTTATGAACCTTATGTAGAGATCCAGCAAACAAAAACCGAAGCTGATGCAATGATTCGGCAGGTGGCTGATCTACTGAACCTTCCAGTAATTGACTTATTCAGTCCGCTGATTTCTGAGCCGCAGTTTTTTCCCGATGGACTGCACCCCGATATAAACGGAGCGGCTATTATCGCTCAAACTGTAGCCAAGGCCATTACCGGCGATTACGGCGGTCTGAAACTGCCATGGGTGTTCGGGGATCATATGGTTTTGCAGCGCCATATGCCGATACCGATTTTCGGCACTGCCAATGTTGGTTCGACTGTCTCTGTAAAGCTGGGCAATACCACAATCCAGACAACAACGGATGCCAATGGGCGATGGCGCATAGATCTGCCTGCAATGGAGGCCGGAGGCCCTTATGAATTAGTCTGTTCGGATAGGTCCAAGACATTGAGATTTACAGACATACTGGTCGGGGAAGTCTGGTATGCTGCCGGACAATCCAATATGGACTGGCCCTGTCAGCTGGATGCAGACTGGAAAAACGAGGCGCCGTCAGCTGACCGCTTTCCCCAGATTCGTTTGCTAAATCGGCAAGGTTATCCGTCCACCGGCCCTATCAGGTGGACGCAGGAACAAATCGATCGGGTAACGATTGACGCTTATTACAGCGGCTGCTGGCAGGTTGGATCGCAAGAATGGGCAGCTTCCATCTCGGCAGTGGCGTATTACTTCGCCCGGGAGATTTATCAGGCTATCGGCGTTCCGGTAGGAATAATTGAAGCCGCTGTCGGAGGGGCTTCGATGGAGGCATTTATACCGCCGGAGGCACTGGCAGCCGAGTCCCTTTATCCTCTGACCAAACAGTGGATCGAGGCGTCCGATGCACCAGACTGGCATCGTAAGCGGGCACGCCAAAACCTAGGCATCTGGTTTGACGGTCCGCGCCAGACTCCGATGCCGCATCATCCCTTTGAACCCAGTTTTTTATTCAATGCCGACATCGCCGATTTAATCCCCTTTGCTATTCGAGGGGTTATCTGGTACCAGGGTGAAACCAATGCAACCGATGCATCGAATCAAATCGCCTGGAATCCGGAGCAAAACCGTCTGCTTTTCAAGACGTTGATCCAAAGCTGGCGCCGCAGGTGGGGACAGGGAGATTTTCCTTTTTATTATGTGCAGCTGCCGAATCTGAACCGACCGTGGATGCTGTTCCGGGATATGCAGTGTCGAATGTTAAACGAGCTGCCTAATTTGGGGATGGCTGTGACAATTGACTTGGGGCATCCCACAAATGTGCATCCGCCGGCCAAACGGGAGGTGGCCCGGCGGCTGAGTCTATGGGCGCAAACGCATCTCTACGGGCGTCCGATGGCAGTCTGTTCCGGCCCCTTGCACAATGGTTTTATTCAAAAAGATGCTCATACATTAAAAGTTGGTTTTGATCCGGCCACAGGACCGTTGTGTTCCCGGGATGGGGATACGCTAAGGGGATTTGAGGTTGCAGATTCTGCGGGCCGATGGTATTCGGCTAACGCAACCATCGAGGATCATCAGGTAATTCTGTTCAGCCCCGAGGTATCAAATCCTGTTGCAGTGCGTTATGCATGGGCTCCCAATCCGCAGGCAACCTTGTATAATACTGCGGGTTTACCGGCTTCGCCTTTCTGGTCTGGATTGATGGTATGCGAACGCCCAGAAAAGTTCTTATCGCAATAAACCTATACACAATCTGCCGAATAGCCGCTGCTGGTCACCATTGATTACCAGTACATTACAGGATCGGCTAGGCGACACCGGCAATGCGGGACAGCAGGATGAGGGTCGAAAGTGTACGCACTTGTACACTTAGGACTTGCCGCATTGCAGAACAAAAACACTATGAGATAAATACTGATCAAAAGGAGATACAATGAAGTGGGCAGCGAAATTGACCGTGTTGGTTGTGTTTATGGGGGTAATGAATTGCAGCTATCTTTCTGCCTCCAAAGCAATAGACCAAGATAGGGAATATATAAGGTGGACTCCTCTTCCGGACCTGCCGGAATCTTTGGGTGTAGCCGGTCCTTTTGTGGGCGTCCACCATGACGTATTGCTGGTTGCGGGGGGTGCAAATTTCACTCCGCCTGTATGGGAAAGCGAAAAGCAGTGGCTCGATAAAATATGGGCATTGGAAAAGATACCGTCTTCCGAGGAGAAGACAGCAAAAAAATACCAATGGATAGATGCCGGAAGGCTGGATGTTCCGGTTGCTTACGGAGCGGCTGTCTCTACCGAACAGGGAGTTGTTTGCATTGGCGGCTGTAATTCCGAACAGGTGTTCCGGAACGTTTTTGCCCTTGCATGGGATCCTCAAAAAAGAACTGTATGCAGAAAAGATCTTCCCTCCTTGCCAAAACCCTGTGTGTATACGTACGCTGCCAAAATCGGTTCCGTCATTTATGTGGCCGGAGGCCAATCGGGAATCTCTCTGGATACTGCGATGACCAACTTCTGGTCCCTTGATCTATCAAAGGAAGGCACGGAGGCTTTCGCTTGGAAAGAATGGACGCCCTGGCCCGGACCATCTCGGGCATTCAACATCACCGTGGCCCAGCATAACGGCATGACAGATTGTATTTACGTAATCAGCGGCAGACGGCTTAATCCGGGAGCTGACGCAATAGAAACCGAATTTCTTCAGGATGTGTATGAATACAATCCACTGAAAGTTAACAGTAAGGAAGGACCGTGGCGCAAGCGGTGTGATGTCCCTGCCTGTGTGATGGCAGGCGCAGGAATCGATATTGGGCAGAGCCATATCTTTATATTGAGCGGTGCAGATAGTTCCCTGTTCTTCAAGAACACACAACTGAAGGATGACCATCCCGGATTTCCCCTGCAAGCGTGGGCCTACCATACAATTACCGATACTTGGATAGACGCAGGCCGGACTCCTGCCAATCAAGTAACGACTATTCCCGTCAAATGGGGTAACTCCATTATTCTTGCCAGCGGAGAAATAAAACCCCGCGTGCGTTCCCCCAAAATCTGGGAAATTACTCCCGTTACAATAAAAAATTCCTTTGGGATTATTAATTTCACAACCTTGGGAATTTATTTATTTCTCATGATAGCTGTCGGTTTTTATTTTTCCGCGCGGAATAAAAATACCGATGACTTTTTCCGAGGCGGACAGCGGATTCCCGGATGGGCAGCGGGATTAAGTATATTTGCTACAATGCTCAGTTCGATTACTTTTATCGCCATCCCGGCCAAAGTCTATGCGACGGACTGGACCTTCTTTATTGTCAATATGATGGCCGTTGCAGTTGCTCCTTTTGTAATGTGGTATATCCTTCCGTTTTACAGACGCATTGATGCCACGAGTGCTTATGAATATCTTGAAAAAAGGTTTCATGTAGCTGCCCGCCTGTTTGCCGGTTTGTCATTTGTGCTGTTTCAGACAGGCCGAATGGCGATCGTCATATTTTTGCCATCTTTGGCCCTTTCGGCAATCACCAATGTAAGCGTCCCCTATTGCATTCTAATTATGGGAGTTGTGAGCATTATTTACTGTACACTGGGGGGCATAGAAGCGGTGATCTGGACGGATGCCGTTCAGAGCTTTGTTTTATTGGGAGGAGCCTTTATGAGTTTGGCCGTTATCATCTTGGGCATCCAGCGAGAGGGAGGAGAATTTTTCGCCGCCGCTTGCAGTCATAACAAGTTCCATATGATTAACTGGGATTTCAGCACAGCCAGTTATATGACTGCATCTCTGTGGGTGATGGTCATCGGCGGGATCGGCCAGTCACTGGTTCCCTATGTTTCAGACCAAGCGGTTGTGCAACGGTATTTATCTGTTCGTGACATAAAAACCGCTAGAACATCCATTTTGACCAATGCAATCATTGTTATTCCGGCTACAATTTTGTTTTTCGGAATCGGAACAGCCCTGTTTGTTTTTTACAGGGTTAATCCTGAAAATCTGGATCCGACCTATCAGAATGATGCAATCTTCCCGCTTTTTATCGCCCGTCAGCTGCCGGTCGGAATTTCGGGGCTGGTAGTGGCGGGAATCTTTGCAGCGGCACAATCAACGATTTCAACCAGCATGAACAGCATTTCGACGGTGATTGTAACAGATTTTGTAAAACGTTTTTCCCTGTTAAATACTGAGAAAGGGTATCTGAATGTGGCCCGTTTCTGCACGGTCTTCTTTGGAATCTTGGGGACGGGTCTGTCATTGCTGTTAGCCAGCGCCGACATCAAATCTCTTTGGGAATCTTTTATGGAGGTTCTGGGGCTTTTCGGTGGTTCCATGTGCGGATTGTTTCTACTGGGAATTTTCACTCGCCGCGTCGGCACCGCAGCGGCCCTTGCAGGTGCAGCCTTCAGCGTAGTAATTTTGTTTCTGATCCAAGGGAAAACCCATACATCTGTCTTAATATATGCGTCTATAGGTATCGCTGTCTGTATGCTGAGCGGCTATCTGCTGTCATTTGTTTTTCCCCAAAAGCAGAAAGATCTCGCGGGATTGACCATTTATACTGTTTGACAGCGCTTCATATTGACTTTCCGGTTAACACGTCTTTCAAAATTACTGCAACTCACTTTTTTATCTTTGCCGATTCTCTTATCAGCCCAGAGGTTACCTATGAAAAACAGTGATATTTTCACCGCTTAAATCTACAACTGGTTTTCTGATTCATCCATACCCGCCGGCTAAGCCGGCCGGAACCGGGTCTGCGGACGAACCTCCTGACGTACATGGTCTTATAGGCATGAAGGAATAATCCCTGCATTGGACGTGCCGGCGGTACAACTACAGCTGCTTCCATAGGAATTCGGACGGCAGCTTCTGATTCTTTAAACATTCAACCCGCACAAACAGCTGGAGATAGTCAGCGGGATTTTGTGCTGATGAAGCTGCTGCCCGCTGGGTATAACCAGCGGGATAAATACCGCTTTTTTTCTTTTTGCCATACGCCATCTGCCTATTAAATTTCAGGACGACTCCTGCGGAGTCCCGAAGATAAGTCCGATAATTCTTGGTAATTCCCGCATTAGGGTCTGTTTTTGTATGCATTTAGGCAATTGCACACAGCAAGCTGCTTCCGGGATTGACTAAATAATCAAAAATAAGTATAATAAGCATAACTGACATAATAGCACAGACCTATCACAATTGGGAGCCGCAATTTGTACAACGCCTTAACAAGGCAGTGCAATAATTTCAAGGAGGTCCAATGACACCATCGAACAAAAAGAAGAATTTGCAGATAATCGCTTTGGTGGTGCTGGCAGCATTTATCAGTCTGCCCGTACTTTCAGTCCGGCTGCCCGAGCCGCAGACAGAACAGCAGCAGCTGCTGGAACAAAAGGCCGCTGCTGAAGAAACAATCAAAACGGCGGAGGACATTCGGCCTGCCGACAGTTCGGCGGCAGGATTGCCTGAGGACACAACCCCCCGCTTTACCATCCGGCGGATTGTATTCAGCGGCAACACCCTGCTGACAGACAAACAGATTCTGGCCGCTATCCCCGCTGTTTATGCGGCTGACGGCCAGACGCTTTACGATTTGCGTCCCTTGCAGGCACTTGCAGCTCACCCCGGCACAGAGCAGACGGTCTCGGCCCGGAGCATTCAGGGCTTTACGCAATATATTCTGTCGGTCTATCAGAAGAAACAGTATGCAGGCATTTATGTTTATATCCCTGCGGCTGCCTTTGCGTCCGGCGGACAGCTGTCCGAAGGGATTCTGCCCATTGAGATTATCGAGGCTGCCGTATCTTCTGTTTCGTCTGCCTATTATAATCCGAGCAATCAGCCCGCGCAAAAACGGCATCTGAGCGAAGAGAGACTGCTGGGCTGGTCGCCGGTGAAGGAAGGCGGCGCGCTCAGCCGCAAGCAGCTGGATGATTATCTCAACCTGCTGAATTTGAATCCCGACCGCTATGTTGCAGCGCTGGTCTCAAAAGGAGCCCAGACCAACAGTTTGGCCGTGAAGTACAATGTGTATGAGGCCAATCCGTGGCATTATTTCATACAGCTCGATAACTCCGGCACAAAGGATATCCAGTGGCGGCCTCGCATCGGTGTTATCAATACCAGCCTTCTGGGATATGATGACAAGTTTACAGCCGTCTATCAGACAACGCCGGATTCAACCTGGGATGACGAGTATGCCGTTTACGGCAGCTACGATTTTCCCCTTATGGGCCCCCGACTTCGGCTGAATCTGTTTGCCGGCTACAACGAGTTCAGCATTACGGATCCGGATACGAATTTTCTGGGCGCCGGGAAATTCGCCGGCGGCATCCTGCGCTACAATGCCCTGCAGTTTAATGACTGGTTCTTTGATATTACGGGCACACTCAGCTACGAAGAAAGCAGAATCACTCCCGAATTCTTCCCGGAGTTCTTTGAAACGGATATTCGCATGGTGCTGTGGGGCTGCGGAGCTGACCTGTATAAAACAACCGATACAGCTGACACCTTCTTGGGAGTCAGTATGCTCAGTCCGCTGGATACATCCGAGCTGCAGGAGATTCGAACAGCCCGCACCAACGCCGTGGACAATTTTCACATTTATTATGTCAGCGGCCGCCACAGCCGGTATCTGGACTCCGGCAAGATCCAGCGGGTATCTGCCTCGCTGCGCTATATTACCTCCGATGACCGCCTTGTGCCTGCCAAAATGACATCGTTCGGCGGAATGTATACCGTACGGGGATATGATGAATATGAAATCGTTGCCGACGGAGGCATTATTGGTTCCTTCCAGTATGAATACGATTTGGTGCGGAAAAGCCAAGTAGAGCTGTTCGGTCAGGAAGTAAACGAAAAAAGCCGCAAGCCTTTCCTGAAGAAACTGGCTCCCTTGGGCTTTTTTGACTACGGACAGGCCCGCATCAAAGATGCCGTTTCAGCAGCTGCTGAAACAACCGATCAGGAATTGGCTTCGCTGGGCTGCGGCCTGATTGCTGAACTGGGCAGCCATTTTACCGGTACAGTCTATTATGGGTATCCACTGATACCCACTGACGATACACGAAGCGGCAAAGGCCGGGTGCATATAGGTCTGCTGCTTCGGTGGTAGAAATCGCAAACTGCTGATAAAAAATTGTTGAGGGGAAACAAATGAAAACTCTAAAACATTTTCCGTTTGCGCAGATCGCGCATAAGACCATTGCCTGCCTGTTGACATTCTGCATGGTCAATCTGCCCGTATGGGCGTTGGATGCCGGGGATGCCTCGGTATCTGCCGGAACGGCTGTTATTCACAGTCCGGCGGCCAATACGGTTTCTGTGGATCTGATTACCCCGCGTGCCGTGGTGGATTGGACCCAGATGAATGCCGCCGGCACCGAGACACTCAATTTTGCCGGTGCTTCAGGATTTGCCGTGTTAAACCGGGTCCAGTCGGCCGTGCATTTTGACGGCTCCCTGAACGGCATCGGCGGACATGTTTTTGTCGTCAGCCCCAATGGGGTTGTTATTGGCCCCAATGCGGTCATTACGGCATCGGCCTTCACAGCAGCCGGCCTGAACATCTCCAATGCCAACTTCATGAGCGGCGTTTATGCGTTCGTACCCTTCACAGGAGGCGTAACCGGCGATGTGGTGAATCAGGGCAGAATTCATGTTACCGAGCAGGCTGCTCTTCTGGGCCGCATGGTAACAAATAGCGGAACAATTGTATGCCCATCCGGGCTGGTTCTGATGGCCGCCGGGGAAAGCGTTTTTCTCTCCACCTCCGGAAGCAATGTAATTGTTGAGGTTGACGGCGTGAATGCCGCAGCCGCCGGGGCCGGCGATGTCATCAATTCCGGAACCATTCAGGCGGATGAAGGGCAGATTATTCTGGCCGCTGGAGACATTTATTCATCCGCACTGGGCATACGGCCTGAGGAAGGCATCGGCCGAGTCATCCAGAGCGGTCACATGCATGCCGACGGCACCGCCGCCGGCTCCGGCAGCGGCGGAAGCATCCTGCTGACCGCCAGCGATGAAGTGCTTTTGGCCGCCGGCAGTTCCACGACTGCCAATGCCATTCCAGACGGCATCGGTCCCGATCGTCCGGATGGCGGCAGCATCGTCTTGTCTTCGGCCAATACCGTTCGGATGGATACCGATGCGTTTGTCAAAGCCAAAGGCAACGGCTGGTATGATATCGATAACAATCTTCGTTATGACTTGGGTACAGACCCTGATTTCCGCGGTTCTATTCAGGTGGCCGGCCGCTATATCGTTCTGCCTTCGCCAGACGATTATGCATCCGCTGTCGCATTTCGCAACCACATTGATCTGATGCCGTGGTCCGGCAATCCGGAGCAGGTTGGACTGCTGACAGCAGGACCGCTGACCGGAGACCTGCATATTGCCAACGGCGATGCTGCAGGAATGCCGGCAGCAAATACGATTTACGAAGAATGGATCGAAGATGTCTCAAAGGCAGGCATCAATGTGGATCTGCTGTCGCCTGCTGACATTCTAATCGCCGATTTGAATCCCGGTGAGCCGAAAGACCTCGGCTTGGTCGGCGGAAGCGGCGATTTGTCATTTCGAACAATGTTTCAGGACGGCGGCATTTCCCTTGCCGACATTGCCGACCTGATTGCCACTTCCGACGGCGGCAATCTATTTATGCTGGCCGGAAGCGGAGGCATTTCGGTAGGGGATTTGAAAACCTATACATCCAGCAGCGATAAAGTGACAGATTCCGGTCAAATCTTTTTGCTGACTTCTTGGCCTCAGGGAGCGGAGACCGGAGCGGATATTTCCACCGGCTCGATTACGGTTAACGGCGGCGGCAATTCAGAAATCAGCGTCATCGCCACCGGCTCGCTGACGGTCAATGGAGATGTCATCTCCACACGCAACAGTGTTCCGCAGCAGGATCCCAGCGTCCGCAAGGCGCTGGTTTGCCTGATAGCCGGAGAAAATGTAACCGTCAGGGGAGATATTGCTTCTACTTCCCACGGGAAATATGCGACAACGGCAGCCATTCGTGTTTCCGGAGGATGGGATGTTGTTATCGGCAATTCTTCCTCTATTACGGCGGAAGCCAAAACCTCTGAGCAAGGACCTTACAAAGCGGATGCTTCGGTTGTTCTTCAGGCAGGATGGAATAAGAACAACGCTGACGGAATCATTACCCTTAACGGCATTGCCTATAATGACCAGCCCGGCGGAAGCAACAGCGCTTATGCCTCACTGATTAAAGTCAGTGCCTCTGTTTCCGGCATAGGACAAAATGCCAGTGTTAAAACATCGGATTCCTGGAGCGAGAACGATCCGCTTCCAGCGGCTTCAGATGACGGCTCGCACAAGTTCTGGAAGGATGAAAAATCAAAGGGAAGCGCAACAGCGGCAGCCAGCATTTTGATTGATAATACAGAAGAAGTGCCCCCTGCCGATCCAGCCAGTCCCTGCGTGGATTGCCCAACCCCGCCGTTCCTTCCGCCACTGCCGCCAATATTGCTGATTCTGGACGATGCGTATCTGATCAACAACAAATATGTTGTCAATTTTGGTTTGGATGTTCTCGGCAATGACGGTCCGAACGAGACGGCGCTGGACGGCGAGATAATTTGGTGGAGCAATGGCACCAGCGGCACGATTACACCCATTTATGACGCCTCTGACCCGACGAAGATTATCGGTTTTGAGTATACGCCAAATTTGGACACAATCGTTTTTGAATGGGACGGCACCAGCGATTATGCATCCTTTACCGATACATTCCGGTATAAAGCAAAAGATGCCGACGGCAATATTTCTCTGAATAAGGCAACTGTAACCATCGAAGTGCGAAATCTGCTTCCGGTTGCACAGCCGGATGAGTACACAGAAAGCCACAATGTTCTGCTGCAAGCCGACGGCACGCCGGCCGGCGTTATTGAAGGCATGATTCCGGCTGCAAGCGGCGACTATGATCTTGATGCAGGCGATACACTGAAAGCCATTCTGGTTGATGGACCCGTCTGGGGAACGGTTGTTCTCAATCCCGACGGGACATTCGTTTATACACCCTCAGCCGGCAATACGACTGGGACAGATTCCTTTACTTACAAAGTTACCGACGGCTTCAATGAATCAAATACGACAACAGTAACGCTGAATCTGACCAACGCCGACCCCGTTGCCTATGACAACAGCTACGGCGTCAGCCACA
>ERZ795050.2375-NODE-2375-length-21052-cov-4.288994_pt1 | contig 21052 bp, 20 predicted proteins | sample MGYA00375134_ERZ795050 | MGnify/ENA primary metagenome ERZ795050 (study PRJEB30179, sample SAMN05720221) | activated sludge metagenome | isolation source: Anaerobic digester | place: Japan | collected 2015-05-26 ... | reverse complement strand
CTATAGGTTCTTCAGGAGTTGCTTCACATCGTGCACCGATATGTTGCATGAACAGTATGGCCGCATCTTGAGACAAGCCAGCCAGTCTACACATGCGTGCGCATCTGTAGAGAGTATTATCGCGATTGGAGGATGGGATGACTAGTGAATCAGGAATGAGTTGGTATCTATACAACTCATTGACACTGTCATTTCGTAGAGCCTCATTGACTTGCGTCAATAAAGTCTTGATGAAGGTATCTGTTTCATCATAGAACTCACCAAGAATTTTGGAAAGTCCTAGAACTGTGAGAGGGTCAGTTGGTCTACCTTTGATGATCGTATAATCACCCAACTGCCAATCTTCCGACGTCCCCATCGACGTGGGAGCAACAACCATCCCAGTGTAGCCACGTATGTCAATTCCTGAATCTTTAGAAAAGACAGAAGTCGGACTGTGAAGTTGTCTATCTGATCCGTCGGAATAATAGAGATGGTATCCTCCGGATTTAGTCTTAACAACAAGATTAGGTACTCCGAGATTAAGATCTCCGTACGCCTCGTTGACCTTATCTTTCCACAGCTGCAGAGCAGACTGATTTTTCTTGGTGTCAATATCGACGACATACTTGCCTCGAGAAGGCACTACGCCTAATATTGGAACCTTGGAGGATTTCTTAGCTTGTTCTTCAAGCAGAACTGAGAGCTCTGCCATGTTTGTAGCCGCACGTTTTGGCCACGCCTTGACCCCGATGTAACCATCTTGGGTCTTAATGAATGGAGCAATTCGCCATCCACCCGCAAAGAACTCGTTGACTATCCCAGTCTGAAGATCTTCTGCCATGAATTATAATCTCTCAAGCACTGTTGTTAGTGCTGCATTTGACCCATCGAGCGATGGGCACGTACTATTATATTACGATTGTGCCTAAGTGTACACAATTTTGATCGTGAATGTTCAAAATCTTGTACTGAGTTAATTCTTCCGGGAGCCGCCACCTTTGAGTATATACGACGTACTACTCCGGGAGTCCCGGATATATCGTACGGAGTCCCGGACGTACGTAGTTGTGTGCTACTTTAGCTAGGAGAATTAAAAAAGAGTGCAGGATTACTCACTGCACTCAAGCCTGCGGGTCACAGGCAGCTGCTGACGCTACCCATTCTTATCGCTTACATGCCGGACTATCAATGCCGATGGCACATATGCATGTATAGTAGATCCCAGACACCTCGATTAATTTGTCGGATGTCGCGGCAAATGTGTCATTTCCCAGGGGTGACAACTGCTTCGGGCAGCTTATCTGTACCATCGGGTCCGGTTTCACGAAATCCTTCAAGGGCATTGTTGACCGCCCGCATGCCTGCAGGAGTATGCTTGCAGTCAATATACACAGGCTCTTTAAGAATCTCTCGTTGAAGAGTCTGACGGATTGTGATTTGCTTGAGTTGAAGTTTGCCGATTGCATCTGCAGCTCCTTGTTGCGCATCTTCTTTCACCTTAAGGATCAGATTCTGAACTTCTTGCCGTTGAGCCTTCTCGTGCTCAATGCCTCGTTCATAGGTCCAGTAATGAGAGTATGCCAATGCTGCTGCAGTGATCAACCCTGTTGCAATGTAGCTATACATATTTGATTCCTACGTCAGTACCAGCGGATGAAATTGTAATTATTCTGTTTACCATTTTTAAAGGTTTAGGTACACCTGTGTGTACCCACCTACCATATTCATGAATGAGTTGGCCAATACCTAACTCATTCACAACTGGTTCTAATAATCGGCATGCTTCGAAAGGCGTTAAACCTTGGGCATTCCAATCCATTGCCAGACCCTTAACGTGGTCAGATGAATCAGAACTGCCAACTGCCCTATTTAATGTTAAACAGCGATAGGCACTTGATGGGTTGATTGCCGTATCACGACCTGTAACCTTCGACAGATATGTACGAATACGCTCCATCATTTCACATGTCTGCATTGCATTGCCATGTAATTCTATTGGCAATGTATTATCTATATTGCGATGGTTGGTCGCAATGAACTCTTCCATTGTGAAATGTCGTGTAATGTAATTCATGCTACAAAGTCCCAGTCATTCTGATAGTAACGACCATCATAATTAATAGCCGCTAACTTTGTTGAGAAATTATCATTGTCAGTTTTAGATGTTACCAGGTATGCTCGTCTACTAACACCAAAGGTTGTTCGAACTATCATGTATGTAGCTGAATAAGCATAATTATCCGCATCTGTACTAAGCACTAAAGCAGGTGCTGTACTTAGTACTACATGGTATGTATCTACTCCAGCGGTTATAGGTATTGATTCTACTAATCCACTGTAATGCTGTAAGAAGATTACATAAGATTGCCCAGCTGTAAATTCATATGGCTGAGATAATTTAAGGGTTAACCCGGTTTGAGATACTACATGACCTTCTTGTGTATCTGTGCGAGTTCCATCAGTAACCAGTATTCGCTGATTATTGATAAGTATGTCAGCTTCTTCAGTAGCACTGAATTCTATTGCCACACGTTGGAACAACAATCTGTTATATTCACGATAGGCATGTATATGTGCAGCTTTAAGATTGCGCACACCTATACTTTGGATTTTCTTAGGTTTTGTGGCAGATCCATCCAAAGGTATCTTGAATTGCACTCTTGCATCATCCAATGGATCTACCCACTCATACTCTACACCATCAAAATCTCTACCGAATGATGTAGTACGTTTTTCAGTTTTTGGAATCTTATTTCGATGGTTAAAGAGCACCGCACTGTTATCAGTATGTCGTTCAAAGAACAATCTAATCACACTGCCTTGCCTATAAGCAGTACAAAATACTGCATTACACACTGTGGCTAACATTTCTTCAAAAGAAACATTGTCATTGTCAAATGTGTAATTAAATTCTGCAGCCTCATTAAATGCAAAATAGGTTCTGACTGCGGACATCGTAGAGTAAATGTTATCGAAGTCCATCTCAGCATTAGACCTTGCGCCTAATGTAGGGTCTTTGCATATGAATGAGATAATTTCATCAGCCTTATTTGTACCAGTTAAAACTGTATCAAATGTAGATCCAGAAATACGTAATGGCAACTTTCGTTGCACAAGCATATTGATTTGCCGTTCTGATACAGCTGTAGCGGATTGAGTAGCTCTTGTCAATGCTTGAACTGTAGTTATATCTCCGAAATTTGTTTGAGTAACTGGCGCAACCGCATACATATCACGCCATTTTATTTCATCAGCAATGGTGCCAGTAAACGTCGTATCTTTAGGCGTAAGACGCCGTGCTCGTACAGATGCTCTCCCTGTAAATGTCAGCACTTGCCGTAAAGTGGCTGCACGCATGCTTTTAACTGACGAAGACCCTAACACTGTAACAGTGTAATAACTTTCTGGGCCAGTTAAAGTGCCTGCTGCATTACATGGAGCTACTCCTAACTGAATATCTATATTGAACGCTGTTTGAGTAGTGCCATCATCTTTCCAAGCACCTTGCAATGCAACGAAGTTAGCAATAACCTCGTTCATCGTAGTGATATCTAACACATATGGGCCTACCCAATTAGAAGATGAGGCACCTATGGCTTCTAATGCAGGGCTCAACCATGCTGTAGGAGTATTTATCCAGTTCCAATAATCTGTAACTAGATATGGAGCCACTAACACAATTTCTTTGGCAGAAACTGTACTGACCTCATATTCTCCAGATAAGTATGCTACACCGCCTTGAATCATCACGATTCCGGATGTTGCAGATACGAAGTCGCCAGTCATGCCATCGATCAGCAACCAATCTGGATTGGATAACTCTGGATTGACTAATGTGATAGTGGCAGTGTTGGATCCACTATCATATGAGAAAGAAGAGAATTCGTAATGGCCATTAAGATTGACTGATATAGAATCCTTAGTCATTACACCTGTGGTAAGTGTAAATGCATGACTAATAGCTTCACTACCTATCTCTACGGCCGTACCACCACTGATCTCCATGGTGCCATCCAAATTGAATCGGACGGTACCGGCCTGTACAGCAGAACTGTAATTCCATGTCTGCGATTCACCGCCTCCAGGGAATAAAGCCGGAAAATCTAATGCAGGAGCAGTGAGAGTGAGTGGATCAGTTGGAGCGAAGACTGTAGTGAAATCTATATCACTTGTGGATAAGGCCTCTATGTGAATAGTACGACCAAATCTGATGTTAGCACTGCCAACTATACGTGCATCGCCTGCGTCATTATTAGCAAGTAATACTTGGCCATTAACTGCCTTGCTACGTACAGCAGTTACAACCTTTTGACCTATCGGATCTCCGATACTCAATTGAATTACAGGTGACACTTCATTAGGAGAATGGTTAGGACCATATACCTCTAATGAACTGCCTTCAATTTTTGATACGAGTGTTTGGCCATCACGAATACTCTCCACCCCATCTATCAATGGGAATCCATAAGCTCCACGACCTATACACATGTAGGTATTTTCTACTTCCATGTGGTTAACAAATACCGAATATGGTAAGGCTATTAGATCAGGAATAGATCTAACAGTACCAAATATATCAGGTATTCGTCCATTAACACGTGGCTTATTTGTACGATCTGATAATTCGTTATTAGATGAGCCTACAGTATCATTGCGTGCTAATGTATTTGGAATCTTAGGCCGTTGCAGTAACAATACTACAGATGTTACTGCAAATATTACAGCCGCCCAAAATACAATGTCTGCCGGATAGATGATTAAATAGAATGGGCCTGGCATTTCAGCCAAAGCATCTATTTCTAAATCTGTAGAAGGCGTTACCTCTGTATCTTTAGATACATTACCATGATACAGTTTACCTGTAGCAGGAAATACATCATATTTCTCAGCTAAAGCCCTACGCACATCGAATGTAGCAATGCGCTGCCACTTATTAGGCGCACTGAGTACATCATCGATAATGATTAGCTCTTGCATGTGAAATATCTCACGTATGGGAACCCACGAGTGGCGGTTGGAATATTCTGGTACTCTACACCATGGCCATGTATATGAAGGATTCCACCATCCATATATATGCCTATATGAGGAACCGTCCTACCACGTTGCATGACAACAAGACATGGTGATACTGGCGTATCAAGAGTATGAAACCGTTTAATATGTTCTTTATTCAGATGTACACTTGCAAATAGATCATGTACTTCATCTGATAAATCTATACCTGTAAGATCTTTCCAGACTTCCGCTGCAAAATGATAACAAGTATATGTACCAGACATATACTTGTAATCCATATATTTATCAAAGGAATCCACGAAGCATTGGGAATTCTGTTACAGTGTATAAACGGCCTGTACGATTGAAGTTAAGTCTAGGAGCTTTAGCTTCAAAAGCCGCACCATTTTCATCTTGAGAAATAGATCTAATTTGCAGAATTAACGGCCCATATAAAGGTTGAGTTAAATCATCGGATCTATACACTCTATATTTAACTGTAGGAGGGGTGTCGTAAGAATTAGCCGCAAATACCGCATCTAATTCTTTAGGTAAAGTCTCTCCAAGATCTCCAAATTGGACATTGATCCCGGTATCTAAATCATCACGACTGTCAGATTGTGTAATCTGCATTGGAAGATATGTGTAACTGTGTGAAGATGCATCCTCATGAGTTACAGTAACTCCTAATCTAGCATTGCGGACTTTATAGTAAACCTGCGTAAAGCTAGGATGTGAAATCTCAAGAAGTTGTAATTGTACAACTGATCTAGGAGATTTGAAAAAGAATTCGGAATAAGCACTCATGGATTTTGCTTACACCATTGAATAGTGTTATGCATGCCTAAAACAGTAAACCATTGTTTGTGTAAACCTGTAGGTCCACGATTCCAATGATAACCTATTTCAGGTATGTAAGATGCTCCACCTAACTTAGCCATCTCCCAATATAGCATCATTTCAGGCCAAAATTCGCCCAATGGCAAATTTCTTATTGCCTCATTTGCAATAGAGGTATTGCATAAGACTAAGTGATGAGCTAGTGTTGGATTAGCTAGATGATTAGCCTGAGAATACTTATCTCTAGCACGATACTCATCAGCTACATACTCGTCCGTATAAGCAATAGCAGTGTTGGCATCTTTACATTTCTGTAATACAGAAATGTAATTTGATGGTAGATGATCGTCATCATCTATGAAAAAGAAATATGGGGTTTTAACAAGTTTGATAGCATCAAACCATGCTAATTGTACATGCTTGGCCCTACTAAAATTACGTCCAGATAGGCACACATGGATTAAATCTGTGTAATCCATTGTAACCACTTTTCGTGCAACTGTTAAAGCAGTTATCACTCTGGACCCCATGCTAGATCCGGATAATCTACTACAAATGTACTTACAGCTAAAAGTCGTTGACCTACAGCTATAGGAGTGCCATTAACAGTAGCAGTAACTGTTAATACCCCTATAGATGCATCATATATTATCCCGCTAGATCCATCATTATTTACCCAATCTATTTGCACATACTGGTCATTTTGAAAGCTTATTATAGGAGACGGATCCGAACCAGACCAAGATATAGACCATACAACTGTTTGATCTATATATCCTACTAATCCAGCATTAATAGTAGTTACTGATGGGCTAGTATATGAATCTACTTTACCTGTACCACTATTAGCATGATTTAATGTGCCAGAGAATGTATCATTAATAGGATCAAACCATGCTATTACATCAGATGCAGTGCCTTCACCGCTAGGTATATCACCAGCAGCTCCACCACCTATTCCGCCATCTCCATGACTAGTATATGTAAATGGCCATGGAGTAGATTCAGCTTCTAAATCTACTTCAATAACATGAAGATGGCCTTGATGGGATGATAATCTAACTGAACCTGGTACAAATGTACAACGATGCCTAGTCAATACAGATTTATCCATGAATAAATCCATATAGAATGGCTTACCGCCATTAAATACCCAATATCTATATGCTTCAAAAAATGTAATGTAATCTGCTGGATTACAATTCCACCTTAAAGACACCAATCTTGAAGCATTGAAAAATGTACGACGTTGCTTTGGAATATTTCCACTATACTGTACAGATATGGATTCTTCACCATATTTGACTGTATAACTAGATTTATCTGATGGCAGTTGGAATGTATCTGCAGTCCAACTTAAAGGCCATGTAATAGATTCAGTATCTAATGGAATTACTTGAAATTGTAATGAGCAAGTAAATGTAATTCCATCGATAGAATCCAAAGCAAATGTATCTGGTACTATGTACGCATTGAATTCCAATAGTCCAGAATCTGTTATTAGTAAATCTATTTGTATCTGTGGACAATCATCGGCTATATTTTGTCTTACAAATTGTACAAGATATTCGTACTCTGTTTGTCCACATACAAATGTAGCAGATATTAATCGAGACATTCCGCCAACCATATCTGCACGTTGACGTGGCATGCCGCCAGGCAATGACTGGTGCAAGGTCTGAGCAGGTTCAGCGAATGTATAACTCGCTGATATAGGATTTAGAGTTAACTTAGCCACGGTTACGGCTGGTTCTCAGATTACGAGCCATAGACTTGGACGTACGTGAATTAGGATTGTCCATGTCTGCCGCAATGATTGCTGGAGCTTTTGCAGCAACAACCGACTCAGCTTCATCACGTGCAATGATTCTGACCTGGCTTGGAGACATTTGGTCAACTACAAAATTCTTGGACGTGCCATAATTTTGTATTTCAACCGTCACACCTCCAGATGTGCCTATGGTTTGACCACGATTCATCGCCTCAAGTGTCTGACGATTCTTGGCTGTAGCAGAGCGGTTCACCACGAATTCTTGGCCGTGAGTTACGCCAGCAATTTGTGTAGCTGCGCCATCACCTGTATATCCACCAGTCATATAACCCTTAGTAGATAAAATACTTTGCACATTTGCAAATGCAGCTAAGCCTATGGCACCTGCCACTGCATAGCTAAGAGGTGGTGGGATTGTGGCTAGAGCCTTGTTGATAGCCAGATAGGCGTCAATTGTGGCCTGTGCAACGGCTGCAGCCTTACCAATTGCAGCTAGTTTACTATTACTAGATCGCTGTAATGAAGCCAAATTGCCATAGAATTCTGATTGACCACGCAGACGTAATTGATCATATTGAAGTTGTGCATTCAGTTTGGCCTGCTGAGCAGTTTGATCATTGATTACGTCCAGATTTCTAAGCATATTCACATACGCAAAGTAATCCTCCATAGCTCGTTTCTGCGCATCCAAATACTGCTGGCTACCAGCCATATTTGGGTCATTGCTAACTACGTAATCAGTGATTTGGATATCAGTGACACCTTGTGATGGATCCGCACGCAACTTACGGATCGCCTCAGCCAACAGTACTTGCTGTTTATACTTGTCGACAGTATTAGCAATGATCTGATTTTCCACAGCGGTTATATCACGTAACCGCTCAGTACGTTGGATTTGCTCCAAGATTAGATCGCTCTTTTCCTTGGAGATAGTAATACCATTGGATGCGTACTGATTCAGTACAGACTCGTACTCAGTCTGCACGCGCAATTCATCAGCAGTGAGTCCTGCAAGTCTCTCATTTGTATCGAGACTGGCTTGAATCCCTTCTTTAACCTTGATCTCACGTATTGCAAGATCAATAGCCTGCTCAGTAGCCTTATTCTCAGCTTCTATCAAAGCCTTCTGGTCACGATGATACTTCTCAATGGCTGGTTGCTTATTGAGAAGATTGGCCTGAGCATTTGTTAATTCATCTAGATTCAATCTACCAGCTTTATAGAGTTTATTGAGATTATCCCACTCTGTAAAGAAGTTTCGATCAAATCCACCGGCTTGAGCCAGTGTACCCATTAAAGGATCTTTAGGACCCTTTTTATTTGACCCTTGCAGAATATCATTCAGAGTCTTATCCCGAGGACCGAGCAATACGCCTGTCTTAGCGTATTGCTTTACAGCATCTGCCTTGGATGCATCAGTCTTGAATTCTTTACTCTTAAGTATGGAATTCAAATCCGCTAAAGTCTTTGTGTTAAGATTTTCTGCTTTAAACAGATTATCCAAACCATTCAAACTGTTTAAGCCTTTGAATTGTTGAAGTAATGGTATCAACTCATTGAACTTCAGCAATTCACGTTCTTTAGCCTTCTGCTCCTGCTGAAACTGTGCTAACTGACCTTGAGTCTGTGTACGAAGCAAGTCTTCTTTAGATGGGGCTACCTGCCTACCCGCATAAACTCCAGCTGCGCCACCTGCTGCGGCACCTATAGCCATACCTACTGGGCCTGCAACCGCTCCAGCCGCAGCTCCAAAGGCTGCGCCTAATACAGCGCCAACTTTAGGTGCGTTGTTGATAGCCCATGTCATGAGCTCTATCAACTTTCCGAATGTATTGACTGCAATGTCAATAAATCTACTGAATGTATCAAATCCAGTACGAATATCATCGGCAGATAATTTACTAATGAATTCTGTAAATCGGTCTGCTAAAGACTTGACTAATTCCGCAAATCGAGATATTAGATATGGATCACTGAGTTTCTCACGAAGTGCATCAAATACATTTACTATAGATTGACCTGCGCCCGAGTCAAGTACTTGCTTGACGAAGTCGACCCAGACATTAGTTAATCTGTTGACTGCAGCAGATACACTTTCAGAGGCCTTTTGAGAAGAGTCTCCGAATGTACGAATTAACTCATCACCAAATCCAGCTAAGAATTTAGCCGAATTAACCGTACCCTTACGTATTGCCGCTTCTAACAGTTCTGGCGTAGTGTTAAAAGCTCGAGCCGCAATATTCAGTGCGCCAGGAAGTTTTTCGCCTAATTGTCGACGGAGTTCTTCCATCGACACAACGCCCTTGGATGCAATCTGTGTAACTGCATAGAACATCAGTTGCACATCCTGATTGCTGGAGTGCAACGTACGTGCAGCCATAGCTACACCCATGAATACCTTTTCAGCAGTCTTTAATCGATCATTACCTTCAGGTAATGATGCAACTAATTTAGCATAGTTGCCAGTTAAAGAATCAAACTGAACACCTAAGCGATCCGCAGTCTTTCTTAAGAAATCATAAGCTGTTGAGGCTTCGCCAGCTGACTTCGTGGTCACTGACATAATAGCATTGAAGCCTTGTAACTTATCGATTTCCTTGAGAATAGATGAGAAGACAAATTCTATCCCTGCACCCATCAGACTTAAGCCTGAGAGTACAGTACTGATAGATTTTGAGAGAATGTTGAAAGCCGAATCAACATTACGCAGCATTCTGGATCCGAGACGTTCGGATGCTGCGTTACTATTGTTGATAGCAGTGGCCAGTTGTTGGAACTGGCCACGAGCCCCTGCAATGGCTGAAGCGAGTTGGTTAAACGCGCCTACGGCTTGGGACGTTTGGGCGTTTACTTGCAGATTTGTTGCCATTGTTTTCCAACTCTAAGTAGTGGATATCCATCACACCTAAAAGTTCTATGAAAACTTCTAAGCCAATGGCGGGCGGCCCAAACAGTTCTAAATAGGACTGTATCTCTGAGAGTTGAATTGGATTGGGTCCAAATCCAAAGGTTCGTCTAGATGCAAGGCAGTTATACGCCGCTACTACTTCCTGACAAACTTCGTCTACCTTTGGCTGGTCAAGTAACGCTGAAGGGGTGACACCTGTACTAGACTCAATTAGTTTGAGCTTTTCTAGTTGTGCACCCCATTCATGGTTCCAAGCTACCCAATCCTTTAAGGCTTTCCCATCTCATCGACCTCAGCCGATTTGAAATTGGACATCGCCATGGCGAATTCAGAAACGAAGTCTCGGAACTCAGGATCACGCATTAAGGCTTGGTAGGCCAGTTGCGGAGTGTACTTGACTTCCTGTTTCGAAGCATCAACCACATTCTTCCAATCCAGAAGAACTGCTTCGGACATCGCACGTGCCACGATCTCCTTGTTCTTTTCTGGATCGAGAGTACCTTCGGTAATCTTTCGACGGTGTGGTTGTTGATAGCGGGCTAGGGCTCGCTGGAATTTGACGTTCGAGATGTGGGCAATCAGGAACTTCGAGCCCTGATATTCTTCCCAAACACCAGATTCCAGCGAAGAGAGGTCAGCATCAATTTGAAACATTATGATTATGCCGGATTGGCCAGTAAGTGAACGACACGGTCGGTAGTACCGTCATAAAGTCCACGCCACTGGGATGTGAACATCACGTCGGAATTACGACCACCTGCAACAACCTCACCTGTCTCAAACTTGCAACGTGGCAACGTGAATGTGTACGTATTGCCAGCATCGTCAGTCAGATCGAAGCTGAAGTTGAATTCTGTGCCCTGCACGAACTTCTCATAGTTCGCACCATCGGTAAAGTAGAACTCCATTTCACCAGTCACTTCGAGAGTGCCCAGCTTCATGTCGCGTGCAGCCAAGGATCCGATACACTGGATCGCTCGCACATTGTTCTTGAATTGCAAAGACAGCTTGCTGATACAGCCGCTATATGGCACGCCATCGATGGTGAAGTTCTGAATGTTGGTGACCGCATTCATTGGTGTCGTTGTAGACACCGCAGGGAATGTTGCACCGGCCAGTTGAGTGTCCACTACACCTGTTGTCGGATCTAAGCCGAAACTGGTGATCGTGAATGCGCCCTTGACGATGGCACCGATCTCCATCTGCAGAGACATGCCTTCGAATGCACAGCCACGGTAGTTGTGGTACTGTTGTGGAGACATGTCCTGGAAGTGCTTCTGCACTGTCCATGGACGGAGGTAGATGCCATTTCGCAGTTCTTCGTTGGTACCTGTCGGAGTCCAGTGGCTGCAGAACACCGAAGCGAGGAACTCTTTGAACGTGCCGTATGACAGTTCGAAGTTGATGTCGCCTCCACCACTGGCAGAGGTCTGAACGAGATCAGTCTCGACACGGTCAGGACGAAGCTCTTCGCTCTGAGTGTTCTCGATGTTGAAGTTGATGGATTCGCCAGTATAACGAATCTGTTGAAGAGGTGTACCAGCCGCACCACCACTCAGTGTAGCACCGCCCCACGAAGTGGCAGTACCAGATTCAGTGGTGGCCAGAGCATTGCCTGCAGTACCGCCGGCCTTGGCTCGAACCATCAGAACTGTAGCCGAGCGATCCACTGCATCGACAGTTGGGTGGGCAGTCATTGCGGCTGCATAGTCTGTACCAGGCACACCGCCTGCAAGACCGATGGCATTGAACAGATTGGCGATCGTGTCCTTCAGTGTGGCACCGATCTTGACGTTGCCATCCACGTTCGTCAGAGTCGTTTGGAAAGTGTAGACTTTCGCATCAATTGTGACTGTGTCAGAGTTGGCAGGGTTGCCTGTGAATGACAGGTAACCAACTGCTCGAACAGATGTCGGTGTGGAACCGATGACGTACTCTTCGACGGCACGGAGGACTGTGAGGTCAGCGGAAGACATGGTCAATTACTCCAATCGTAGTAGAATGGGCTGCTAACATTAGCTTGCACCCAACCAGATCGTTCCGTGTTGTCAAGGATTAGATCTGGGACTTTTAGGTTTACCACAGGTGCTACCAATGGAAGCGTGGCACCCACTCTTACATCTGTTACCAATGTCGCAGCAAGATTTGCCAATTCTAGTAGCCTAGCTCTTCCAACGGCAGGCTTGACGAATACTGTTAGCATAAGAACGCCGATTTGTCGATAACAACCGATTGTTATCGTTCTCTTAGCCCCTTCGCCAAATAACACATTACAACGCAGATACTGATCGTACAGTTCTGAGTTAAAGGCTACATTGTCAAATGCAATTTGTGTGGCATACCATTGTGCCTGAATGTATTCTTCAATGCTTTGCTGAACTTGAGCAAACTTCATTTCAGATACGCAGAGGCAATGGCCAAGCTCAAAATGCCTAATGGCGCTTGATTAGACCAGCCGTTCTCCAACAATTCAGCATATGGCTGATTATTAGATACTATGACTGTATCACCAAGCTTGAAGCCTTTAGGCCAACGAAAACTAGCACCACGGATTGGGACTGCTGGATTGCTGCGATTAGTCACGTCATCACGTGGGATATTAAATGACACTCGCCAGCTAGCTCTGAATGAGCCAGTATATACTGGTGAGAATTTAACAGCCGCACGGAATAGATCACCCGTGAACTCTTTAATCTCAGCCTCAGCTAATTCGTTTAACTGGTCTTTTGTAGGCCAGTCAGGCGAATTAGTTGTGACAAAAATCATAGCTTACGCAATTGCAGGGTGTGTAATGCTACAGTATCACCGGCCATTGTCTTATCATTGTCTATAATTCGGTAGTCACCTGCAAGCAGATCTGCCGATCCAGATGGTACACGAATTATGTCATTTGGCAGTGGGTTTACAGAATCTTCTGGAAACACTAAGCCTTTCCAATCAGATGCTAAAACACGTTGACCATCAATCTCCTTTGATTCGTATTTCACGAATACAATAGAGACATCTGTCAATGTTTCAGGATATGTGGGGGCTGTTCCAGGCACATGGACCGCAGCACCTCGCTGCACATGTGACACTGTTACTACTAAATCACTTAGGGCTGATTTAGCTGCTTTGACCGCATTTAAGACTTGGGTCTTAAGCACGATGCAACTTAACTTGCTTTAACCGATTTGCACCTGGCAAATCAGGATTGTTCAGAGAGCCATATCCATCTAGCAGATAGGCAATGATGTCTGGGAAGTATTTCTTAGAAGCTCCGCCGACTTTCTCATTGAAATCAATTTCAATGGGGCCAACTTTGATTTTATCGAATTCAGCATTCTCAGTAGTGGAGACAACGTCGTTGTTCTCCATCTGCCACATGATGAATTCGATGGTAGCTTCTTTGATACGAACTGGTACCTCATCACTGTCGATGAGAAAACCATCGTACCAGGCATTAGAGCGTGGCCAATCGTTGTTTTGCTTATACCAGTAACGCTCGCCGATCCATGTTGTCATGGTATCAAGCGAGCGTGTGGCATTCACAACGTATCGATTCCTTTGATCCGTGGAGAGACGTTCCCACGCCACACGGAACGCATCATTACTGACGCGATCCGTGAGGTACACTAGAACCTCCGCCACACTCACATAGGAGTTGGCATCTGGATCTAGCGGATCAGTGACAACAACGATTGCCACAGCAGGCCTACTTAGGCCGCAGGACCGAACACGCGGGCGTCGTTGATCTTGCCGATGCCGAGTTCGCTGAAGATCGCCATCGAGGCGTAGAACCGCAGACGTGTGATCGTGTCGTTGGTATCTTCGGCTTCACCGACGTTGGTCACGAAGATGCCGGATTGCACAGCACTCGTGAGACCCGACAGACCGACCTTGCGCGAACCATCATCGAAGCAACCGGCATAGATGTCAGTCACCTTGGTGGTCGTGCCGACGACTGGGATCCAGTCGTTGCGATAGATCGGAATGCCACGGTAGTACATGACTTCCTGCGTCTGACCGTTGCTGAGAGTGATGGTCTTCACTTCGTTGATGGTCGCGCCACCCGAAGCACGCAGCAGGCCCATGTACTTGCGGATGGCAATGTCGTGAGCCATCAGGAAGTCGACTTGGCCATCCTTGGACTTGATCGAACTGATCAGTTCGTCCAGCAGATCGAGAGTGAAACCTGTCGTGCTCGAAGAACCGCCGCCATCGATGATCTGAGCCGTTGGCATCAGCTTTTCGAGACCGTCGAACTCCAGTGGATCGACAGAGCTGTCGCCCAGGATGAACTGACGTTGGTACTCACGACCCAGGCCCTTGGCCTTGGACATCACCTGAACGCCACGTTGGCTGTTCTGGTTGCCCATGGTCGTTTCGATGAAGTGATCGACCAGTGCATCACCGATCAACGCCTTGAGAGGCGTCGTCACCGGTGTGAAGGTTGCTGGCGTCTTGGCTGCCGCTGGGATGGCGTTGCTGCCACCGCCTGTACCGATCGGAGCCACGCCACCGATCGCGTTCTCACGCGTATACAGGAGGGCGTTGCCGACGATCTGATCGAACGGAAGGATTTGGTACATCGGATTGACCGTGACGATCGATTCGATGATACCGGCGATCAGCGGATTCTGTTGAATCTTCGCTGCTTCGACGAGAGTGAGAGATGCCATGGAGAGCTCCGATGAAGAAAAACCGACCTTGCGTCAATTTCCCTCCACCGGAGGGTCCTGCGCATTCCTGACCCCTTACCAAGGAGTCAGTAATGAGCCAGCTTGCGCTAATGAAGTCCTGGACCCCGGAACTTCATCATGGGTACATTATATTATACCCGAGGACCTTTGTACACCCCTTTGATCAGGGGTATTCATGGTCATTGAGTCTCAGTTGGAAGATTGCCAAGCAGGCCGCCAGCCGCCAAACCCGCGTTGATCTTTTCGAGTGGAGATGCTTTCGAAAGATCCACAGTACCATGGCGAGTGCCACCATTCGCGCCAGAACCGGACGAACCTGCAAAGAGGTGTGGAGCAGCTTTCTTCAGAGACAATACCCACTCATTCATTGGCATAGGTGTGGAACCATCCTTGCCATAAATGACCTTGCCTTCGGCAGTCTTCGGAACCGGCACACCGTTCTCCATGGTGTACACAGTACGAGCACGCAGAAGGATGTCATCCATTGCGGTAGGCAGAATGCCGAGTTTCACTGCTTCAGCTTGCACTTGACGATCGATCATCAGTACCGCCAGTTGACGATTGGCGGTTTCGAGTGCGGTGGTCTTCTCAGTGAGTTGACCCGTCAGTTCTGTACGCATAGATTCCACGCGCAGATTGACAGCTTCTTCGACCTTGCCAGCTTCGATGAGTTGCTTCTCACGAACCTTTCGATCCAGCTCCATCAGTTCACGATACTTGGCTGGATCCACATCCTTCAACTTGTCGAGTTGTTGTTGGAGTTGGATGTTATTGTTGCGAAACTCATCGACCTTGGACTTGTCCACAGCACCTTCAACATCGAGGACATATTCATTGCCCTCTTGTTTGTACATGCTACGAACAGCTTCTGGGATTTCAGCGAGAGTCGCAACCTTGAATTTCAGACCCATGATTCATCTTCCTTAGTTATGGCGCAGCTGGCGCCGGGGTGGCAGCAGGTTTGTTGTTAGGATTTGGCTGTGGAGGAGGGTCCTTCATAGCAGCCAGTTCCTGTGCATCCGTACGCTCTGGATCGATTGCATCCAGACGACGGAGATTGTACAACAATGTCTCTTTACTAATAGAGCCATTGAGGTACGCTTCAAACATCACCGACAGATCCTTGAAGGTGATGCCAACTCCCAGAATCTCTTTAGAAAACTTGACAGTGACTTCACCGCCAGCTTTCATGAGTTTCGAGAGCATATTGTACATCATATTGGTACCATTCTCTACTGCACCAATGATGTGAATGAGTGACGCCGATTCACTCATATAACGAAGGCGAACTGTTTCTGCAGCTTCTGAGCCACGAGTAGAATTGTCTACTAATCGTGCGGATATGCTAGCCATTAGGCCAACCTTGTCAGTCATGGCCTTTTCAAGAGATCCAAGGCCTTGACCTAAGAATTCCAGATAATAAGCCTTTGCTTCCACTACTGGAAGCACCCATGCTGAAGTACCACCGATTTTCAACTGTGTACCAGAATCAACACCCGACACTACTGGAGTTGGCAAACCCACAATGTGCCTGCCCCACTCAAGGTCAGCACTTGTGAGGTAGTGTGATATGTTGATTGTGGAAATGTCTTGCATTGGAGGTTTATCCACACTCATGTGGACGCCTGAAGCCCCGTAGCAAGTAAATGGGATGTAGTCAATTGTAGAACCGCTGAATATAGGAGCTACTGCAGGCTTTACCACATTTAGCTCATCATCCAGCTCTTCGACTTTATAGACCCCATCAGCGTCTATGAAGCAATGACGGTATCGAACTTGAATTTCCGTCCCGAACTTGTCATTTGCAATCTTGACTCGCTCCATCTCACGAAGTAAAAGCATGGTGAGCTTGCCAGTATGCTCATTTTCTTCCCAATTGATGATGTTCTCAGCAATGTATGGGCATGGCACTGGTTGTGCAGACATATCATCGGTCTCTGGAGCATCTATCAGAACTCCATGACGACCCATCAGAACTACTTCTGTGAATATGCTCACATAGAATTCTGTGAATTGATAATTCTGTTCTGTATCGATGAAGAATGGCTTCATCAGATCTGGGTATGTGGTTTTTGGAGGCTTTGTAGTGGCCATACCAACCATTGACGTACATGTCTTGCCAGTAATTGGAAAGAACAATGCACGATACTTGTAATTGTCATAATCAGGTTGTTGTTGACCAGACAATTTCGGTAAGTATTTAACACCCTTGGCTTTGATGGCATCCTCACCTTTGAAGCAATCACGAATTTTCTCATATGCTTCGATATGAGCCAGATAATCTGGATGAGCAAATTGTTTGATGTCTTTTGCCATGATTGCCTCAAGTGCCTTGAACGGCTGCTGTACCTGCAGTTAACATGCTCTTCAATACTCGGTATCGAACAGCATCATATATGTGATCATTAGCAGCTGAATCTACGTCCTGCGGATTCTCTGCACTGATTGGTAACTCAGGTAATTGGGAAATAGTGTGAACACATGTCCTCATTACCAACATCCACGGTTGCTCCATATTGCGTGTGGCAGCAGCTTTTAATCGCTGCCTTGTCAATATGAATCCTCGTTCACGACTACCAGGCCTTTTATCAGCCTTAGTAAATCGTATACCTTTCTTCACATAGTCATCATGTATACTGGCCATACCTTTATCTTTATCAAAGATAGAAGTATCAGCCGGACCCGCTTCTGTACGCATGCGAAGACTATGAGATTGCTCATGGTCATGCATTTGTTGACCTAATTCGAATGGCAGTAATCGCAGACCACGATCTTCTTTATCAGCAAAATACTTTTCACTGATAATAACGATTGATTTACGTGGCAATACGATTTGCCTATCATTGATTATAGCTCGTGTACCATCACTCTCAGCAGTCCAAATAGTAGCTGCTGGAGCAGTGTAGCCATAATCATGTGCCCTATCAATCTTCCAAGTTCTTGGAATAACTATAGAGTCTAACACATGCACATTTGCATCCCACAGATCAGAGAATGCAGCGCCCTCTTCTAAATCCCAGTTACCATCTAAATAAGCCTGAGCTAATCGATCATCGCCCAAGCCCATAATGCGTTCGCCATAAGCAGCGTCATTTCGCATCATGACGAGGTTTTCGCCGGATTTAGCAGGTACGTATTCTCGCGTCATACCTCCATCTTGAATAGGGGCTTTAAACACGTGTCCTTCACCATGAGACACAAATCCTCTTTTGAAGTAAGAATGACTTACTCCACCTGGGTTTGTGCCATAGATGATTTTTGGCAATAATTTCTTCCAACGTTCAGGCAGTGGTAGGCCACCTAAGCGGACACGAGTACGAATGAATCGAATCATCTTCTCAGTAAATTGAGTAGCTTCATCGATCAGTAAACAATGGATTTCTGCACCAAGATACGCATTTATGTCATTTTCATGCTGAGCATGACATAAATAAATCTGGGCACCATTGTAGAAATTGAAGACTCCATCAGATTTATTGAATGTGACTTCGCCAGCATCAATAAATGGCTTTAACATCACCAGAAAACCATCTGGTGAGTATACGTGATTGATGTATAATTCCTTATACATCCGTCGAAACAGAAATACCTTGATATTGGCTACTTCCATACACAGGACGATAGCCAATACCCGCATCATGTAACTCTTGCCAGAGCCAGCTGCACCTCCGTACAAGACCTCTTGAGCAGCGGTCATTAATGCCCGCTGCTGTTTGGGATACAGTTTGAAGTGTACAGTCATTACTTCAGAATGCCTCCAGTCTCTAACTTCTTGTCCTTGAAGTCTTTGACTGTAGCCATTGTTTTATCATAGGTGGCATGGCCCACTGCAATTCCAGCATACAGCAGCCACATCGTCTCATTGAATGCTTGCGTCTTGAATGTCAGCCATGCAACAGTAGTTGCAAGTGAGAAGTGGAATGTGCTGGCAGACAGTTTTGTCAGGGACATACTGCCATCACGTGAACGAATGAGGTCTAATGGACTCATGGCTACTCCTGCTGAATTTTGAGAAGGATGGTTTTTTCAGCAGTCTTAACCGGCGTAATTGCCGTTGTAATTTTGTATTTTATTGGTTCGATTCGACCATCTGTACCGCCTGCAATTCTTGCAGTTACACGACCACCATTTGTGACTGGATCATGAATAGTACAATTGCCGGATTCAGAGGTGACCTCGATATTTCCTATCGTATCACCAGTTTCAGCGAGAAAATCGACGAATGACACAGTATAGTCTAGATCATTTTGAGGATCTTTGACTATCATTGGCAATTTGGTGATTGGTTCGGTTGTGAAACTCATATGTCACCTACTTGGCACTGTGTAAGTACGACCATAGGCAGCATACACAGTTCGACCCTGTGCATCAACTCCTACAGTTCTATTTGGACTAGGTATTATGGATGAGCCATCATCCACATACAGACTGAGACTTGCTATCACAGATCTACGAGCTTGCACAAGAAGATCTATATCAAATATCACTTGATTGTGAAGTGCTACGACAAGATCTAAAACCGTAGAAGCCTGATTACTCAGTTGAATAGCCGCACTTATGGCTGTTGTTGCTGCAAGTGCCTGAGAAATTGCAATATCAATCAGGCTAGATTGAGTGAATCCAGCCTGAATCTGCATGCTGAGGTTGACACTTGCAGAGCGTAATGATGCAATGGCAGTGTCTAATACTGCAGAGGCATTACGTGATATTTGTGCTGCTACATCAATCGATGTTTGTAAAGAGTGTGATGCTTGAACAGGAACATCGACAGATGTCAGAGCAGCCCTAGCTTGACTGACAGCAGTATCTATGCTAGCCTGAGCTAGTCTAGCCAATTGTATGGCTGTATCTATAGATACTGTATCAGATTTTTGAGCAAGAATAGCCAGGTCTAATGCTACAACGACCGAACTAGGTATTTGAATTTGAAGACTGATAGAGAATGCTGCAGTGGTTGCAGCTTGCACCATCAGATTTATCTGTGTAGATAACTGTTGTGATAGTGCAATAACAGAATCTATGCTTGCTACAACATTAAATGCTTGCTGAATAGCCGCATTTATTGATGCATTAGCTAAATTCTGACGTTGAATTGCTGTATCCAGCAATAATGTATTGACTGTAGCAGCTTGAATAGCCGCTTCAATCACAGACGTAGCAGTTTTATTCTGCTGAATAGCAGCCTGTAAGTCAGATGTAGCGGATCTAGCCTGTTGCACCACTGTATCTACAGTGGCAGATGTATTTAATGATTGAGATATACCTGTATTAACAGATATATTCAGTGTATTAGCTGCAAGCACTGCCGCATCTATGGATGCAGCTTTATTTTGTGCACTTTGGACTGCGGTATCTATCTGAGGTGTAGCAGTTTTTGCGGCAAGAATTGCCGCATCTATAGCTACAGACAGTGTTGATGGAACCTGGATTTGGAGATCAATAGAAAATGTTGCAGACGTAATAGCCTGCACCATTAAACTGATTTGAGTGGAAAGTGTATTACTCTGTAATACAGCTAAATCTACATTAGCTACTGCATTCAGTGCCTGCTGAATTACAGTATTGATAACTGTAGAACTTACTTGCCCTTGACTAATGGCTGTATCGATTACATGTGTAATCGATCTTGCAATCTGGATAGCCAGATCTTCTACAACAGAAGCTGTGCGTGCCTGATTTATGGCCACATCTAAATTCGATGTAGCAGTTATTGCAGCTTGTAAAGCAAGATCGATACTATTAGATAGTGTCGAAGGTACTGCAATGGCCGTATTTATTGATGATGTCAGTGCATTAGCCTGTTGTACAGCTAATGCAAGACTAAAAGATGTACTGCGAGGAGCTTGAATCGCAGTATCAATAGACGTAGTA
>ERZ795050.2374-NODE-2374-length-21065-cov-8.235412_pt1 | contig 21065 bp, 16 predicted proteins | sample MGYA00375134_ERZ795050 | MGnify/ENA primary metagenome ERZ795050 (study PRJEB30179, sample SAMN05720221) | activated sludge metagenome | isolation source: Anaerobic digester | place: Japan | collected 2015-05-26 ... | reverse complement strand
ACGTTCCTCTTTCATCCGCCGCGTGATCATGCTCCACAAGCGCATGAGGTATTTGAGGTCGCTTTGCAGCTCGCGCTTGGTGCGGTCCTGGGCGGCAGTGCGGGCGATAAAGCCCATGCCCTCCGGCAGCTCCAATTCGTGGAGCTGGCTGCGGAGCTTGATGCGCACCTCGTCGTCCTCGATCTTCCGCGACACGCCCAGTTGACGCATGCCGGGCATCATCACCAGGAAGCGGCCCGGGATGCTCAGGTACGTCGAAAGCGTCGGGCCCTTGGTGCCGATGCCCTCCTTCGTGATCTGCACGATGATTTGCTGCCCGCGACGCAGACAGCGCTGAATGGGCGGCCGGCTGCGGCGCGGCAGCTTGCGGCCCACGTTTTCCGCCGGCTGGCCGCCATCCGGGAAGTACTGCGGGTGCAAATCTGACACGTGCAAGAAACCATTCTTGCCCAGGCCGAAGTCCACGAAGGCCGCTTGAATGCTGGGTTCGACGTTCGTCACCAGGCCCTTGTAGATGTTGCCCACGTGACTTTCGGCCGAGGCCCGCTCGATGTACATCTCTTCGAGCTTGCCTTTGTGCAGAATGGCGATGCGGCATTCCTCGCCGGGCACCACATTGATGATCATCTCCTTGGTGCCAACGACCGGAGCCTCCCCGCCTTCCTCAACTTCAGGTTCTTGGACCGGTCGCCGGCCGGGGCGCTGACGCCCGCGGCCTTCGCGGCCTGTGGCGCGGGTTTGGGCCGGGGCGGCCGCCTTTTCCTCGGCGGGCTCTTCGCCCTCATCGAGCGACGGCAGTGAAGGCAGTTCTTCGTCGCCCAAGCCGGGAATTCGCGCCAGTGCGACGCCTTCGTTTTCGTCAAAGTCGGGCGGGGCCGGCTCCTCGGCCGGGGCTTCTTCAGCCGCCGGGGCCGTGGGCGGAGCAGGGGTTTCAAAGGCCTTCGGCTCCGGCTCGCGATTTTCTTGGGAGCGGCGGCGGCGCCTTAGCCGGCGCTTCTGGCTGGGCGAAAGATGCCGCCCGGGAGGCGCCGTGAACTCCTGAGGCGCTGCGGCCTGTGGTCCGCCGGGTGTGCGCGGACGAATCTGCGGCTCAACTCGCAGAGGCGCCTCGGCCGGCGGCTGTACGGCCCGCCCGTTGCCTTCGTGACCGTTCGGTCGCCGCCGGCGCCGGCGCCGACGTCCACGCCGTTCAAAGCCCGGTGGCTCACCGCCGTCGGGCTCGCGCGGCGTCTCGTCCGCGGTCGGCCCGAGCTCTTCGTCGCGCTCAGCGGCCGGCTCGATGGGCTCGCTGATCGCCTGCTCCTCGACCACGTCGGCTTCTAGGTCGGCTTCGGCATCGGCATCTTTAACGCCAATTTGCCGGGCCGTCTCAGGGGGGGCCGGCGCCGGAGGAGGCTCGAGCTCCTCAGTAACGGCCGGCTCCAATGGCTCCTCGCGCCCGGCAACGCTTGCCGGCGGCGCGGCGGCGCTTTCCGGTTCAGCCGCCGGGACCGGCCGCGGTTCGAAGGGTGGGGGGGCAACCGGCGGAAAGCGGATGACGAGCACTTCGTCCTGCCGCTCCATCTGCCGAGCAGCGGCTTCGGCTGTCTCAGGCCGAGTTCGGGCGTGCGCGGGCTTCGGTTCCGCTCGTTGCTCAGGCTCGGGCGCGGCCGTCTCGGCCAAGGGACCCGAAACTCCTGGCGCAGGCGGCGCTTCCTGAAGTTCGGCGACTGCGGTTTCTTGCTGCTCGGCAAGGGGAGTCTCGCCGGCGACCGTCTCCACTGCCGCAGTCTTGCGCCGGCGCGTCGTGACTTTCTTGGTCGCTTTGCGCCGCGTCTTTGGCTTGGTCGCAGCGGGAGGTGCGGTGGCCGGGCCGCCCGTTTCAGTTAGTTGTGTCTCAGTTCCGGAGTCGGCGCTCGCAACTGTCTTTTTCGTTTTCTTCGTGGTCTTGCTCTTCGTCCGACTCGTCGTGGTTTTCTTTGTAGCCAATGGCAAATCCTTTCGAGGCCCGGGATTCCAAGGCTGGACCCGAGCACTGCGTGTTCCATGCGACCTCGCACAGCCGGACGGTGTATTCATGCGCATCCGGGGCAAGGCCAAGTTCCGTGAGCACCTCGGAGGGCCGGGCGGTGCGCTGCTCGATAAACCGCAAGCGCAACCGCAACTCTGGTCCCTCCAAAGCCACTCCTTCGAGAAATTGTTGACATTTGGGCGCCGGGGGCGAGCTCATCCCGCCCGCGCAGCGCCGCTCATCCATTTCCAAAATCCCGCGCCAGCGTTCTACCGCCGGAGCGAGGGCCTGGGCGGCCGGCCATGCCAGCGTAACCGCGTACTCGGCGCTCTGTGCGTGCGGGGTGCCGCCCGGGGCCGGGGCCCGCAGACTACCAAGCCGGCAGTCGCGCGGCAGGGCTGCGGCCAACGATTCGCGTAACCAAGCCGCAGGCCGCGGCTCGCTCAAATCGGTCAGGGCCAACTGACAGTCGGAAGCGACGCCCACCCGCCGCGGCAGAGGCACTGAGAGCCACGGTATAGGATTGTATCCGCGCGAAAAGCGCAGCGGCCATCCGGCCCGGACCAGGGCGCGGCGCAGCATGCGCAATTCGTCGCGATGCGAGAGATAAGCCAGGTCTCCGCTTAAGGCGTACTCAAATGCCACGCGAAAGGCCGGCCCCGCGTGACACGCTGACCCGGCATGCGCTGCGGAGGCCGCCATCATCAGAAAGCCTCCGGCGGTAGAACTTTGCGCGCTTCATCGCGCAGGAAATTGAGAACCTGGCGATCAGCGTCGAACTGCAGCACCTTGCGGGCGATGCGCTGACAGTCGGCGAGCGTCGTGGACCGGATCAACTGTTTGACTTCCGGCACGTCCTTGGGCGCCATCGAGAGCTTGCGCAAGCCCAGCCCCAGCAGTAGCTGCGTATAGATGGCCGAGCCGGCCATTTCACCGCACAAGCTGACCTCCACCCCGGCCCGCTGCCCGGCGCGCATAATCATGCGCAGCAGCTTCAGCATGGCCGGGTTGTGCGGCGAGTAGAGGTGCGCCACTCGTTCATTGCCCCGGTCGACCGCCAGCGTGTATTGCGTCAGGTCGTTCGTGCCGATACTGAGGAAACTGACCTCCTGAGCCAATGCGTCCGCCACCAGCGCGGCCGCGGGCGTTTCGATCATGATTCCGACGGGTGTGTTGCGCCGGAAGGGGATTGACTCTTCCTCGAGGTCCTCCATGACGTCGGCCAGGGTCGCCTTGGCCTGCCGCAATTCCATGAGCGTGGCGATCATCGGAAACATGATGCGCACATCGCCTTCAACCGAAGCCCGCAGCATGGCCCGCAGGTGCGTTTTGAACAGGTCGAGATTCAACAGGCAGTAACGCAGCGAACGCAGGCCCAGCACCGGGTTATGGTCGTGCTGCACCCCCATCGAAGTCGCCAGCTTGTCCGCACCCAAGTCCAGAGTACGCAGCGTGACCGGCTTGCCGCGCGCGGCGCGCACCGCGCTGCTGAAAGCCTCGTACTGTTGTTCCTCGGTCGGCATGCGGTCGCTTCCGAGGAACAAGAACTCGGTACGGTACAGGCCGATGCCTTCGGCCCCCGCTTCGAGGGCGGCCTCAACCTCCTGCGGCAGCTCGATGTTCGCCAGCAGCGAAATGTGCTGCCCGTCGCGCGTGATGGCCGGTTCGTCGCGCAGCCCGCGCAGCCGAGTTTCGAACCGCTCGTACTCTTGCTGTAGGGCCTGATAACGCTCGAGCGTGGCCTGGTCCGGCTCAGCTATCACAATGCCGTGCGTCCCGTCGACGATGACCGTCTCGCCGCCGGAAATCTCGGCCGTGGCATCGGTCAAGCCGACCACGGTCGGCACGCGCAGGGCGCGCGAGATTATGGCCATGTGCGACGTCTGACCGCCGACGTTCAAGACGAAGCCCAGGATGTGCTGACGGTCGAGCTGCACGGCTTGCGAGGGCGTGATGTCGTGGGCGACGATTACGACCGGCTCGCTGAGCCGCGCGATGTCCTCGCGCGTTCGCCCCAGGATGTGCCGTAGCACGCGTTTTTCGATATCAAACAGGTCGGTGACCCGCTCCTTGATGTACTGATCAGGCACCGCCCGGAAGGCCTTCTGCTGCCGGTTCAGCTCGTGGCTGAAGGCGTAGGCCGCCGTGCAGAGGTCGTTTTCGATCTTGGCGGCCACCGTGTTGCGCAGCTTGGAATCGGCGATGAATTTCTCGTGAAACTCGAAAATGGCCGAGGTTTGGTGGCCCATCTTGCGGGAGAGGGCGGTACGCAGCTCGCTCACTTCCTGGCGCGAGGCTTCCAGCGCAGCATCCAGCGTGCGCAGCTCCTTGGCCACTTGTGAAGGGTGAATCGTGCGGCGTGGGATACGGTACTCTTCCGTATCCAGAACCAAAGCTGGACCAATCGCCACGCCGGGCGACGCGCTAATTCCTTTTTTCGTGATCATTGCCGCGGACACCGCGGCGTTCGCCGACCGCCTCCCAGCCACGCGGTCGGGTTATGCCGTCAGCCTCAGTTGCTTGGTTTCGTTTTCAAATTTACTCAGGTCTCGCCGAACCCCGACTCGATCAGGGCCGACAAGGCCTCCAGCGCCGCTTCGGCGTCGTTACCGTCGGCTACCAGCCGCACCCGCGTTCCGTGGGTCGCCACCAGCATCAGCAGCTCCATCGGGCTGCGGCCGTCCGCTTCACGTCCCTCGCACTTCACCGTCACGTCGGCCGCGAAGCGCTGCGCGGTGTCCACGAACTGCATAATCGGCCGAAAATGCAGCCCCTCTTTGTTCGGGATCACGACCTCACGCTCGACGACCACGTTCAAGACATCCATCCATGGCTGCGCCACCGGCTCGTGGCGCAGGCGTCCCGCCTATGTATCCACCGGCGAGACGCCGGTGCGACATCTTTACGCCACCAACATCTTCTCGTCTGCTTCCTTGAGCAGATCGTAGATTTTCTCCGGCTCGTCCGACTGCCTCAAGAAGCGCCGGAATTTCTCCTGCTGTAAGTGCCGAAACACCAGGTCCATGGCACGCAGGTGCTCTTCCGGTTGCTCGGCCGGGCTGGCGATCAGAAATATCGCGTAGACCGGCTCGCCGTCGAGCGAGGAGAAGTCTATCCCGTGGGCGCTGCGGCCAACCGCCGCGACGACGCGTTCCAGACCCTCGATCTTGGCGTGCGGCACCGCCACGCCCTTGCCGAACCCGGTCGTGCCGCGCGTGCGCTCGCGGGTAATGATGGATTTCACGATCGAATCCACCGCCTGCGAGTCGAGCAGATTGGAATCGGCCAAACACTGCACTAGTTCGCGGATCGCCCCATTGCGGTCCGTGGCCCGCAGGTCGGCGATGATCGACTGGGGTTGAATCAACTCAAGCAATTTCATATGCGTGTTCGCCTCGGCGGGCCCTCAGCCTTGAATGTTCTCCTGGGATGCGTGCGGTGGATGCTTTCGGTTTCGAACGCGCTCCTTGTGCCGCGTCAGTTGCCGCTCGATCTTATCCAGAAGCAAATCGAGTGCCGCGTATACATCCTCGTGGGTTTCACTGGCCACGAATGGATCCGTCGAATCGGTGTGCACAATGATCTCGGCCGTGTGCACGCCGTTCTTGCCGTCCAGGACTACGTCAATCGATTGGATGCGGTCGTAGTAGCGCGTCAGCTTGCCGGCTTTTTCGGTACAGTATTCCTTCAGGGCCTCACTGACACCCATGTGTCGGCCCGACACGTTAACCTGCACTTAATTCTCCTTTTGCTGCCGCAGGCAACCGCGGTCCCCCGAATTCCGACCGCCGCTGCCGGGCCCGGGCGCGTCGGCCGGCGTCCGCGTGCTGTGCTTGGCGCGCAAAAGGACGGCCCGAGCTGGCGCGGAGCCGCGTACGTTGGCCGATGCTTTTGCCCATAGCACAAGCGAAATGTATCCGATGAGCGGCGCAAGCGTCAAGGCGGGCGCACCCTTTTCCTGGGTTGCCCGGCGGACGAATTCTGCTTCCCCCGGACCCGCCGGCGCCCCCGCCGGGCCCGATCAAACGTGTCGGATTCAGCTCGGCAGTTGCGTGGATGCCCGCCTGCACAGGACCGGAGCCACGTAATTCGATACCGGAGCATCCAGCCGCAGCTTCTCTACCCGGGCCAGCAATATCTCCAGGGCCCGCCGCCCGATTTCCTCCCCGCACCAATCGGTGCTCGTCAGCGGCGGGCTGATCCGGGCCGCACAACGCTCATTCCCCTGGCCCATTACGGCGATGTCCCGGCCTGGGCGGCGGCCTGCCCGCCAGCAGTAGTTGAGCAGTTCCAGGGCCAGCAAGTCGTCGCTGGCGCCCACGGCCCGCGTCCCCTTGAGTCGCTCCACCAGCTCGTTTTCAAGTGCGTCAGGCAGTGGACGCTCTTGCGGCATGTCGAAACGATGAGCCACCGGGTCCAAACCCCGCTCCTGCAGGCATTGCTCGAAGCCGCGCAGCCTTTCCGTGGCCCCGGGCCGGTCCAAGCCGTGAACATAAAGCACCGGCCCGCCAACGTCATCCAGCAGGTGCTGGGCCAGCAACCGGCCGGATTCAACCTGGTCGGGCATGAGCAGGTCACAATTGAGCCCGTCCAACGGCAGGCACGCGATTGCCGGCCGCCCGGACAAGCGCTCCATGAGCACCGGTGTTACGCCGGCGCTGAGCGGCGAGGAGACCAGCACACAATCGATGCGCTCGCCCACCGCGCCCTCCACCGCTTCGAGCTGCCGGTCCTCATCCTGCCCCAACTCGGCCACAAAAACCGCGTAGCGAGCCGCGCGGGCACGCGCCAGAACCCCACGCAGAAAAGTGGCTGCGAAGACGGCCTGCAAGTCATCGACCAGCACGGCTACCGCGAAAGCCCGCCCCATGGCCAGGCATCGGGCGGCGTGGCTGGGCGAATAATTCAGGCTGCGACAGGCCTCCAGCACGCGCTGCCGCGTCTGAACGCTGATGTCAGGGCGATCGTTCAGCGCGCGCGAAACCGTACCACGTGAGAGCCCCGTGAACCGACTGATATCTTCAATGGTCACCTTGGCCATGACTCGCCCCATGACCTGCCCCCCGTCGCAACGGGGGACTCAGGCGGCCGTCGGACCTGCAACACCCACAGACACGCGCGGATTGTACCGCTTTCCGACGCGCTCCGAAAGGGGCAATTTGCCGTTTCCGTGCCCCTGTTGAGCAAATATATCGACTTCGCCGGGCGGGCGAATCAGGGGGCGGAATCGGAGCTAAACCCGGTGCGCGCCTGCGTCAACCGGGGCCGATGACCTCCAGAAGGAGGTTACGGGCATTCTGCATGCCGATTCCCCCGTTACCCTGCTCGCCGGCGTTCAGGCTTACGGAACCATTAATGAACGCGCGCGGCCCAGTGATGGCGGCCGCGCTGCGGAGCATGGCCGGGTCCATAACGTCGCCGGGGCCTAAGCCCGCGATCGTGTTCCGCAATCCGACCAGTAGCCCGATTTGCTGGGCCGCTATGTTGGCGAATGCCGCTGCAAAACCGTCTGTCGTGGTCAGCTCCGGGTCCGCCAGGAACTTGGCCTTGATCGCGTTGGCGAACACGTAGGCAGTCCCATCGCGCCGCTGATTGCGGGGGTCCAGGCAATCCGCCCAGCACAGATAAGTCGTGTTGCCGCCGCAGAAATACACAGTCGTATACGGCTGCGTGAGTGCCGCGGGGTCCTCGCTGAGGACGACGTCGTACCCGGCGAAAATGGCGCTGAGCTCGCTGTGGACTTTCTGAACGATGTCGTCCTTTTCGCCCGCCCCCCAGCCCGCGTTCAGCTCCGCGACATCCAAGGGGTACATCGCGACCGGCTCGTTATTGATCGGCACCACATCAGGCGCTGTGTTGAAATTCAGATAGATCCTTTGCTGCCGCGCGGATTCGCCGGGCTGCGCCGCGCCCGGGACCACTTCGACCACCACACTCGGGGCCACGTACTCGGTGCCGCAGTTCTCACGCGTGCAGCCGTCCAACACCAGGTAGTACGGGCCGTCCCGCTCGACAATCAGCCTGTCGGCGGCCGAGAAGGAAACGCGATCTTCACACCAGTACGGCGTGTCGGCCGCATCCCAGGCCGGACCCGGATTCTGGTACCACACAAACAAGTCTCGGTTCCCGTCCAACACCAGCACGCTATACCGAGCTCCGCTCGAACCACTGCCGGACGCGCCGATGGTATCATAAATACGGCCATACCCGGGCATGGTCGCCAAGCTCAGCTTCAGTTGGTCGCCCGGCTCCAAGTCCGGCAGGCTGAACACTTGCCGTGTCGGCGTAGCTGCGGCAACGATCACGGCCTGGTTTTCGACCAGCGGCACCACAGGCGCCTCGTCGGAAATCTCGGCGGCCGGGGACTCCAGGACTTGAACGGTCGCTCTGGCGTAAGCGCGGACCGGCTCGGTGATGTCCGTGTCCAACTGCACCCACAGGTAGTACGGGGCACACCCGGCTTCCCCGCAGGCGTTGGAAAGCTCCGCATCTGTCAGAGAGGTCAAATCGAGGGCCGCCGGCACGCGCACATTCAAATCGGCTCCCTCGTGATTAAGCGTGTCCAGCGGAATCCCATTCTGCGCCGCAACGCCCAGGAGAATCATCGAGCCCGCCGCGTTGTAGCAGGCCGAGCTGATCGCCGAGGTGCACGGTTCCAGCGTCCGTATCGTGAGCTGCGTTGCCAGGTCGATTATGTGAACCGAACCGTTGGCACAGCCGACCAGCAGTCCGGTTCCATCAGGCGAGAACGCGAGGCTCGTCACGCCCGCGTCGAATGACTCGAAAACCGCCATGGGCGTGGCAGCACGTGTTTTCGCATTCCAAAGCGCGACGCGCTGGTCCAGACTGCCCGTGGCCAGCAGCCCGCCGCCGGGCGAAAACGCCACGCAGGTGACTTCGTCGGTATGCCCGGTACAGGTCAGCAGCAGTTGCAGCGGCTCTATTTGCCAGAGCTTGGCCGTGCGATCTGCGCTGCCCGTTGCCAGGTAGGCATAGTCGGTCGGGGAGAACGCGACGGCGTTGACCGCCGCGGAGTGCCCGCCGATCGCCTCGTTCAAGACCATGATCTGCACGCCCGCCGTGTTCCAGAGAACGGCATTGCCGTCAGCGCTGCCGCTGGCAATCGCCTCGGCCGCCGACGAGAACGCCACGCTTAGAACGGCCGAGTTCGGGGCGGCCTGCAACGTGCGCACTATCTCACCCGTCTGCGTGTGGCGTATCACCAACCCGCCGTCGTTGCACCCGTAAACGTAGCGGTTGCCGTCCGGAGCGAACGCCAGACAGTTCACGCTGTCAGCCCCGCTGTCGATGCTCACGAGTGGTTCGCCAAAGTTGGCGTCGTACAGCCGGAGCATGCCGTCGTCACCGGCCAGCAGGGCGAGAATGCCGTCGGGTGAGAAAGCGGCCGTCCGCACCGGCAGCTCGGCGCCGAGCAGATGGTGCAGCAGGTCGCCGGTTCGCGCGTCATACAAGATGGCCTGCGCGTCGCAGGGGTCGCGGTCACGGTCCAGCCCGGCGGAGATCATGTAAGGAGTCCCCGGTTCGACCTCGTAAGTGGCCGAGATCCACAGGGGTGCTTCCCGCGCCAGCGCGATGTTGGTCACTGTCTCATCGGGCACCCGGAACGAAACCACCGGCTTGCCGATCCCGACCACCACCACCCGCTCGGCGTAGCTCTTGACGCCGAAATTGTCAGTGACCGTCAGACGCACCCGGAAATTGCCGGGCCGCGAGAACGTGTGCTGCACCTTCGCTGCTGACGCGGTCGCCCCGTCGCCGAAACTCCAAAGATAACCGGCGACGCTGCCGTCCGGATCGTAGGACTGCGAACCGTCGAACGAGATGGTCGCGGGTGCAAACTCGGCCGTGTAGTTGTCAGCTTGAATGATGGCCACCGGCGCCTGCGTGGCGAAGATGGTGATGCTCGAGTCCGTATCGGTGGCCCCCTGGTTGTCGGTGACCGTCAGCGTGACGCTGAATTGCCCGGCCTCGTTGTACACATGCGTCGGCGTAATCTCGGTGGCCGTTGCCCCGTCGCCAAAATCCCACACGCGCGACACGATATAGCCGCCGGAGTCCGTGCTGCGCGAAGAGTCGAAGCGTACCTTCAGCGGTACGATGCCGCGGGTCACATCAGCCGTCGCTTTAGCCACCGGCGGGTTGTTGAACACTTTGCCGGTCCCGCCCTTGTCATCGCCGTCGGAGACGCCGGGCGCGCAGCCCGGAAGAGGCAGGAGAAGCAGCGCCAGGGCGACCGCCGCTGGGAACACGACGAGGCGACGATTGGAATGCATGCAACAAACTCCTCACTATCAGCGCGTGCGCACACGAGGCGCCTTCGCTGCTAAGTATGGGGGGCTCCGCCAGTCGTATCAAGGTCTTGCCCCACTTGCTATGATGGAAGTGATTCCGACTTCCTTCGCCCCGGAGGCGGGAGTTGCCTATGCCGCGCCCTTTTTCTGGTTCCGTCGGCCGCCGCGCGCCGGCCCTCTTCGTCCTCGGAATTGCGGCCCTTCCGCTCCTGCTGGGCGGATGTCCGCTCAACAGCACCACCCAGCCTGACGTCTACCCCGGCGGCAGCCAGAATGCAAACAATACCGGCCTCAGCAGCGGGTCCGTCTCTGACCCGGTAGACCACACGGAAGCGCGGGACACGCTTGAAAGGCGTTTTCCGGGTTGCGGCAAGCCCCCCGAGGCCGAGGCCTGGCGCGATCGTGTTTGGCAACTGCTCAACAGCGAACGCATGCGCCACGGACTTGAACCGCTGGCGCGCAACGACGTGCTCGACGCGCAGGCTGAGCAGTACGCCTGCGAGATGATCTACTACGACTTTTTCGCCCACGTGAACCCCGTCACGCACTCAGACTTGGCGGAACGGGCGGCCGAGTTCGAATACGAGTACTGGATGATCGGCGAGAACCTGGCGGCCGGGCAGACTTCGCCTGAGCAGGTCGTGGCTGACTGGATGGCCAGCCCCGGTCACCGTGAGAACATGCTGGGCGAGACTTATACTGAAGTGGGCGTGGGATTGCGCCAGGGCGGGGATTATGGGCTCTACTGGGTTCTGGAATTCGGCGATCCCCTGGACTGACCCTGACCGATACCGCCCGCCGGACCCAGGCGCCAACACTCGGATTCAGCTTTAGTTATCCGGCCTACTGTCGGCGGCATTGTCCGGCCGCGGTTACCGGGCCCTGTCGACTATCCGCCACTGCAACCCGCCGCGGCACCGGGGGTAACCCGGTAATAAGGGTGCGCTGCGACGCGCTGGTCGATTGGACTGACGCCCGCGGCCCACGAAACAGTCAGCGCTTGATCCGCCCGCCCCATGTGCATAGAAACAGAAAAACCATGGGATGAACCATGATACCGGCGGCGCTCGGCACTGGCGGCGCTTGGTATAGGCGAGATCAGCCTGAGGAGGCGAAAGGTGTTTTTTGCTTGGACACCACAACGAATCCGCATCGCAATTTATTTCGCGGCGGCATACCTGGCGCTGTGCTGATCGGAGCCGGGGGTGTATCGCCCCGGAATGTACTAACTTGGCGGACGATCAGAGCCGGGGCGTGCCGCCGCGGAATGCCACTAACACGCCTGACCGCGTAGAATGATGAAATCCCGGGCTCGCCACGGCGACGCGTGTTCGCCACGGCGAATCTTCGCAAAGTAGCCCCGGAATACCGCCAGCGCGGTGGCGCTAAATGTCGCGATGCCGGTTCCACATATCCGATTTGACGCCGTGGATCGAGTTCGATTTCGAACGTTCGGCGGGCCCCGGCGGACAGAATGTTAACAAGGTCAGCACGCGCGCCGTCCTCCTGTTCGACTTCGCGGCCTGCCCGCTGCTTTCGCCGCCGGACAAGGCCCGAATCCGCCAGCGCCTGCGCCACCGGCTGACGCGCGATGCCCGCCTGCGGGTCGTCTCGCAGGGCGAGCGCTCGCAGGTCCGAAACCGGGCGGCCGCTGAAGAACGCCTGCTCGAATTGCTCGCTTCAGCCCTGTATGTCGCGCCGCGCCGCCGTCCGACCGCCCCAACTGCCGGCTCGCGCGAACGCCGGCTGCGCCGCAAGCGGCAGCGCTCCGAAACCAAGCGGCGCCGCACTCGACCCGCTGAAGATGAATGATCCGAGCCCCGGAAAGCGCGTCGCCGCTTACGTTTAGCTTCCGCGCGTGTACTCCTCCAGCAATCGCAAATAGCAGCGATACTGCTCCAGCGATACGTCCGGGGGCGTCTGATGATCAACGCTGGGAATGAAGCCGCCGGTTTTTAGCAGCGGCATCAGGCGTTCGAACTCGGCCCGCATGGCCGGCTCGCCGCGGCTCATCGTCATCTTGTCGAAATGGCCGATCATGCACAGCCTGGGAAACTGGGCTCGCAAGCGCAGCGCATCCACGCCGGCCTGGCGCTCCAGCGGCAACACGCCGGTTACTCCCAGGTCTTGCAGCCACGGCACCAGAAGCGTCACGTCGCCGTCAGTGTCCACAAAGAGCGGGATGCCGCGCTCCTGCAAGCGCGGCACGAGCCGGCGGTAGTACGGCGCGAAAAAGCTCGCGAACATCTGCTCCGAAATCATCGGGCCCTGGTTGTAGCTCATATCCTCGGCGATCGTCACGAAGGTCGGCACGCACACGCCGAACACTCGCTCGAGCAGGGCCAGGTTGTACTCCAGCAGGTCGTTGTTGATCGCGTGCAGCAATTCCGGCCGGCGATAGAACGCCAACATGAGGCTCGAAAAGCCCAGCAGCGTGCGCAAGAACCAGAAGAAGCCCTCGATCGTGCACCACACGACCACGTCGCCGTTCCGTTGCCGCTGCGCCCAGGGCGCCATGCCGGCGATGGCCGCCGCGTGCGAGGGGAAGATGTGCGGGCGAATGCGCCGGTAGTCGTCCATATCCGCGACGAGGCCGGCCACATGGTTCGCGAGGTTCGGGTCCGTCGGGCTGAACCAGAACTGCTGGTACGGATCGAGGCCGAAATATTGGGCGATGTCGAAGACCTGGAGGTGATTGAGCTCGCGCGGCAGGCCCTCGGTGTGCCAGCGCGCGATGGTTTTGTCCCACCACATGGCCCATTCCCAGCGCGGCCAGCGGTCCACCGGCTGGAAGGTCATCACGGCGCGGAAGCGCTCAACGTGGTTCATGTGCTCTCGAATTCCGTTTCCGAAGGCATCACCTTATTCACTGACAGCGGCTCGCCGTCGACGGCCCACAGCACCCTTGAGGGGTTGTGCCGGCCGCCGGCCCGACAGCCTGCTGACTACGCGGAGAATAACTCAACAGAGCTGAGAGTGAAATACATCGCCCAATCTCCTGCGCCTACCCAGCCACCGTCTGACGAGTCGATTAATGACGAACAGTCGTATCGGATTGGACGCGCTGGTTGGATAACGTAATCACTTGTGTAGAGTGGCACTGCGCCGCGTGTTAATACTTGTGTCGTTGGGGACGGCAGACCAGTGGCATGTGTATTTATTCGGGCGGCGCGCCGTGCGCCGCAGCCGCGCGTATACAAGCCGGTCAGGTGACGGTGAATTCAGTGTGCATAAGGCCGTCCCTGTATTCCGACCGGTATAATGCGCTTAGATGACGAGTGCACGCGGGTGTCTCGGGACGTTGTCTACATGACAGGGAGTACAGCATGATCAGAGCATTGGTGTTGGGCGCCTTTACCCTAAGCTTGGCCGGTATCGGACTGGCGCAGCAGACGGGTAGCCAGGCGTATCCAGAAATGGGCCAGTACAGCGGGCAATACAACCCCTATGGAGATCAGTACACTTCGAGCAGCCAGCAGGGCTGGCAGAATGTGCCATACTCGGGACAGTATAGCCCGTACTACGGTCAACGCCAGTACACAACGCAGGCGATGCCGCGGCCCAGTTGGGATTATGGACAGATGAGCACATATGAGGGAGCCGGCACGCAGTGGCAGAGCGATCAGCCCACCTGGAGCATTCAGCGACCGTATGGCCTGGCGGGCCACGGCACCTGGAGCCAGACCGGCCAGCCGGGCTGGATGTCCGGCCAGCAGGCTCCTTGGCAATATGGCCAGGGCACTTGGCAGGGCGCGCAGCAGATGCCCTGGCAGCAGTACGGGCACCCGGGCGCGTACGGCACCTGGACCCCCGGTCAGACGGCCGGCTTCTACGGTCAGCAGCCGGGAGTCGGCGGCATGATGAGTGGTCAAGGGCAGCGCCTGCGGATACTGGGTTCAATTGAGCAGCACATACCGGCCCAGCAGTTCAGCAACGAGCTGAATCCGAACGATGTGCTGGTCAACGTGCGCACCGTCAGCGGGCAGGAGCAGTTGGTCGATCTTGGGCCTAACGCGGAAAACGCGAATTTCGTGCCGCAGCCGGGCAGCCGGATCATGGTCAGCGGACACGTCGTGTTCCTTAACGGCCGGCCGGTGCTGATCGCGCGGCGGGCGCACGAGATCGGGCCGGGGATGTTCCAACAGGCCGGTTTTGGGGAGCGCGGCGGGCGGTTCCCGGCGGCCGGCATGTGGCGCGGCGGTACTTGGCGCAGCGGGGATCAGTCCGGGTATTGAGCCGGGCGCGCCGGCGCGCGAAATGCGTCGCGGTAAGCCTGCGTGAGCACACCGGCGGAGGCGACAACATCGGAAGAGCCCGGGACCTGCGGGTAGGTTCCGGGCTTTTCAATTGCGCGCGCTTCTTACACGCGGGCGCTACTTACTGGACTGCTATAATACAAAAATACAAATTTAGGTGGCGGATTGACGCGGTGGGAGGGTACAGAAGTATCCGCAGGCAGTAGGAGGATCACAGCGGCATGCGTAGCTTCGATAGTTTGAGTGAACGCGAAGTCCTGGCTTTGGCAATCGGCTTGGAGGAGGAGGACGCCCGCATTTTCGCCGACTTCGCCGACGGTCTGCGGCAGGACTACCCCGCTTCGGCGGAGATCTTCGACCGCATGCAGCAGGAGGAGGCCAACCACCGCCGCCGCTTGTTTGATGTTTACCGCGAACGCTTCGGCGAGCATATCCCACTCGTCCGCCGCGAGGACGTGCGGGGCTTCGTGCGCCGCCGCCCGGTGTGGCTGGCGCGGCCGTTGCGCCTGGAGACCGTGCGCAAGCAGGCGGTCGTGCTGGAGGCCGAGGTCCGCAACTTTTACTTGCGAGCAGCAAAGCGCGTCACGGATGTCGGGATCCGCAAGCTGCTGAATGACCTGGCCGACGAAGAGCGCGTGCACGAAGCGCTGGCCGAGCGGCTGCGGCAGGAGACCCTTACGGCGGACGCGCGGAGTACGGAGGAAGAGGCCCGGCGGCGGCTATTCGTGTTGCAAATCGTCCAGCCGGGTTTGGCCGGGCTGATGGATGGCTCGGTGTCGACACTGGCGCCGCTGTTTGCGGCGGCGTTCGCGACGCGCGACAGTTGGGACGCGTTTTTGGTGGGGCTGGCGGCGTCGGTGGGGGCCGGCATCAGCATGGGATTCGCCGAAGCGCTGAGTGACGACGGCAGCCTGACCGGTCGTGGGCACCCTTGGGCGCGCGGGCTGGTATGCGGAGTGATGACGACGTTGGGCGGAGTCGGGCACACCCTGCCGTACCTGATTCAGAATTTCCACGTGGCGACGACGGTGGCGGTGGCAGTGGTGGCGCTGGAGTTGGCCGTCATTTCATGGGTGCGGCATCGCTACATGGACACGCCCTTCATGTCCGCCGCGTTCCAAGTGGTCGTGGGCGGGGTGCTGGTGTTTTTGACGGGGATTTTAATCGGCAGCTCGTGAGCTGCGGCCGTCGCTAGCCGCCGCGGCGGAAGACCGCAACGATGTCTTCGATGGGCACGACGAACAGCCGGTTGTCGCCCTCGAAGTCGACCGGGATGGCGTTCTTGGGATTAAAAAGCACCTTGTCGTACTGCGAGATGGGGTAGTCCTCGTCGCGCTGCACGAGGGCCGAGACGGCGACGATGCGCCCCGTGATGGTGGGGATTTCGATGTTGCCAGGCAACTGGATGCCGCCCTTGGTGGTTTTCTTGTCCTCGTCTTTGCGGATCAGCACGCGCTTGCCGATCGGCTCGACGACTTCCAGCGGCTGATTCTGCGTCTGTTTCATGCGCTCACTCACGAGTAGACTACCATCAATTGATTCTATCGGAAACGGCTCGTAAAAGCGCGGAGTCTGAGTGGAACCTCAAGCTTTAAAAAACCTGCTCGAAAGCCTGGCGGCCGGCGAGGTCCAAGTAGCGACGGCGCTGGGCCGGCTGCGGAAGTGGCCGTTTGAAAATCTCGGTTTCGCATGTGTCGACCACCACCGGGGACTACGCTGCGGACAGCCGGAGGTCATCTTTGGGGAGGGCAAGACCCCGGCGCAGGTGGAGACGATTTTCGCGCGGCTGGCGGCCCAAGGAAACAACGTGCTGGCGACGCGGGTCAGCGCCGCCGCGGCTGGGCCGGTGCTGGAGCGTTACCCGGCGGCCGAATATCACGAAGCGGCGCGGATACTGACGTTGCGGCAGCAGCCGCCGCGGCTGACGACGGGCGTGGTGGGCCTGGTTTGTGCCGGGACGAGCGATCTGCCCGTTGCGGAGGAAGCCCGGATTACGCTGGAGCTGATGGATCAGCGGGTTGCAACGTACTACGACGTGGGCGTGGCGGGGTTGCACCGGTTGCTGGCGCACGCGGAAGCGCTGCAGGCCGCGCGGGTGTTGATCGTGGTGGCGGGGATGGAGGGCGCGCTACCGAGCGTGGTGGCGGGGCTGGTGGCGGCGCCGGTGATCGCGGTTCCCACGAGCGTCGGTTACGGGGCGAGTTTTGGGGGCCTCGCGGCGCTGCTGGGCATGCTGAATACGTGCGCGCCGGGCGTTTCGGTCGTCAACATCGATAATGGCTTTGGGGCGGCGTGCCAGGCCGCGCTGATCAACCGGCTCGGAGAGCACGAAACAGAACAGGCCGCTTCAAACTCCGATCCCACGCATGCGGCGGAGAAAAAAGATGAGCACGGGGCATAGCCCGCCACAGATAATTACCGAGCTTCCGTACCTGGCGCCGCGTCCGCCGGGCATGCACAAAGGCCAGGCCGGCAAGGTCGCGATCATTGCCGGCTGCCGCGGCATGAGCGGGGCGGCAGTCCTTTCCGGGCTGGGAGCCTTGCGCGGCGGGGCGGGTCTGGTGCGGGTTTGCACGGCCGAATCCGTTCAGCCGGTTGTGGCAACGACCGAGCCGTGTCTGATGACGGCAGCCCTACCGGAAAACGCGGAGCACCAAGTCGATGGACAACGGGCGCTGGATGCTTTCGATTTGACCTGGCCGGACGTGGTCGCCATTGGGCCGGGCCTGGGCCAGTCGGGCGGCGCGGCGGCGTTCGTGCGGCTACTTCTGGAGAGCCTGAAAGCGCCGCTCGTGCTGGACGCCGACGCATTGAACAACCTCAGCCACAGCAAGACGCCGTGGTGGACTAGCCGGTCGGGCCAGCAAACCATCGTCACTCCACACCCGGGCGAGATGGCGCGGCTACGCAGGGGGGCGGGGCTGGCCGAAACTAAGGGGGATGATGACGAGACCCGGTTGCGAATAGCGCATGAGTATGCGTGCCTGAGCGGGGCAGTAGTGGTTTTAAAGGGTTTTCGTACGGTCGTCTGCACGGCTGATCGGGCGTACTTCAACACCAGCGGCGACCCCGGGATGGCGACCGGCGGCATGGGCGATGTGCTGACCGGGCTCGTGGCCGCGTTGCTGGGGCAGGGCATTCAGGCGGGGGGCCAGTTCGGTGCATTCGAAGCGGCCTGCCTGGGAGTGTATGTTCACGGGGCGGCGGCTGAGGCTTGCGCCCGGCAGATCGGCGGGTTCGGCTATCTGGCGCGCGAGGTGGCGGATGCAATTCCGGCCGCGCTGGCGCGCGCTTCGCGCGGGCCGATGGGGTTCAAGTAACTGTTAACTGTCGCCCTTGCTGGCGCTGCGGGCTCGGATCTGGTGGATGGGGTACCCTTGCTGACGCTGCGGGCTCGTATCAGGCGGCCGGGCGGCGCCTGCGAAAAGGCGTGACAGCAATTTTAGGGCGTAGATAGTTCGAAGGGCACTGCCGTCCGGCGTTGACCTACCTATCATCCGAAATCCGACCGGTCAGACAAAACGTGACAATTCTTGAGGATTTTCAACATGCCAAAATTCATGTGCATTCATACGATGCCGCCCAGCTCAATGACGTTTCAGCAGGTGCAGGAGCTGGCGGAACGCGTACGACGCGATCCGGTAGTCGAGGGTCACCGCTCGGCCGGCAACCTCAGTGAGGGCAGGATTGTCTGTATCCTCGAATCCCCGACCAAGCAGGACCTGGTCAACTTCTTCAGAAATAACAACATGCCCTTCGACAGCATCAGTGAGGTGGAATTCGAGGGCGAGGGCGGTGTGGTGACGCAAATCGCGGCCCCCGCCATGGCCGGGCAGCCGTAGCGGGGAGCTGCCCATAGCGGGAGACTGTACTCAACCATGGCCCATTGGGCAGCCGCCGTCAAACCGTGACAGGCGGTCTGTCGGCGGCTGCGCCGCCTCAGCGTGGTGCTGCAAAGGGAAGGTTAGACCGGCAATTCGCAAATCTATCTGATGGGGGCTAGTCGCCTGGTGCGCGAATCGGGTATGCTGCCTGCCACCTCGATCTCGTTCACCAGGGACTGTCTATGGCGTGCCTGTCTCGCGAACAACTTGAAGTGCTGGCGCGCGGTGCGGCTGACTGTGCTGAAGTCCAGGAGCTTTCGCGGCACGTGGACGAATGTCCGGCCTGCCGCAGGGCGGTCGAGGCGTTGCGCAGCAGCGGCGCTACGGAAGTCGAATGCGATTCGCCCACAATTCTCGTGGGGACCGGCGCACAAAACGAAGACGGCTCAGACCTGGATGCGCTCGCGGCGCTGACTGATTCGGTAATCGATTGCTCCTCGCTGTTGGCCACGGCCTTCCCCGGATATGAAATCGTCAAAGAGCTGCATTCCGGGGCTCAGGGCACCGTCTACCAGGCGATCCAGAAGTTGACCAAACGCCAGGTCGCCATCAAGGTGGTCAGAGAGGGGCCTTTGGCCAGCCGCGCCGAAAAGCTGCGGTTCGAGCGCGAAATTAAGATTCTGGCCCAGCTCCGGCATCCAAATATCGTGACGATTCACGACAGCGGCGAAGCGGGCGGACACGCATACTACGTGATGGATTACATCCCCGGGCAATCGCTCGACAAGTGGTCGCGCAGCGAGCCTTCTATCCGTGCCAAACTGCTGCTGTTCGCCAAGTTGGCCGACGCGGTGGCCGCGGCACATCAACAGGGGATTACGCATCGTGACCTGAAGCCGGGCAACGTCCAAGTGGATGAAAACGGCGAGCCGCACGTCCTTGATTTCGGTCTGGCGAAGACTACCGGCGCTCTGGAAGTCACGCAGGTGACGCGCACCGGGCAGTTCATGGGCAGCCTGCCCTGGGCGAGCCCGGAGCAGGCCGAAGCGGTTCCGGGGAAAGTAGACATCCGCACGGACGTGTACTCGCTCGGGGTGATGCTGTACGAGATGCTGACGGGCCAGCTTCCGTACAGCGTGTTTGGCAACATGCGGGACGTGCTGGATCGAATCATCAATGCCGAGCCGCGGCGGCCGTGCGCAGTGTGCGGGCAGATCGACCACGAGTTGGAGACGATTGTTCTCAAGTGTCTGCAGAAGCCGCGTGAGCGCCGCTACCAGAGTGCCGGCGAGCTGGCGGACGACGTTCGCCGCTACCTGGCGGGCGAGCCGATTCAGGCCCGCGGGGATAGTCTGCTTTATCTGGCAATGACGCGCGGGCGGCGCACGCTGCGGCGGCATTCATTGCTCGCCACGCTGGGGGCGTTCGTACTCATAGCGTACGCGTGGTGTTCGCTCGAACGCTATGTTTACTACTGGATTCCAGCGCATGAGCAGTTCTTACGGGTGCTGGCCTGGTTTGCCGCCGGTGCCGGGAGTTCAGACTTCGAGCACGTGCGCGTCATAGGGCTTACGGATCGGACCGACATTGCCACTCTGGCGCGGCAGGCAAATCTGACCAATGTGGACCCCGCAAATCTCCGTAGCCTGCGCTGCATGCATGGGGCGCTGATGGAGCGGCTGGCGGATAGCGGCCTGAAGGCCTTGGTGTGGGATATCAATTTTGAGCGGCCGTCAGAATTCGATGAGTCGCTGGCGCGCGGCATACGTGCGGTACGCAGTGCGGGGCGCGATGTCTTGCTTACCACCAGGGCTTGGCACATAGACTCCGAGCCGACCTTCAGCCCAGCCGTACTTAAAGAAGCGAAGTGGGCGGCCGCAACCGGGGATATGTCCGCCGAACGCCCCTGGTCACTCGATCTTACTGTAGAACGTCCTGAGAACGTGCCCGTGCCCTGCCTGGCGCTGGCCGCGGTCAACGCGGCGTTCCGGCCGGGGGCAGAATTTCACCTCCAGGTTGATGGCGAGACGTGCAGCCTGGCGTCGCGCTTTTGGAATACGCAGGGCAAGCGCCCGCTCTATGGGTACTACGTGCAACTCACCGGGCGTTGGCCGCTGACGGAAGACGACCCGGATTTCGGCTTGCTGCGGAATGACGTGGTTGGGCACTACTATATCACGATCCCACCGGATGACGTCCTGGCGCGCTGCACGATCGAATACCAGGATGTTTTTACTGCTGATCAGGAGCAGCTAAGGCGCTGGCTAGGTCAGCGGATCGTGATTATGGGCGATTTGCGCACAGGCGTGGACCGGCACCCGTACCCAGACGGGAGGGAGGTGAGCGGAGTCTACAGCCACGCCGCGGCGATTGAAGCGATGAGCCGCTATTCCGCTGTCAGAACCCCGACCGAGAACGAAGCTTGGGTGATTATCAGCGTGGCGGTGCTCGCCGGCGGTCTTGTTGCGCTGTTCCTGCACAGATCACTGGCCAAACTGGGATTTTTGACGCTGGCCATGATCGTGCTGGCCGGCCTCTTCGCGGTTGAGGCGTACCGCGACTTCGGCTATCTGGCAAATCCAACGGTGCCAATTCTGGCAGCGTTGACAAGTGCTGCTTTTGTTACCGTGACGCGCCGCCGGGCGTTGAACGGATCTGGGGCAATTCAAATCGAGGAGAAATC
>ERZ795050.2363-NODE-2363-length-21173-cov-4.123165_pt1 | contig 21173 bp, 16 predicted proteins | sample MGYA00375134_ERZ795050 | MGnify/ENA primary metagenome ERZ795050 (study PRJEB30179, sample SAMN05720221) | activated sludge metagenome | isolation source: Anaerobic digester | place: Japan | collected 2015-05-26 ... | reverse complement strand
TAAGTATCTTTTTATTTCTTTCTTTATTAGTTCTCCATTTTTCTCAAAGAATTCTTTAGCTTTTTTATTTTTGGGGTCTAATTTTAAAACTTTACCCCAAAATCTAGCAGCATTTATAATATCTTTATTTTTTTCATATTTTAATGCAAGATTTGTATATTCAACTAATTTTTTTTGTTTATATTCTCTAATTTTATCTAAATAAGATTTAGCAATTAATGAACCTGTGCGACCATATACATAAAAAAACATATCGGCTGCTTGAAATAAAAGATCTAAATCTTCATTAGCAATTGCTGAATTATATAATGATATTGCTTCATTAATAATTAATGAAAAAATCCCTTCCTCTGTTAAAAATTCTTCAGGACTTTTTTTCAATATTTCTGAATTGTATTCGGGATATTCTTCGATTGCTTTTTTATAAAATTCAGATTTTTGACTACTTATACTACTTTTTGTGCTTTGACAACTAGCTGATAAAAGTAACATAGATAAAAAGATTATCATTAAAAAAACAAATATATTCTTTCTCATAACCAACGACTCCTAATATACTTGTTAAATAATTATTCTATTAAATTTTAAATTTTTTTCTTATACACTGGTAAAGGCTGACTTTTCCCTTTAACAGTTATCATTTCAGGTCCTTCAAAGCCAGAGATCTTTGCTAGTTTATATGTTTTTTCACATATAACTAATTCTTTTGGTTTCGCATGACTACATAATCTAGATGCTGTATTTACTATATCACCAATTGCTGCAGCTTCTTTTCTTTCATTACTTCCTATGTTTCCTACAATTACTTTTCCAGTAGCTATCCCTATACCAATAAAAACTTTATCTGTAATCCATTTTGATTGAATTTCATATGATGCTTTTAATGCATTTATTTCTTTATTTTCTCCTTTAAAAATTGCCATAACTGAGTCACCAATGAATTTATCAATATCTCCATCATATTTTTTAATTATTTTAACCTGAAAATCAAGAAGAGAATTTAATAAATCCATTACTTCTTTAGGATCATGAGATTCTGAGTAAGATGTAAAACCTCTAATATCTGAAAAGAAAACAGTATATTCCTGATAGCTTGGCTCTATTATATCTGAAATATTAGTAGATTTTTTTATCATCTCTATTGTACTTTGAGAAACATAAGAACCTAGAAGTTGTCTTTCTTTTATTGCATCCAGCATATTGTTGAATTCTTTCATTAAAGCTTCAAGTTCATCTTTACCACTTGGTGGAACTTTAGTAAATTCACCCGCAGAAAGATTTTTAACTGCTCCAACAATAATATAAATCCTTTTTGTAAGAAGAAGTGTAATACCCCATATTAGAACTAAAGCCAAAGTTAAAAATAACAGATTGACAAAGAAAGATTGCATCCTCAATCTATTCTGTTGTTTGTAAAATCTATCATAAGATATTACAGTTGCAACATAACCTGGATACTCTATACCACCCGACCATTGGAAAGGTACTCTATAAATCAAAACACCAAGATAATTAAGCCCTTTTTTATATTTTTTAGAATAAAAATTGTTTGTCTCTGAAAAACTATTTTTAATTTTATCAGAAAGAGTATCATTATCTAAAATTTCAAAAGGAAATTTTTGGTTTATATCAGATCTATTTTTGGGAAAAGAAAGTAATCCTTCTTTATCAAAAATTACCAATTCTTCCAAATCATTAAATTTACCTTCATTTTTCTTAGTTTCAAAAATTTCTCTTCTTACATCATTTATAGTCAATTCATCAATTTTTTGAATTTTGAATGTTGTTAATGGTGATGCAATACTTCTTCCTACAACAAGTAAAAACTCTTCAATACTCGAATTTACCTGATCCACAAGCATTTTTTGACTTTTATTTGTAATATATAAGGTCAAACTAGAAGCAGCAATAAGATAAATTATTAAAAAAGATAAAATATACTTTGCTTTTAAATTCATTTTTACTCCTATTATAATAACATATAATAATATAAAGCAAAAAATTCAAAGTTCAAAAGAAAAAAGGTGTTTTAATGTTTTATATTTATAATTCTTGTTAATTAAATTTAATTCCTGTCAAAATGTTCCATATTTTCCGGTATCTCGATAGAAAACTCAATCAATCCCGCAATTTTACCATTTAAGAACCATGGTGTTTGATGTATTATCTTTTTTACTCCATTTTTTGAAATTGTATAGGTGTTCTTTTGAGCTTTTTCCATCATAGTTATAAGTTTTTCTTTTGAATTTTCATTATGACATTCTAAGAGGTTTTTTCCTATTCTATCACCATATTTTTCAAATGTCTTAATAGCTTTTTTATTCATATAAATAATTTTAAAATTAACATCACATACTGTTATAGCTACATCGATATTATCAAAAATTTCAAAATTTTCATGTTTTTCCATTTTTTCCTCCTTTATTTAAGATAAATATAAAAAGATAATAAGTATTTTTTTTTAAGAATAATAAAATATTAATAATAAAAAAATATTATCAATCTTTTGTGTTTTGATTTTTTATTTTTGTATGCTAATTTCTTATATAGAAATTGCAATTTAATAAAATAAGTATTTGCAAAATATTAATTTAATAAAATTTTTGTATTAATAAGGAAAATACAAGACTATTAAATTTAGTTTTTAAGACAATATTACTAGAAATTTTAACAAAAGCTTATTATTTTTTATTTTAACTTTTAAATTTATTATGATTTTTTATTATGATTTATTCATAAAATTTAGAAGAATGGAGAAAATAATGAAAAAAGTTTGGATTTTAGCGTTGATAATTTTCTTTATATTTACCCTTACCAGTTGTGCTCAAGATATTTCAAAGATTACGAAAAAAGTAAAAGATTTGAAACTTGATATCTATAAGATAAAAGGAATTATTACAAAAATTTACTTTTTAGATACAGATAAAATATATCTATATGAATTATCAAGTGAAAAAGAAGAAAATTCCATTACTTTAATGGTTAGTAGCAGTAAATATAGAAGAGGTGATAAAATAGATATAGTAGCAGAAGCTTTTAGATTGGAATTAAAATCATATGAACAAGACAAACAGGATTATTGGACAATATTAAAAAATTATATTATGAAAAAGACATTGTTATCTAATACTGAAATAATTTTACTTGTAAAAAAAATTGATATTATAGTATATGAATATTTAAAAAAATTGGAAACCATTACTATTTTTCTTGAATCCCATCAGGATACAATGCAAGAATAATCTATTTATAATTTTTAAGATAAAGATAAAATTGTTTTTAATCTTTTTAATCATAAATTTATAGGGAGAATTTGATGAAAAAAGTCATAACTTCTGCATTGATTTATGCAAATGGTCCTTTACATATGGGGCATTTAGTTGAATATATTCAGACCGATATCTATTCAAGGGCATGTAAACTTCAAAAACAGGATGCTATATATGTTTGTGCAGATGATACTCATGGAACTCCAATTGAAATAAACGCAATGCAAATGAAAATTACTCCAGAAGAATTAATAGAAAAATTTCATAAAGAACATAAAGAGGATTTTGATAAATTTTTCATAGATTTTGATGAATATTACACCACCAATGGACCTAAAAATAGAGAAGTTGTTGAATTAATTTATGAAAAAGTAAAAGAAAATGGTTATATATATGAAAAAGATATTGAAGCAACATATTGCGAACATTGTAATAGATTTTTACCAGATAGGTTTGTAAAAGGAACCTGTCCAGTTTGCGGAGCAGAAAATCAATATGGTGATACCTGTGAAAAATGTAATTCAACATATAAACCTCAGGATCTTATCAATAGTTATTGCATAATATGTGGAAATCGACCAGCGCTTAAAAAGTCAAAACATTATTTTTTTAATCTATCTGCATTGAGGGATAAAATAATTGATTATTTTAAGAAAACTAACTTCCAGGATGAAATAAAAAATTACCTTATGAATTGGTTGAAGGAAGGTTTAAAAGATTGGGATATATCTCGAGATGGTCCTTATTTTGGATTTAAAATACCTGAATCAGATCAATACTTCTATGTTTGGTTTGATGCTCCTATTGGTTATATTGGTTCTACTAAAGAGTATTGTGATAAAAATAATTTAAATTGGGAAGATTATTGGATATCCAAAGATTCTCAAATCATCCATTTTATTGGTAAAGATATCATTTATTTCCATTTTCTTTTCTGGCCAGCTATATTAATAGCAGCAGATTTTTCTTTACCCACACATATACAAGTCCATGGATTTTTAAATATTAATGGTCAAAAGATGAGTAAATCGAGAGGAACATTTATAACTGCTAAAGATTTTATAAAAAGAGGTGGTGATCCTCAATATCTTAGATATTATTATGCTTGCCTCCTTGGGAACTCAATTAATGACTTTGACTTTAATGATAATGACTATAAAACAATTATAAATTCAAATCTCATAGGGAAATATGGGAATCTTGTTAACAGACTTTCTACTTTTTTACTTAAAAACTTTGAAGGAAAAACAGATCAAAGCATAGATGAACTCTATAATCAATTTTCATCATTAAAAGATACTTATTTTGATTTTATCAATAATTTTGAATATAGAAAAGGGATGGAGCTAATAAATAAATATACAGATATTGCAAATAAATATTTTCAGGATAGCCAGCCATGGCAGGTAATTAAGGAAGATAAGGCTAAAACTTTAAAAATACTTACAACTACCATTTCAATGATCAAAGATTTAACAATCTGTCTATATCCAGTATTACCACAATATTGTAAAGAGGTAGCAAAACAACTAAATTTTAATTTAGATATTGATTTAATCGGAAAACCTTTAATTAATCATAAAATTAATGAGTCAAATATTATATTTAAAAAAGTAGATGATAAATTCACAGTCATAAGAAAACCCGTAATCTCTGAAGTTCAAATAGTTGCTGGAAAAATTCTGGAAGTTAATGATCATCCAGAAGCTGACAAATTATATGTACTTAAAATAGACATTGGAACTGAAATTAGACAGGTTGTTGCAGGAATAAAACCTTATTATCTTAAAGATGAACTAGTAAATAAGAACATCTGCCTTGTTGCTAACTTAAAACCCGCTAATCTTAAGGGAATCCAATCTAATGGAATGATTTTAGCAGCAAGTTCAAAGGATGGAAAGGTTGGTGTTTTAACACATAATCAAAAACCAGGAACAAAAGTAGTATTTGAAAATGTTGAATATCCCGAAAATTTCGAACAAATAACAATAGATAAGTTCAAAGAACTAGATATAGTAAGTAATGGCGATATAATTTCCTGCTTTGATAATATCCTTTTTTGCTCTGATGAAAAGGTATTTGCAGATAAAAAAATTGCTGGGAAAGTTTCATGATTTTTGATTTAAATTTTTTTAAGAGTTTTCCCACATTATTCATACTTAATATTCATTCTTAAATGATATATTTTAATTTAAATTTTAAATACTTAATTTGATATAATAAATGTTTAATATGATTTTGAAAAGATAATATTTAAGATAAGAGCAAATATAGGGTAAAGGATAATGATGAAAAATAGAAAAAAAAGTAATAACTGGAAAAACAGATCAAGATTAGAAAAACTTTTTAGTAAAGCTTATTTTCATTTTTCTTTATCATTACTTTTTTCTTTCTCAGTTTTTCTAATGATATTAATTAATCTTTCTTTACAAATATCTGCTCAAGATATTTTTATTTCAAAATATGGGTTAGATAAGGAATCAATTGCATCTATTGCTATATTAATTTATGAATCACCCATATTTGTTTTACCTGATTCAATTTCAAGTTTTATAAAAAATAATAAAAACCAATTTGATAAACTTTTAGAATTTTACAAAAATAATATTGATATTGAAATGGATTTAGATATAGATAAACAAATATATGACGCTGCTTCTGCTTCAATTGAATTTAATAGAATAAAAGAGGTGTTAAAAGATCAACAATTAAATGAATTCAAACTATTTTTATTAGATTTTGCAAATCTTTTATTTTATAAAAATGATCTTTGTGTAAGTTTAGAAAATTTCTTTAAAGAACTTGCAAAAGAAAATATCTTTTTTTCTAATATACCAATTACACTTTCTACAAATGAAAACCTTTTTTTACATATAAAGCAACCAAAAAAATCTATCGATCAATTTATTTTTTTTAGCACAGATAATTTAAATAATCTACTATATGAATTGTTAAAATTTGTTTTTAAACAAAGGCTATTTTTTACAACAATTCTTCCTAAGTCAATAGAATTCAATAAAGTAGAACAAGCAAGGTACTTAAATTTAACATCAAGAGCATTTCTATATCCCGAATTAGAAAATATGCTTGAGTCAACATTTACCTTATATAGCTTAAGCAACATAATTGATCAAATCTATAAATATACGGGGCTCTCTATTAAAGAAAATGTTGAAGCAAATACATTTTATTATAAAGTTAGCTGGTTAAATGAAATAATAAAAAGATGGGACGAACTAAATAATAACTCAATATTTAAATTTCCAAGACCTTATGGTCAAATTTTTGTCGAATTTATAAAAAATGATAATTTTGAACTACCATCATTAAACTCTTTTGACAAGTTGCTTCAATTAAATCCCGACACAATTGCCATCATCTATTTAGCAAATGATTTAAAAATTTCTGATAAACAAAAAAATCTTGTTCAAAAAAAACTATTGAAAATTGGTTTTTCAAAAGTTATTTTTAAATTCGATTATGAGAAAAATTCTCAAAAATTCTTAAATAAAAAAGTTGTCTTTATTACTTTAATGAATAAAAATAGTGAAAATATTTCTCCATTTTACATAATTAATAATAATAATTTCCAATTACAGGATATTTTAATAAAATCTTTTACTGAAATTTCGGCTATCTCATACTTTGATAATATTAATATTTTGCTTCTTATAAATAAAACAAGTACAGATTCGTTAATGAAAGTGATAAATTTAATACCAAAACTTAAATTACAGCCTATAATATTGAAAAGAAGTTTTTTTCAAATAATAATTGATAAAATTATCTCTTTTTTTTCACCTCTATCTTTATAATTTTTTCTTTACTTATCTATTTATATTTGTTATATATATATTAGGGATTATTATTAAAATAAAAGGAAAAAAATGAGAAAAAATTATTTTTATATAGAATTCAAAAGATTTATTGTATTTTCTTTATTTTTTCTTTTTATCTTATTCTTTATCTCTTCTTTTTTATATGCGCAAGATACTATAGAAAAAATAATAAACTCTAAACCCGAAGGATATGTTGCAGATTTTGCGAATATCTTGAATGATGAAGATGAAAATCAGATCTACCTTCTTTCTAAAATTATAGATGATAAAAGTAAAAATCAGATTGCAGTTGTTACAGTTGAAACTTTAGGATTGTATAGTATAGAAGAATTTTCCTATAAACTTTTAGAAAAGTGGGGAGTTGGTCAAAAACAGTTAAATAATGGTATTCTAATTGTCTTAGCACTTCAAGAAAAAAAAGTAAGAATAGAAGTTGGTTATGGCTTAGAACCTTTAATAACAGATAGCATAGCAGCACTTATTATTCAAAATTATGGTATTCCGTATTTTAAACAATCTAATTATGCAGCAGGTTTATACAGTATGGTATATCAACTTGGTAATATTATAGCTAAAAATATGGGAGAGAATTTTTCAGATTGGGTTAAAGAAGGTGGTTTAAAAACTCAAAAGGAAAGTGATGGTATGGGATTTTTCTTTATAGTATTAATTTTTATTCTATTTTTTATTTTTGGTTCAATGTTTAAAAGACCACGGTATTATGGATACAGAAACAGAAGTGTTGCAAATCAACTTTTCGGTGCATATCTTGCTTCAAGAGTTATGAGAAATACATTTTTTGGAAACAACATTGGTAACACTAGAAATTCTGGTTTTGGTGGATTTAAAGGTGGTGGATTTGGAGGATTTGGTGGTTTTGGCGGAGGTTCATCAGGCGGTGGTGGTGCAACAGGTGGATGGTAATAAGATCTTAAATATTTATTAAATGTTTAATAAAAGGATTATTAAAAAATTTTCATAAAAAATTCATTAAAAAGTTTTTATAAAAAAACTTTAAGGAATTATTTAATAAAGGAATTAAAATGGAAAAAATTGAGTTTTTTAAAAATTTATTTAAAGAAAATCTTTTAGAAATTAGAGAATTTAACGAGCTTTTTCCGATTATTCTTTTAAAAGACTCTAATCCAGAAAAGTTGAAAAATTTTATTTCTGAAAAGAAGAAATATAATCAATTTTATAAATTTTTACCAATTTTTTTAAATCAGGAATTTATACAAAATGCGAAAGATACATTTCCTTCAGATATATTATATATTAAAGATTTTTCTTCTCATATCTTTGGTGAAGATTTATTTAAAAATATCCAGATAGATAATAATTTTTTAAGATTAAATATAGAAAAAGAATTAAGATCTAAACTTTTTGTTGTCACATCTTCAAGTTATACTTTTAAATCTAAAAATGATATTTCTCATTTTACCAAAGATTTACTATATTCTCTACGATATGTTTTATATGCCTATACTAAAATAAAAAATTTTACCCTTTCTTTCAAAAACGAATCTGAGCTATTTATCTCTCTTTTAAATCTTTTAGGCTACAATGAGACCAATAATATATCAAAAGTTATAAATGCTCAAGGAAATTTTGAATCGACAGAAAGATTTGAGATATTATATAATAGTTTAAACTTTTTAATTTCCAAAATTGAAATTTAGTTTTAGCCCAATTTTATTTTTAAACTATAGATCAGGAGGAAAAATGAAAATAAAAGGTTGGATCATCTTAGTTGCAATAGTTGTTATCCTAGTTCTTGTTTCAATTTCTGCATATAACAAAATGGTATCACTTACTGCTACAGTTGATGAATCATGGGCTCAGGTAGAAAATCAATTACAAAGAAGATATGATCTTATTCCTAATCTTGTAGAAACAGCAAAAGGATACATGAAATATGAACAAGATACTTTGATCGCAGTTACAAAAGCAAGGGCATCAGTTGGTCAGGCACAGACTATAGATGAAAAAATAAATGCCAACAATCAACTTGAAGGAGCTCTGTCAAGACTTTTAGTGGTTTTCGAAAAATATCCCGACTTAAAAGCAAATGAAAATTTTGTAACCTTGATGGCTGAGCTTTCTGGAACAGAAAACAGAATTGCTGTAGAAAGACAAAGATATAATCAGAAAGTCAGAGAATATAATACATATATTAAGAGATTTCCAAATGTAATTATTGCATCTTTGTTTAATTTTAAAGAAAAACCATATTTTAAAGCTGCAAATGAAGCTTCAGAGGCTCCAAAGGTACAATTTTAATTTTGTAAATTTAATTTCTATATTTTTCTTATTTCCATTTTAGATTATACTTTTTTTATATTTTTATATTTTTTACATTTTTTGTATTTTTTATATTTTGATTTTTTAAGTATTTTTCTATTATTTTTTCAAATCTTAAATAATCTATTTTAATTTGATTGTTTTTTTAATAATAAATAGGTAAAAATTAGATAAATAATATTAATAAAAAGAATAATAATATGAATGCAGATAATAATTTTTCAGATGAAAGATTTATCAAAGAAGCTGAGCGACTTAAAGATATAGTTAAAACATTAAGATCACCTCAAGGTTGCCCATGGGATAGAAAACTTAAGATTGAAGATTGCACAGAATATATACTTGAAGAGACTTATGAGGCTATAGATGCGATAGATAAATCCGACAAAGAAGGATTACTTGAGGAACTTGGAGATATTCTATCACAGGTTTTTATGATTTCTCAAATAGCGAGTGAAAATAATTTATTTGATATAACAGATGTCTTCAATAATATATGCAATAAATTAGTTTTCAGACATCCCCATGTTTTTATGGACGAAAAAGCTGATACACCAGAAGAAGTATTAAAAATCTGGAATAGACAAAAGTTAAAAGAAAAATCAAATAGAAAAAATATTATTGAAGGGATTCCTAAAAATCTTCCATCTATTTATATTCTTGTTAAATTATTCAGAAAAATACAGCAATATCCAAAAATCTATGATTTAATAAAAAAAGATATTTCATACTATTTTGAAAGTTTTAATAAGAAAAAAGATGATTTATTTAAAAACATTGAAGAATTTCTAGTTTTCAATGATGAAAAAAAGGAGCAAGACACATCCTTAAACAAAAATTCTTCTGATATAATTTCAAATCTTTTATATGTCCTAATCTTTTATTGTTTTTCCAATGAGATTGATCCAGAAAAACTTTTAAGAAAAAAGATTGATAATATCTATAAATTTTTCGATGATAATGAAAATGCAATAAAAGATAATTAAAAATAAAAATGCTAAATTTATCAATTAAAAAATTAGAACAATCTCTTGTATTAAAAAATGATGGTTATCTATCTATTTTTTTTCTTGGAACAGGTTCTGCCTTTTCTAAAAAGATCTATCAAAATAATATTATAATAATTAAAGGTGATACTGCAATCTTCGTTGATTTTGGCACAAGATCACCTTTTGCATTAAATTTACTTGGACATAATGTTTCTTCAATTGATAATCTTATCCTGACTCATTCCCATGCAGATCATATAGGAGGTGTTGAGGAAATATTTTTATTTAATAGGTATGGATTCAATCGAAAGATAAATTTAATAGTTCCAAAACCATATCTTGATATTTTATGGGAAGAAAGCCTTAAAGGCGGTTGTAGTTACTCTGAATATAAAGATTCAAAGCATCTTAGTATATATGATTTTGTAAATTATATAGAACCTCAAATTATTGATATAGATTATAAAGAAAAAAGATTATTTTATAAAATAAATATAAGTGGAATAGATATTATATTTTTTCAGACAAAACATCTTCCATCTGATGCTTATGAAATTGAAAAACATCATCTAACATTTGGGCTTATAATAGATAACAAGATTATTTTTACTTCTGATACAAAATTTGATAAGGAATTTATAGAATTTTTAGTAAATAATTTTGATATTGAATATATCTTTCATGATTGTCAATTTTACAAAGGTGGTGTTCATGCAAGCTTAGAGGAAATCTGCTCATTCCCAAATTATATTAAAGAAAAAATGTTTTTGATGCATTATCAGGATAATTATCAAGATATTGATATAAAAAAAGATAATTTTTTAGGTTTTGCAGAACAATGGGTTTATTATAATTTTAAGTAAATTTTGTTTAAATTTTTATTAATTCTGTTATCTCTTTATTAAATAAGATATTTTTATTTTTCTTATAAATTTTGGAGGACTAAATGCATAGTGTCAAACAATTATTAAATTCAGTCACTGAAATCAAAAATGTGACTGTAGCTGGTTGGGTTAGAACGGTTAGAGATATGAAGAATATCTATTTTATAGAATTAAATGATGGTTCAACTGTTAAAAACATTCAAATAGTATTTGAAGAAGATTCAAATTTACTTAAAAAACTTGAAACTCTAACGACAGGAAGTAGTATAAAGGTTATAGGAGATTTAGTTGAATCTCCTAAAAGTGGTCAAAAATGGGAGATTAAAGGTAAAGAACTGATCATATACTGTATAACTCCAGCAGATGAATATCCTCTTCAAAAGAAAAGACATTCATTTGAATTTTTAAGAACTATAGCTCATTTAAGACCAAGAACAAATACTTTTGGGTCTGTATTTAGGGTTAGAAGCACTATAGCATATGCAATACATGATTTCTTTCAAAAAAATGGCTTTTTTTATATTCATACACCTATAATAACCACTTCTGACTGTGAAGGCGCGGGACAAATGTTTCAGGTTACTACTTTAAACCTAGATGAAGTCGTAAAATCTGGAAAACTAAATTATGAAGAAGATTTTTTTGGTAAAAAAGCATATTTGACTGTATCAGGTCAACTTGAAGTTGAAAATTTTGCACAGGCTCTTTCAAAGGTATATACATTTGGTCCAACTTTCAGAGCTGAAAACTCCAATACATCCCGACATCTTGCTGAATTTTGGATGATAGAACCAGAAATGGCATTTTTTGAATTAGAAGATAATATGAATTTGGCAGAAGATTTTATTAAATATATTGTAAAATTCACTATGGAAAAACATCCCGATGAATTTGAATTTTTTGATAAATGGGTTGAGCAAGGTCTTTTGAAAAGACTTGATAATGTTTTATCCTCAAAATTTGAAAGGATTACATATAGCGAAGCAATAGAAATACTTTTAAAAAGTAATAAAAAATTCGATTTTCCAGTTAGCTGGGGAATAGATTTACAATCGGAGCATGAAAGATTTTTAACTGAAGAATATTTTAAAAAACCAATTTTCGTAACTGATTATCCTTTCTCAATAAAGGCTTTTTATATGAAAAGAAATGATGATGGTAAAACTGTTAGAGCTATGGATCTATTAGTGCCTGAAATTGGTGAGATAATTGGTGGCTCTCAAAGAGAAGATGATTTTAATATGTTATTAAAAAATATAGAAGAAAAAGGATTAAATAAAGAAGATTACTGGTGGTATATAGATCAAAGAAAATATGGCTCCGTTCCTCACTCGGGTTTTGGACTTGGATTTGAAAGAACAATACAATTTATTACAGGAATGAAAAATATTAGAGATGTTATACCATTTTTCAGGGTTCCAGGTTCAGCGGAATTTTAGTAACAGATTTTTTTAATTCTTCTATAATTTTATCAAAATCTACCATTATATTTTTTTCACATGGACTATAAAAAACAAAAGATATATAAATTTGTGTGTTAGCAAATTTATCTTTATTGATACTTTTATTATAAAAATTACTAAATGAATTTACTATTTTTACTTTTAAAGATTCTTCTCCATATTTTTCAGCAAATGGAAGAAAAATAAAATATTCAAATTCAGAAAGGTGTGTTATTAAATCTTCATTTCTAAGTAAATGTTGTAAATTAGTAATAAATTCAGATAATTCTTTTTTTATGGCATTATCTGAATAGTCTATATTAGATACATCAATTTTAAAATAGCAAAAACCAAAATTGTACCCTTCCTGACAACAGTTATAAACCTCTCTTATGACGATCTCTTTGAATACTCTGAATCTATAGGTATAATCATCTTCTTTAGATAGGTTACTATATTCTAGAGAATTAATTATTATTGTATTTATAATATTATATGAATTTGAAATAGAAAAAATTATTTCTTTTTTAAGATCTGTGGTATAAAACATAATAATAAAACCTAAATAATTTTTTCTTATTCTTGATGTTAATTTTTTCGATCTTGTAGAAGGTAGTCTTGAAATTTTATAGAGTGGAATACATAAAATATTTTCATTATCATATGAAAGTGTTGTAACTTTTTCCTCATAAATTATTTTTAATTTTAAAATTTCAAATACAATTTCTTTATTAGATGATAAAGATAGGTTAAGTGGAGAATATTTAGATACTATTTTGAATTCATTGTTTGGATAAGCTAAAACAAGATAGGAAATATCTGCATTTGTATAATTTGTCAAATATATCAATATCTCCTGGTATACTTTCTCAAAATGGGGGTTTTGATCTACAATATGTTGAAGTGAATAAACAAGTTTTAATGAAATATCATCGAATGAAATTCTAGTATTTCTCATAGAATTAAGATAAACAGGTATATTTGTAAAATCTTTTGTAGCTAAAATTTTAGATACAATATTATCCATCGAGATTATGACTTCTTTAATTTTATTAATATAAAACAAGAGTTCCTCTTTTTCTAAAGTGGTTAATTCATATTCTTTAGATAATGATCTTAAAAGATAAAAACCTCTTTCATAATTTCTTAACTCAAATTCTGTTTTAATTAAAAGCAATTGTGATTCTTTATAATATTGCTTAGCATCCAGAACCTTAAATATATGTGCTGCTTTATATGTTTTTGTAATAGATTGAGAAAAATTCCCAAGCTTAAATAATGTCAAAGCTTCGTAATATCTAATAATACCCAGATCAAATTTATGGTTTAATTCTTCTTTTAATTTTGAAGCTTTCTTCAAATAAGATAAAGTAGAATTATAATTTTTAAGATAAAATAAATTAAGAGCTGTTATATAATAAAAGTCAGATAAGTATCTTAAATTATAAAATTTTCACATAGTGTTATCCCTTTATTTGTCCAGGAAAGACTCAAATTATATTGTTTTTCATATAGTGCAAATTTAGCTTGAAGAAGATAAATTTCCATAAAATATGGAACAGATTGAAAATCATCTTTTTTCAATTCAGCTTTATTTATCATCTCTTTGGCTTTTTTAATGTTATTAATCAAATAATAACAATTTGCAGCACAAATATAATAATCTTTCAAAAGATTCGAGTTGTTTTCTTCTTGTAATATCAGATTATTTAGTTCTTCCAGAAGATTGATAGCTTTTTCTTTTTCATTCTTTATACAAAAAATTGGTGCCTGAATAAATCCAATTTTAATCTTCAATATTGGATTTGAATATATTACATGCTGATATGCATTTATAAATTCTTCTAAAGAATCATATTCTCCTAAATAATAATAATTGTAACAGATATAATAATATATATCTTCAATTCTTTTAGAATAAGGAAGAAGTTCATATAACATTGTTAAAGACTCGAACCATAAAGAAAGATGAGAATATATTTCTGCTTTCTCATAAAGAAGATCGAATCTTACTTGTTGAGGCAGGTTAAAGATTTGAAGAACTTTATCTATATAAAAAAGTATAGGTTCAAAATCATATACTCTTTTATAATATTCAATAAATTTATTTAATGATTCTAAAGTTTTATCATAGTTTTTAGAATTGATATAACAGTATAAAATTAATTCTAAATTTTCTTCAATTGATTTATAATAGTCTCCTAAAACTTCATATATTTTATTTGGATTAGTATATTCTGGAATATAAGGAATCATTTCTTTATAACTTAAATATAGGTGAATAGTTTTATTAGGTATTGATGTTGAAAGTAAAAAAAGATTTTTTAACTTTAAAATAGATTTATATACTTCATCATAATTATATTTTTTATCTATGCAAATTGGAGTGATATACTTAAAAGCTAAAAATGAAAGTGGTATCTTAAAAGTTTTGAAAATAGATAATATTATTAAATCAAGATTATTTAATTTAGAAATTTCTTCACTATATATTTTATCCAGTGATTGCCTGAAAAAAGATTCGTCCCATAAAATATGACCAAATGAAATTCGGGATAAAATAAATTGAATATTTGGTAGTCGACCTTCAGATATTTTATATAGATGATGAAGTAAATCATTTTGAATAGAACTATCCTTAATTTTATTAATAACAGAAACAGAATACGCCATCTTTTTAAGCTCAGAAAAAGTTACTTCTGGCATTTTTCGTATAAAGCTATTTCTTAGAAATTCTTCTGAAATTAAAAGATGTGTTATCCCATTTGTAGAAATAAGGCAAAAAATTATAGGAAATCTACCTGGATTAATTTGAATAGTTTTGTAAATACCTAAAATTAGACTTTGTACATTTTTTGAAAGTAAATCAATATTATCAAAAAAAATTGCAACAGGTTTTTTAGATGCAAAAGAAAGGATCTTGCTTGCAAAGGATTTTTGATATTTTTCCTGAAAATATCCAAATTGAATCTTCTTTGTTATACTTCTTTCTTCTTCATTCTCTTCAAAAAAAACTTCCATCATACTATTAACAATTTCAACATCTTGAACAAGCTTGAAAATTGCACTAAAATAAAATGTCTCATAATTTTTTACAACAAAATAAATATTTAAAATATTTGCAAAATAACTTTTACCAGAAAGATTTTTTCCATTTATTATTAACAATTTGGAATTTGCTTCTTTTTTAAGAAATGAAATTAAATCTTCAATATCATAATCAAGATAAACTCCTCTCATTTCAGATAATCTTTCAAACTCTAATGGAACAACAATAAATAAATTCCCATTCAACCCTATAAAGCAGGATATTATTTCAATTGGATTTCCAATATCTGCAGGTAATAAGATTTCATATATTACATCATTAGGATTTTCAATATTTATTTTATTTAAAAAGAATTCAAATATATAAACTTTGTTTTTTTTATCTATAAAACCTTCATGTAAAAGAAATTGATCTTGAGCATATTTTGTATATGCAATTGTATAATTCTTTACCTGCATAATGACCTCTTAATTATTAAAAAATAAACTTAAAAACTAAATAAAGTAACTTCAACTTTACCATTATATAGTTTTCGTTTTTTCTTCTCTTTTGCATTAAATAATGATGGCAAGTATTTCATTGAAGATAAAAAATATTTATCACATTCAAAATCATTAAAAATCCTTTGAATAGCAGCAAGACTATTACTAAGCGTGAATTTTCTGTCAAGTCTTTTCCCATAAGGTAGATTTGAAATAATCACTGAATTTTCTTTATTCATTTCTTTGATTAAATTGATTTTTGTAAGCTGATTTTTAAGTTTATATGAATCAATCAAAATTAAAATGATATAAAATTCGTTATTTATTTCATTAACTTTGTAGATTGAATATTGAAAATCAGTTTCTTTGAATCTATAATATTTATAAGAATTATTAAAATAAATTCTAAGCATTCTTTCAATATTTTTTTTAGAATTTTCAATTGCACCTTCATCAATATCTGCGCCTATAAAATATTTACAATTGTATCTTTGCCTGATAACTTCATTAAATTTAAAATTTTCATTTTCATTTAAACTATTATCATTATTTATGGGATATTGTAAGTCGAGTTCAATTTTTGAAATTCTTTTTTCTGAATCTATTGATTTTTGCATTATTTTTTGAATTTTTATCCTAGAAAAAAGAAAAGGATTTTTTTTATTATAAATAAATAAGATTGCCTCAGACAAAATTGTTCCACTACCACAAAAAGGATCTATTAAATATTCTTGATTTATTTTTATTGAATTTATAACTAAAGCTGATGCAATATTTTCCTTTAATGGTGATATTCCGCCATTTAATCTATAGTTTCTTTTATGTAAAGATGTTCCAAAACAATCAAACCCAATATCTATTTTATTACCAATTATAAAAATACAGATATCATTCTTTTCCATTTTTTTATTGGAATATTCGAATGAATTATTTGCCTTTAATTCATTATTTTTACTATTAATGACTCTATTAGCAATTGCTTTTATAGTTTTTTTACTATAAAATTCAGTGTTTTGAGTTATAACATCTATTTCAATTTTAGTATAAGGATTCAAAAAATAATCTTTTAGTCTTATATTTTCAAATATTTTACCAATATCATCATAAGAGGAAATTTCTCCTTTTTTTATGATATAATATATTCTATTAACTGATTTTAGGTATTTAGCTATTTCAAGAAAACCCAATGAAGTTTCTACAACTAAAAATCCATTATTGAGTCTAATATTTTCAATATCATAGAATAGTAGTTCTTTTTTACATATTGATTCAACACCAAATGGACATGTGACATAAAATAAATGATTTTCCATAATTTACAAATTAAAAAAATTCATTGGATTAAATATTTGTCTATTTGAATATCCTATATCTTTCATTGAAGGATCATACAATTCAATGCTCTTGGGTTCAATTTCAATTACAAAGATATCAAAACCTAAACTTACTATATTTTCTTTACTTAAACCTCTTGATTCCAAAATATATCTTATTTTCTCATCATTGGAGTCATAAATAGTTGCAATTCCTTGAACCTGTATACTTTTAGTCCTACCTGATAAAGACATAGAATCAAAAATTGTCAAAGCAATATTTGGATTACAGGCAAGATTCGCATATTTCTCTCCTGCTTCAGATATTATATAGAATTTAAAATTTTTAAATATATATTCAACTGTTGTTGCACGAATAAATTCCTTATATCCTGTAGCAATAACGCAAACTTCATGTTCCAGAATAAACTTTAGTATTAAAGAAAAAAGAGATGATTGATCCATCCTTTTTTTAGGACCTAAGGTCTGTATTCTAATATTTCTAAGATAATCTATAAATATGTCTTTATCTTCTTTATTTTTAAGATCAACTATAATATAACCATTTATAAGATTACTTATTGAATTGATTTCACTAATAAAAAAATCTGACTTTTCCCATTTTTCTAAATTTTCATATAAATTATCTTCCTCCTTTATAAAAATAAAAAATATTTCTTTAACCTCTTCCATGTATAAATGTTCTTTTAATTTTTTTATACCTTCTAAATCTTTCTTATAAATAAAATAATTATTCAAAATATTTTTTATTTTTTGAATTGTTATCTCTTCAACAAAAACAGGATTATCAATATTTAAATTGTTATTCTTATTATAAGTTATTTGAATAACAAAGATCAAATATTGCGATAGTTTAAAAGGTTTGTCAGGGACAATTTCTTCAAAATCAACAATTTTTGAAGGGCCACAAATCTGTGCTGAGTATTTTGCATATTGTAAAACTTTTTCTTTATTTTTATCACAAAACACAGTAATTTTATTCATAAATGCCCTTTTAAATATTTTTACTGAAATAATTTTATTTTTCTTTTAAATATTTTCAAATAATTGTTTTAAACTAATAAATTTTTTAAAATTGAATTTTATATAATATTGAATATAATATTATAAGGGGATTTTATGGATTTACAAAAGATTAATAATAATTATGCTCAATCTCAACAAATTTCCAATCAACAAACAGAAAAACAAAAGCAAATAAATACTGAGAAAACAAATCAGACTTCTCAATCTTCTAAAAAAGCAGAAAATCAATCACAAAATAATGTTAACCTGGATTACATCCAGATGCTTAATAGTAATGGGGTAGAAAATAATATTGATAAGACAGTCTAGGACTTATTCTATTAATTTTATTTAATATTATCCTTCTTTTAATTAAATCATTGGACTTTTTGAAAGTTTCAAAGGTATTTTTATTTTACAATAAGAAGGTGAGGATGTTTTAAATTTTATTTCACCATTTAGCAAAAAGATTAAGTGATTGAGTACAATTTTAATAAATTCAAAATTCTCTTTTTTAAGTATAACATTAGAAATATATTTTTTGTTTAATTCTATCTTATCTTTTTTTTCAGTTATCTCAATTATCAAATTTATATATTTTTTATTTATAGTAATGGGAGAACTATCTATAAAGATAAGTATTTCCAAAAAATCATAATTTTTATAACTTTCTACAATAAAAGAAAAAAATTTTTTAAAAACCATTAAATTTACTTTTACATAGATATCTTCTTTAGTAAAATAATTATAATTAAAGCTAATTTTACATTTACTTCCAATATAGTTTTGATAATCACTTAAGAATGATTTCAAGTCAAAATCAACTTCATCTTTTTCATAATTTAAAAAGGAATTTATTGAAATCATCTCATCTATCATTTTTTGAATCTTTTCCTTATCATTAAAGATATTATCTATTTTTAAGTTTATTTTTTCATCATGACTTTCATATTTCAAAATTTCCAAATATCCCGAAATAATATTTATTGGAGTTCTTATTTCATGATTTATATTGTCTAATAGCATATCAACTTTATTTGAAATATCTTTAGTATTTTGTAAATTTTGATATAATTTTCTTTCTTTTATTACTCTATCCGTTATATCTTCAAATATAAATGCATACTCTGCAATATTATTATCAGAATTAGAAAAAATAAAATTTTTAAAAGGAGAAAAAGAATAGATAGAATAAATTTTATATTCAAGATTATTAAATTTATTTTTTACCTTCTTTTCATAATCATTATTTTTAATAAAATTTTTTATAGAATTTATTCTATAATTAAGTTTTAAATTTTTATCAAAAATAAGAAAATTTCCAAGGTGAATAACCTTATTATTCAATAATTTATTAAAATTCTTATTTAAAATATTTTCTATACTTTTATGTAAACTAAAAATATTAAATCCATTAAATTTATTAAAACAAGAAGAAAATTTTATATTATTAAATTTTATAAAACCATCTGGATCTGAAAAACAAATTGGTAATGAAATATTCTGAATAAAATTATCAAATATTTTTATATCATTTTCAAGTTCAATTCTTTTTTTATATACATCAGTAAAATCAGATATTATTATTAAATATTTTTGATTTTCTTTTATAGAATCTTCATATATTTTATTTCTATTATTTAAATCTTCTCTATTTTTATTATTATTAATATTAAAGGCATTTTCATTATCATCAAGATAAAGTTTATTTTCTTGATCAAATTTTATTAATTCATTAATTTGAACTAAATAAAAATTCTCATTAATTATTATCTCTTCTTTCTTATATTTTTTGATAAATTCAAAAAGATTTTCATTATTATCTATTTCAAAATCTTTTATAAAACCAATTTGTCGAAAAATATTTATTATAGATTTGCCAATAATTACTTCTTTTTGAATTTTAAAAACTTCTTCAAATTTTGAGTTGCAATCTTCAATCTTTCCTCTACTATCTATAAATATTAGAACTTTAGGAAGGTAATTAAACAAATTATTAAAAAGAACCTTAAAATTTTCATATTTTTCAAGAAATTCTTTTTCATTTTCTTTTTTTAGTTCTATATCAATAATCTGTTTTAATGATTCAATTATTACAAGCTTTTGAACTTTATATCTTAAATTTAATGAAAAAATTTCACATTTTATAGGTAACTTTTGATTATTAGATAAAATTAAGATATTTTTTTCTAAATCCAATAAATCTGTAAGTCTTTTATTTTTTATTTTATGATAGTCAAATCCACTAATTTGATAAAAAGTTTTATTCGCATATAAAATATTATCATCAGAATCTATAAATAAATAAGGAATTTCAACTTTATTTAATATTTCATTTTGCCAGATTCCTCCAATATAATTGAATAAAAAGAATTTTCTTATTTGAAGTAGAAATGCTACAGCAAAAAAGAAAGGAAAATAACTTAATAGATTAATAAGAAGATAATTTAATAATAATAAAAAATTATTGAAATTACATATATCTTTTAAACTAATTAAATGACCTATAAAAAATAATATTATTGAAATAATCAATGATAGAATAAAACTTGAAGATAAGATATAAAAAAAAATATCAC
>ERZ795050.2350-NODE-2350-length-21260-cov-7.127140_pt1 | contig 21260 bp, 10 predicted proteins | sample MGYA00375134_ERZ795050 | MGnify/ENA primary metagenome ERZ795050 (study PRJEB30179, sample SAMN05720221) | activated sludge metagenome | isolation source: Anaerobic digester | place: Japan | collected 2015-05-26 ... | reverse complement strand
TAATAAGATCATCCTTTTTGGTGCTCGCCTGAACACAGAGAGAAAAGAACATATCATCAAGGAGGGGTTTATGAAAAAAGTTTTCGTGGTCTTGGGTGCATCAATAGGATTATCGTCATTCTCGCGACACTGCCCTGTACTTCTCAAGAGTAGATCGGGAACGTAAATTTCATTCTCGGGGTGAAAGCTCTTGATTTGGACATGCATATTCCTTGTTAAAATGAATGAATGTTGGAGATTTGACGTATGAACTATGAAAAAACTTTGAAAGGTGATAAATCTAATAACATCTACCTTCCTCACGTAAGCATACGAAACTTGGGCAGTAATGATTTGAAATGTTATATGGTATAATAATATTAGTACGGTTTTTTGTTTTTAAGGGCATATCATGGCAAGGTTTGAAGAATTAAAGAGGGGCGCATTAGTCAGGGGTGTATCACCATCGGGCATTATAACCGTTATAGATCTGAAGTGGCATGGTGATTCAGCTGTTGAGCTGACATATAAAGAAGATACCGGCACTGTTCATAGCAAGCTTCTCTTTCGAGACAGCGAACCCACTCTTGAGATTGTTCAGCCAGGGGTTGTCTGGGGCTTCAATGCAGATGCCAATATGATGCGCCTTGTCTCCGAGGCATATCGCATCCGCCTGGCGTACCTTTTCGACCCTCACTTGGCGGTCCATACATCCCTGCTCGACCCGCTGCCCCATCAGATCACTGCCGTATATGAGCAGATGCTTTCTCGTCAGCCCTTGCGATTTCTCCTGGCCGATGACCCTGGCGCAGGGAAAACAATCATGGCAGGCCTGCTCATGAAAGAACTCAGGGTGCGCGGCGACCTGGATCGTTGCCTCATCGTCTGTCCGGGGAATCTCGCCGAGCAGTGGCAGGACGAGCTGTACACCAGGTTCCAGTTGCCATTCGAGATACTCACCAACGATCGCCTTGAGGCAGCACATACGGGCAATGCCTTTTTGGAGATGCCCTTCGTCATAGCCAGGCTGGATAAGCTGAGCAGAAATGAAGATGTCCAGGCCAAGCTCATGCAGACAGACTGGGACCTCATTGTATGCGATGAGGCCCATAAGATGTCCGCGTCTTTCTTCGGAAGGGAGATCAAAGAGACAAAGCGCTACAAGCTGGGGAGGATTCTCTCGGGTTTGACAAGGCACTTCCTGCTGATGACCGCCACCCCGCACAATGGAAAGGAAGAAGACTTTCAGCTCTTTTTGGCCCTACTTGACGGCGACAGGTTCGAGGGACGTTTCAGGGATGGCGTTCACGTCGTCGATACGTCAGACCTCATGCGCAGGATGGTCAAGGAGAAGTTGCTAAAGTTCGATGGCACCCCGCTATTCCCGGAGCGCATGGCCTATACAGTCGGATACAAGCTCTCGGACTTGGAAGCTAGACTGTATGAGGAAGTCACGAACTATGTCCGGGATGAGTTCGACCGGGCTGATAAATTGGAAAATGAGGGCAGGAAGGGCACGGTGGGCTTTGCCCTTACTATTCTGCAACGCCGGCTCGCTTCGTCCCCGGAAGCTATCTATCAATCTATCATTCGCAGACGTGAACGGTTGGAGAGGAGGCTCAGGGAAGAAGAGCTTCTGAAGAGGGGAGAGCATGCTAGAATCCAGGAGTATGATCAGGCAAGGTCCTTAAGCGCGGAGGATATCGACGAGCTTGATGAAGCCACCGATGCCGAGGTCGAGACGATCGAAGACGAGATAATCGACAAGGCTACGGCAGCTCAAACCATTGCCGAGCTGAAGGCGGAGATTGCGACGCTCAAAACCCTTGAGGCTCTAGCCCTCAGAGTAAGAACCAGCGGCACGGACAAGAAGTGGGAAGAACTCTCGAAGCTCCTTCAGGACGATGCCGAGATGTTTGATCCGAAGGGATCCAGAAGGAAGCTCATTATTTTTACCGAGCACCGTGACACCCTGAATTACCTCGCATCCCGTATCAGGACTCTTCTCGGCAGGGAGAATTCGGTTATCACCATACACGGCGGTGTCGGGAGGGAGGACCGAAAGAAGGCAGAGGAATTATTCAAACAGGATAAGGATGTGCTTGTGCTGGTTGCCACTGATGCAGCAGGGGAAGGTATAAATCTTCAGCGTGCCCATCTCATGGTGAACTATGACCTCCCGTGGAACCCAAACAGGATCGAGCAACGGTTCGGGAGGATTCACCGGATTGGTCAGACCGAGGTCTGTCATCTCTGGAACCTTGTTGCGGAGGAGACCAGAGAAGGGGAGGTATACCGGACCCTTCTAAAAAAGCTCGAGATGGAACGCACTGCCCTCGGAGGTGCTGTGTTTGATGTGCTCGGCAAAGCAATTGGCGGCGCAGAACTGAGGCAGCTCCTCATCGAGGCCATTCGATATGGTGAAAGGACAGAGGTCAAAGAGCGGCTCAAGAGAAAGGTTGAAGACGCTCTCGATAGGACCCGTCTCGTGGGCCTACTCGAGGAGAAGGCCCTTGTACATGAGTCTATGGATACCGCCAGGGTTTTCAAGATCCGGGAGGATATGGAGCGTGCGGAAGCAAGGCGCCTGCAACCGCATTTCATAGCCTCTTTCTTCATGGAGGCGTTCAGGCTCATGGGAGGAACCATATACGAGCGCGAGCCGAAGCGCTACGAGATCAAGCATGTCCCGAATCTGATCAAAGCCCGTGACCGGCAGATCGGGCAGGGATATCCGGTATTGCCAAAATACGAGCGTATCTGCTTTGAGAAAGAGCTCATCAGTATTCCGGGGAAACCTCTGGCCGACTTTATCTGCCCCGGGCATCCCCTTCTGGAAGCAACGATAGATCTGGTGAAAGAAAGATATCGCGACCTCTTGAAGCAGGGCGCGCTCTTCCTGAACGAGGCTGATACTGGGGAAGACCTCAAGGTCCTTTTTTACCTGGAGCATTCGATACAGGACGCCAGGGTGGATAGGCATGGGAACAAGAGGATCGTGTCACGGCGCATGCAGTTCGTTGAGATGGATAGCAAAGGCTCCGTCAGGAATGCCGGGTACGCCCCATATCTCGACTACAGGCCTCTCACAGACGAAGAGCAGAGCCTGGTTGCCGCCGAACTCCAGCAAGATTGGCTGAAGGGCGATCTTGAGTCAAAGGCCGTGACCTATGCCGTCACAAACCTCGTGAAGGAGCATTTCGACGAGGTAAAAGAGCGTAACGAAGAGCGGGTATCCAAGACTATAGCGGCGGTGAAAAGCAGGCTCACGAAAGAGATTACCTACTGGGACCACCGTGCGAACGAGCTCAAGACACAGGAGCTTGCAGGAAAGGTCAACGCCAAGATGAATTCCGGCAAGGCCCGGGCCCGGGCTGACGAATTGCAGGCACGGCTCGAAAAGCGCCTCAAAGAGCTCGATCAAGAACGCAGTATATCCCCGCTCCCTCCTGTCGTTATAGGAGGGGCGCTCATTGTTCCCGGAGGCCTTCTCGCACGGCTGCGCGGAATACGGAAAGGCGATCCTGAGACCTTTGCCCGCGAGACGAAGCGCGTTGAAGCTGCCGCCATGGAAGCGGTTATAGCTGCAGAGACGGCCCTGGGTAATGTGGCTACGGACGTGAGTTGGCGGAAGTGCGGGTATGACATTGAGTCCCTCATTCGTGGAGGAAAGGGGAAGATGAGGTTCATCGAGGTTAAGGGGAGGGTAGCCGGGGCCACATCCGTAACCATAACCAAGAATGAGATCCTCACTGCTCTGAACAAGCCCGATGACTATATCCTGGCCCTTGTGGAGGTGCCTCCTTCAGACACGTATCAGGAGGCCGATCCGTGGAAGGTCGGCGAGCATGAACGGGCTTACGGTAATCTCTATAACGGCTGCAAGGTCGTGTATGTGAGGAGGCCGTTCGGCAAAGAACCGGATTTCGGGGTGACGAGTGTCAATTACAGCCTGGCAGAGCTCATGGCAAAGGGGGAGCCGCCCCGATGACCCAAAGACTCAAAATATTTGTCAGCTCAGTGCAGAAAGAACTCGAAGACGAACGCCTTATCGTTCAGAATCTCCTCAATACCGATGCGTTTCTGTCTGCCCATTGCACTCCGCTGCTCTATGAGTTTGAACCCGCCTCTCCAGATAAGGCGCTTCAGGACTGTCTTCATTCGCTTGACGGCTGCCAGGTCTGCCTGATCATCATCGGCATAGAATACGGCACGCAAGTGGATGGGCTCTCCATCACACACATAGAGTACCGCAGATCAAAGGAAAAGGCTCTCCCCATCCTGGCATTCATCAAGGGCGATCGGAGGCTGAAACGCGAAGCCGGTACCATGAAGCTCCTGGAAGAACTGGATCAGGACGGGATCAAGTACAAGCGCTTCGGCAACGTGGTCGAGCTCCAGAAAGAGGTCCGTGCGGCCCTGGTGAAGCTCCTGCACGAGCGTTACGGCATCACGCCGACGAGCGACGAGAACCTCATCGCAGAGCAGACCATCGAAGCCACATCTCCCTTCGAATCAAAGCCAATCGAACGGATACCTTGGAAGGACCTCGATCTGGACACGGCACGCCGCCTCATCGCCACAGCCAAGGGGTGCGATCCCAGAACCCTGTCCGATGCCGACATCATTGCGGAGGCAATGCAGAGAGGTCTAGCATGGCGTGACCATGCAACAGGAATTCATTATGCTACGGCTGCAGGGATCGTCCTCTTGGCAAAAGACCCCTCCGCGGTTTTCCCCCAGTGCCGCATCCTGGCCGATGCCTATCGCGGAAGCGAGCCCGACGGAGACCCACGCGATCATGAGGACATTCGGGCGCCCATGCCGCTGGCAATCGACCGGGCCATTGCCTTTATCGACCGGAACACCCGTCATCCCATGCGCATTGTCGGGCTCAACCGCCTACGGCTCGACGAGTACCCTGAATCGGCACTGCGGGAGGCCCTGGTCAATGCGGTGGCCCACCGGCAGTACGAAGATGCGGGTCGCAAGATCCTCCTCGAAGTGTTCGCCGACCGTGTGTGCGTTCTGAGTCCCGGTCTCCCTCCTGCGCCCATCACCCTGGCAAAGCTCCGCAGCGGGAAATACCGCCCCTGCTCGCGCAACCCTGTCCTGGCTCAGAACCTATCGTATTTCCATCGCATCGAGGAGCGCGGCAGCGGCTTCCGCCGGATGCGCGACCAGATGCTCGATCACGGTCTCGACCAGCCAATCATCGGGACCGACACCGGGTATTTCCAGGTCACCTTCCCGGGGCCGGGTGAAAACATCGAGCGCATCAGAGTGCCCGAGAGGCAGCTCTTGGTGACGCCGGCGGTGGAAGCACAATTGAATGACCGGCAGCGTCAGATGGCAAGGTGGCTTGCCGAAGGCCAGGAGCTCACAAGCAGGCAATGCGAGGCTGCATTCGGCGTAACCCGCCCGATTACGACAAAGGACTTCAATAAGCTGGTTGATCTGGGCATCGCCGAGAAGATCGGATCGGGCCGTTCAACACGGTACCGAATCAAAGATCAGGGCCAATCGTTAAGTAATCGTAAAGCAATTTTGGATAATCGTAAACCATGAGGTGACAATGGACGCATATTCAGACAACTGGTCATGGGCCCGGGATTTGTGACCGGTGTAACAGAAGCGATAGAACTCGAAGTGGGAGAAAGGGGAGAGCAATGAAAACGACGAAGAAGCTCATCGAGGTGGCGCTGCCGCTCGATGTCATCAACAAGGCCTGTGCGCGGGAGAAGTCCATTCGCCATGGGCACCCCAGCACGTTGCACCTGTGGTGGGCACGGCGCCCCCTGGCAGCCGCACGGGCCGTGATCTTCGCCCAGATGGTGGACGACCCCTCGGCGCATCCGGACCTCTTCCCGACCGAGAAGGCGCAGGAGAAGGAGCGCAAACGGCTTTTCAAGATCATTGAAGAGCTTGTGCAGTGGGAGAACACGACGAACGAGGAGGTGCTCCAGAAGGCACGTGACGAGATATGGCAGAGCTGGCGCTATACCAGTGCCGAGAACGCCGACCACCCGCGGGCAAAGGAGCTGTTTGATAGATATAAGCTGCCGGCCTTCCATGATCCCTTTGCAGGAGGCGGGACATTACCTCTGGAGGCCCAGAGATTGGGACTGGAGGCCTATGCCAGTGACCTGAACCCTGTAGCGGTGCTCATCAACAAGGCGATGATCGAGATCCCACCGAAGTTTGCAGGCCAGCTCCCGGTGAACCCAGAGGATCGGAAGGAGATGACCTTGTTCCCTCGAGAATGGAAAGGTGCCCAGGGACTGGCTGAGGATGTACGCTACTATGGCAAATGGATACGCGATGAGGCGGAGAAGCGCATCGGGCATCTCTATCCAAAGATCGAGGTCACAGCCGAGATGGCCAAGGAACGGCCGGACCTGAAAAAATACGTGGGAAAAAAGCTGACGGTAATTGCTTGGATCTGGGCACGTACGGTCAAGAGTCCGAACCCAGCGTTTGCACATGTGGATGTGCCGCTCGCCTCTACTTTTATACTTTCCGCTAAAGCTGGCAAGGAAGCTTATATCCTACCTGAAATAAAGGACAGAGGATATCGTTTCACTGTGAAAATAGGTAGACCAAAAGAAATCGAAACAACGAAGCTTGGGACAACGGCTGGTAAACGAAGTGCATTTTTTTGCCTGATGTCTGGAACACCAATTAGCTATGACTATATCCGATCAGAGGGTAAGGCAGGGCGTATGAGTGAGCGACTAATGTCTATTGTTGCGGAGGGAGATAATGGAAGGATATATCTTTCACCAACCGATGATATGGAATTAATAGCGCGCAAGGTTATACCCTCATGGAAGCCTGATAACGAACTCCCGATGAATCCACGTGATTTCAAGACGCCGAATTATGGATTAAATACCTTTGCTGACCTTTTCACCCCCCGCCAACTCGTGGCGTTGACGACCTTCTCCGACCTGGTGACAGAGGTGCGTGAGCGAGTAAAAAAAGATTTCCTGAGAGCGCGGACATCTTGCACGCAAAATGCTGAAGGCGAAAAGCGAAAAGAAGAACGGGCGTCCCACCCGCGGTCTCAGGACGAAGTCCCCCTCGCCGAGGGCGGCACAGGGGCAAGCGCGTACGCCGATGCGGTGGTGGTGTATTTGGCTATGACGGTCAGCAGGCAGGCAAACCGCACGTGTACTATCTCGTTCTGGGATAACACAAGACAAAACATTCAGCAGGCATTTGGCAGACAAGCCTTGCCCATGACTTGGGATTTCTGCGAATCCAATCCATTTAGTGAATCAACCGGCAACTGGCTTGGGCAGCTCGAATTCCCTGCCAAGTGTTTGGAAAAGGCAGCTGTTCATCACCAGCATGGATTTACCTTTCAGCAGGATGCCCAGCAGCAGACTATCTCATCAGGTAAGCTGATTTCAACTGACCCTCCCTACTATGACAACATTGGTTATGCTGATCTTTCGGATTTCTTCTACGTCTGGCTTCGCTATTCACTGCGGAAGATCTTCCCAGATCTTTTTTCTACGCTTGCCGTACCCAAGGCTGAGGAACTTGTAGCAACGCCCTATCGTCATGGCAGCAAGGAGAAAGCAGAGGCTTTTTTCCTTTATGGTATGACACAGGCCATGCACCAGATCGCTGAACAAGCACACCCGGCTTTCCCTGCCACTATTTATTATGCATTTAAACAGTCGGAGAGCAATATCGATGAAGGAACAGCCAATACCGGCTGGGAGACATTCTTAGATGCAGTGATCCGAGCGGGCTTCAGTATAAGCGGAACCTGGCCAATCCGCACAGAACTAACTGGTAATCTCAAGAAAAATGTTTCTGCTCTTGCTTCAAGCATCGTCCTTGTCTGCCGCCCGCGGGCTGCAGATGCAACCACAGCAACGCTTCGTGAGTTCATCATCAAACTCAAAGCCGAGCTGCCGATGGCCCTTGCCCACCTCCAGCGGAGCAATATCGCCCCTGTCGATCTTGCCCAGGCAGCCATCGGTCCGGGCATGGCGATCTACACGCGATATGCTCGGGTGCTCGACGCTGAAGGTCAGCCTCTTTCGGTACGCGATGCACTTGCCCTCATCAACCAGATCCTCGATGAGGTACTGGCCGAGCAAGAGAGTGATTTTGATGCCGACACCCGCTGGGCATTAGCTTGGTTCGAGCAGACAGGCTTTGCAGAGGGAGAGTTTGGCGTAGCGGATATCCTTTCCAAGGCGAAAAATACAAGCGTTACAGGCTTGGTGAATGCCGGCATCCTCGTATCCAGCCGGGGAAAAGTTCGCCTCCTCAAACCTCATGAATTGCCTAATGACTGGGACCCTGCCACGGATTCGCGTCTTACGATCTGGGAAATGACCCACCACCTGATCAGGGTGCTCGAGGCAGGTGGCGATGAGCCCGCGGCCGAGCTCGTCGCCAAGCTTGGCTCGAAGGCAGAACTGGCCCGCGAGCTGGCATACCGGCTTTATACTTTGTGTGAGCGCAAGAAGCGCGCAGCAGAGGCCCTCTCATACAACAATCTCGTACAAAGCTGGCCTGAGATTACGCGCCTGGCGCAGGAGGGAAAGAAGGCTCCAGCCAGGGAACGAACGATCATAGATGAGATAGAACAGGGGTAGATCATGGCGATCACGAATCATGAACGTGTGGGCAAGGCGCTCGATCTTCTGAAGGAGGGGCTTGGGCCGTTTGTCGAGAGGGAGTTCAAGAGCTTATACAAGGAGAAGGCGCAGGCGGGGCTTGCCCGGTTCGTATTGGACGACCGTCTGAACAAGGGCAAGGCCGTGGCCGACTGGGATGTGTCCGCTCTCCTGAAGCTCATGTGGGACTCGTGGCATGCCGTGTTCAAGCAAACCCTTGGCCAATCTGAGCGAACGCTCGTGAGCGAGTTGAGGGACCATCGCAACCGATGGGCACACCAGGAGGCCTTTTCCAGCGACGATGCCTACCGGGCCATAGACTCGGTATGCCGCCTGCTGACCGCGGTTTCTGCGCCTCAGGCCGACGAAGCCGACAGGATGAAGATGGAGATCCTCCGGGTGCGCTTCGATGAACAGGTGAGGAGTGAGAAGCGCAAGAGCGCGGGCATGGCTATCGAGGGTGCAATCTCAGCCAACCTCAAGCCCTGGCGCGAGGTGGTGACCCCACACCGGGACGTGGCGAGCGGGAGATACCAGCAGGCCGAATTTGCCGCTGACCTTTGGCAGGTGCACCTCGGGCAGGGGACGGACGAGTACAGGGATCCTGTCGAGTTTTTCCGCCGCACGTATCTCACGGACAGCCTGAAGCAGATGCTCTCCGGCGCGGTGCAGCGATTGTCGGGCCTTGGTGGCGACCCGGTGGTGCAGCTCCAGACCAATTTCGGCGGCGGCAAGACCCATTCGATGCTGGCTTTGTATCACCTGTTTTCAGGCATAGCGCCCACAGAGCTTCCCGGCATCGACGACGTCATGCAGGATGCCGGTGTAAAGAAGCTGCCGTCAGTGAGGCGCGTGGTGCTCGTGGGGAACAAGATATCTCCCGGCAACCCGGTCACCAAGCCCGACGGTACGGTGGTGCGCACCCTGTGGGGTGAGCTTGCCTGGCAGCTCGGGGGCAGAAAGGCGTTCGACCGGCTTGCTGCAGACGACGAGAGGGCGACCAGCCCGGGGGATGTATTGCGCGAGCTGTTCACCGAGTATGGACCGTGCCTAGTCCTCATCGACGAATGGGTGGCTTATGCCCGTCAGCTTCATGACCAGAACGACCTTCCGGCGGGAAGCTTTGAGACACAATTCACCTTTGCACAGGTTCTCACCGAGTCGGCCAAGCTCGCCAAAAACTGCCTGCTCGTGATCAGCCTTCCCGCTTCCGACACTGCAGGTTCGCCGCACACGCTGGCGGACGATGCAGAGGTGGGAGGCCAGAGGGGGCGCGACGCGCTCAACCGGCTGCGCAATGTAGTGGGCCGGGTTGAGTCCTCATGGAGGCCTGCGAGCGCAGAGGAAGGTTTCGAGATCGTCAGGCGGAGGCTTTTCGAGCCCATGACGCAGCCCTCGCAATATAAGGACCGGGATGTGACGGCGCGGGCTTTTGCCGATCTTTACCGCACACAGTACCAGGAGTTTCCTCCCGAGTGCCGGGAGAGTGATTATGAGAAGCGCATCAAGGCTGCTTACCCCATCCACCCCGAGATCTTCGACCGGCTCTACACCGACTGGTCTACCCTGGTGAAATTCCAGCGCACCCGCGGTGTCCTGCGCCTCATGGCGGCCGTGATCCACAGCCTGTGGGAAAAGGGAGACAGGAACCCGATCATCCTGCCTGCCAATGTGCCCATCGAGGACCCTCGCGTTCAGTTTGAGCTGACGCGGTACCTCTCGGACAACTGGGTGCCGGTGATCGAAAAGGACGTGGACGGCCCGAATTCACTTCCCCGGCAGCTTGACGGGGAAGTGCCCAATCTGGGTAAGTACTCGGCCTGCAGGCGCGTGGCAAGGACCATATACCTGGGATCTGCCCCCACAGCCACGGCTGCGCATCGCGGCCTGGAAGACCGCCGGGTGAAGCTCGGCTGCGTAATGCCGGGCGAAGTTCCAAACGTGTTCGGCGACGCCCTGAGGAGGCTCGCTGGGACCGCGACGTACTTGTACCAGGACGGCCCGCGCTACTGGTATTCGACGCAGCCCACGGTCACGAAGCTGGCCGAGGACAGGGCAGAACAGCTAAGCCGTGATCCCGATAAGGTCGCGCGCGAGCTGGATAAGCGAATCAGGGCAGATCTCCGCAAGCAGGGGATTTTCAGCCGCATTCATCCCCTACCTCACACGAGCCATGATGTGCCCGACGACCATGATGCAAGGCTCGTTGTGCTCGGCGCAGAGCATGCCTACAGCAAGGAGAAGGGGAACGCGGCGGAGAAAGCCGCCACGGCGATCCTTGAATATCGGGGGACATCGCCTCGCATTTACCGGAACACCCTTGTGTTCCTTGCCGCCGACAAGACCCGAATGCAGGATCTCGATGAGGCCTTGAGGCGTTTTATAGCGTGGGAATCCATTCTCGAAGAGAAAGAGGCGCTCGATCTGTCGCCGTTCCAGGTAAAGCAGGCCGAAATGCAAAAGGCATCCGCCGACAGTGCGGTGAATGCCCGCTTGCCGGAGGCTTACCAGTGGCTGCTCGTGCCGGTCCAGGAATCGCCTGATGTACCGGTCACCTGGCAGTCTTTCCGCCTCACCGGCCAGGATGCCCTTGCTGTCCGTGCGAGCAAAAAGCTCAAGAGCGAGGAGCTCTACCTCTGCTCCTTCTCGGCGACAAGGCTCAGGATGGAGCTCGACAAGATCCCCCTCTGGCGTGGTGACCATGTGTCTATCAGGCAGCTTGTTGAGGACTTCGCTCGGTATATCTACCTTCCCCGGTTCAGTGATAGTGACGTTTTGATAGATGCGATTCAGTCCGGGGTTGGAGCGCTGACCTGGGAAGACAACTTTGCCTATGCCGCTGCATATGATGAGGGGAAGGGGAGGTACCTGGGACTGGAGGTAGGAAAGACGATTTCGGTCATCATCGATGACCACAGCGTTTTAGTGAAGCCCGAGATTGCGAAAAGACAGAACGACGAAGACAGAAGGAAACGGGAGGAAGAGAAGGGAGGAGAAGACAAAGAAGGGCTGGGAAAAGGAGATGGAGGAAAGACTCCAGAGGGCGGCGGAGGCGAAGTTACACCCCCGAAGCCGAAGCCAAAAGAGCTGCCCAGGCGTTTCTACGGGACAGCTGAACTCGACGCCGTCCGTCTCTCCCGAGACGCGAGCAGGATCGCCGGGGAGATCGTCCAGCATTTCTGTTCTCTTGAAGGGTGTGATGTGAAGGTCACACTCGAGATCCGCGCGACAATCCCCGACGGTGCGTCTGATACTCTCGTGAGGACGATTACGGAGAACTGCAGTACGCTCAAGTTCTCGAGCTATGGATTTGAGAAAGAGTGACTTTAAGTGCTTATAATAATCCAAATCGGTGGAGGAGCATATGCGCAGCAATGACAACTCTCCTGAACAAATTGTTATCGAATTTCTCAATGCTGCAGGGCAACAGATCCGTCTTATCGATCTGGGCACAGAGTTTCTTGAAGCAAACGGCGTTGATCAAAGTCGATATAATCAGCCGTTTCGCATAGGCATCCATAAAAAGATCAGTAAGGCGGGGAACGCGTTCTATGAATATTCCCAGAACGGTGTGCCGCTGCCGGACGGGTTCTCAACTTTTATCAAGATCGAAGGCTCGATTATTCCTTTCGGCAAGGTGCATCCTTCCCAGAATGGCTACCCGACGAAGGAGGGCAGTATAGAGATTCCCATTGCCGGAGTGCTGTACAAGGTTAAGGCATACATCACTCAAGGCCGCTCTCCTTATTTCGTAAAGGTTATTGCGCACAAGAAACCAGACAATGTCGGGAATATAAGCAAAGCCCAGAAAACTCCCCGGGGTGGATCTATGATCTGATGGATGATACCACGCTGCTTTGAACCTCCTATTACATTGGCAATAAAGGAGGGAGGAATGAGAGCAAAGGAAGATGCACTATGAATGATATCGAAAGGTTCATCAATCTGCCTGAGAAACGTGCACGTTCCGAAGTCAGGGCATATGGCATAGACTTAGGTACGACCAACTCCACCGTTGCAGAGGTTTCATGGGTTCCCGGGCAAGCCCCTGTGTGCAGGATCATGGAAATCGAGCAGCCGACGGTTATGGGCTCTTATACAGCGCCCCTCGTTCCCTCGGTCGTGGGCATTCTCCCGGATGGCAGGGTATGGGTGGGCGAAGGCGCCAAGAGAATCAGGGCAACCATGCAAAAGTATGGTCTTGTTGTGGAGAAGAACCTTTTTTACGAAACCAAGAACGATATAGGCTTGAAGAAGACCTATTATCGGGCTCCTTCCGAATTCAACCATGCTTCCAAGATCGCTGGGTGCATCCTGGCCTTTTTGTACTCAGCGTTAAGTAGTACCCGGGATGGAGAATTGGGAGGTGTAAGCGTTTCCATTCCAGCATCATTTCAGTTGAATCAGATTCAGGATACGATCACTGCCCTGAGCTATGCAGGGCTCGATCCGGACGACTGCAGCCTGATAGATGAACCAACTGCAGCGCTAATCGAATACATGATGGCAAATGGGCCGGAAAAGGTATTGAAAGGAAACGGCCCTGCGGTCTGCCTGGTTTTCGATTTCGGTGGTGGCACGTGCGATGTGTCCGTAATGGAAATAGATACTAATGAAAAAACGCATAGACTGAGCTTAAGCCAATTGTCGATATCCCGCTACCACAGACTTGGCGGCGGCGATATCGATGCTGCTATCGTTCATGAATGCCTCATTCCTGACATGCTTAGGGAGAATCACCTTGATCCCCTGGACCTTACCTGGGGAGAAAAGAAGAAGGTTCTTGAGCCCCAACTCTTGAGCACTTCGGAGTCACTCAAGATTTCATTATGCAAAGAAATCAGCAGGCTGAAGATGTTCGGTCAGTACAAAGACGATGAACGTGACAATGTGGTAGCAAGGCTTCCCTTTGTGAAATGCATGCTTGGCAGCCGAGATCTCATGCTTGAGCGCCCCTCCCTGTCAGCCAGAAGATTTGAGGAAGTGCTTGAGGACTTTCTGGACACAGAGCATCTTTATATGCGCGAAACAGAGTATCGCCTGACTCAGTCAATCTTCGCGCCCATACAGGATGCTCTCGACAAGGCCGGAAAAAGCCCTCGTGACGTTGATGTGTGTCTGCTCGTCGGTGGCAGCTCTGTGGTTCCCCAGGTGGTTGATGCCTTGAAAGAATATTTCGGTAAAGATGCCATAGCCACTTTCAAGGATCATGAATCGTCACAAACGGCTGTAGCAAAGGGCGCAGCATGGAATGCTTTCTTCAGGACGATCTCTGGCAAACCTTTCATTCAATCCATTCTCCATGACGGGATATCTCTTGTTACATCAACAGGCAATCCGTTCCTTCTCGTTCCTCCCAAAGCGGCATTGCCATATCCGGATAGCGGAGACTTTAATCAGATCAGACTTGAAGTCCCCCGCGACAGGATTCTCACCGATCAATTGATGTTCGAGCTGGTAAGCGACACCGACAGACAATGCTTCTTCAAAGAAATATGGACTTTGCCGGAAACGGCCCTTCCCGGTGAAGAAATCGTGATGGAGTATCGGATCACTTCGGAGAAGAGATTCGAGAGCAAGGCTTTTCTTTCGAGAGTGCCCGATCAGCTGTTCGAGTGCGTGATTGATAATCCGATGGTCAATGTCTATAACCCCGGGTCCATTCGACTGAAGATCGAGGAGGCAGAAGAGGGCCTCAGGATGAAAGGCGGAGGATCTGCGGAGGATAGAGATACCTTTGTGCAGATCGCCCGCTGGTATGCTGAGCTGAACCAGAAAGAAAGGGCGTTGGATCTCCTGAGGACGGCGCTGCGTAAGCTTCGAAAGCCCGATGAAGAGATCCTCAACCTTCAGGGTATCTATTTTGGAGAGCTCGGCGATCACGAAAAAGAAGAAAAGTCGTATAGAGAGGCCGATAGAGTATCGAGGTCCTGGTCAGGTCCGATGTTCAATCTAGCCCTGAGTTATCACAAGAGGGGTATGCATGAGGAGGCACTTAAAACACTAGGGAAAAGCATCGAGAAGTATGGGGAAGACGGCCCGGAATTGTCTCTGAAAGCGATGTGCCTGGAATCAATGGGGCGAAAAGATGAAGCACAAAGGAGCGCAGTTGCGGCCATGAAATATTATGGCCCTGTTACATCGTTAAGCGACTTTGAGCTTGGCTGGTATCATTATACGGCGAAATATCTGGGAGACACAGAGGCTTCTAAGAAAATCGAACAAGAAAAGATTAGGCGAAGGAAACTATCCGGGACAAGCGATGTCCAAGATGTGCCGAGACCTGACTTGAAGGGTGACCTTGTTGTCCGGGAGGAGGTATGAGCTGGTTGCTACACCGCACAGAGCTTACTCCAGAACAGCTGAGAATAGTGGAAATGTCTCCCGAGTCTCATCGGCTGATACTGGGCCCCCCTGGTTCCGGCAAAACCCAGGTGCTCATCCACAGGGCAGCTTATCTCGCAAGAAACTACAATTCAAAGCCTGAAAGGTTCAAAGTTCTTGTCTTTACGAATGTGATCAAGGAATACATCAGGTCGGGCATAAAGTTTCTGGATATACCCGAGGATTCAGTTTGTACATTTGATCGTCTGTGTCTGGATATGTATCAGTCGCATATCAGCAGATCAATACCTAAAAAGAACGGGAAGCCTGATTTCGTCAAGATCCAATCGTCAGTCTTGAGCCTCGTAAAAATGAGTCCCAAGATACAAAGAAGCCAGGATTTCATCCTGGTCGATGAGGGCCAGGATCTAGTTCCCGAAGCTCATGAGATGATCTGCCTAATGGCAAATCATGTCAGTGTATTTGCCGATCCTCAGCAGAAAATTTTCGAGGATGGGGCATCAGAAGATAAGATTCTAAGCTCATTGAGAATTCCGAATAAGAGTATTTCGCTCTTGGGTGCTTATAGGAACTCTCCCTATGTATCTCAACTGGCGGCGTGCTTCATCAGTGACCCAGCAGCAAGGCAGAAATATCTTTCACAAATGCACACTGTCCAGAAGGTGAAGGAGAGGCCGCTGCTGTTCAAGGCGTTATCGTACGAGGAAGAGACAGACCGTCTGGTGGAGATCATTCGCGCACGGATGATGATGAACGAAAGGATTGGCATTTTTGTTCCGACGAACAGGTACGTGCATGGACTTGCAAAGGGGTTGCAGTATATGGGCATAGCGGTGGAGAAGGCGGTAAAGAGAGGGGAATATGATTTCAATAACGCAAGCCCAAAGATTGCAACATATCATCAGGCCAAAGGGTTAACGTTTGACACAGTAATCTTGCCCAGGCTGGTCAACAGTGCTTTTGGAAGATTAAATCAGGCAGTCCGCCAGAGAATTTTATTCGTCGGCATAGCCCGGGCAACGCAGTGGGTTTATATGAGCACCGTCTTAGGGCAAGAGATATCCGAACTTGATGTACTCAGCAAGGCTGGGAACAGAAACGCTATAGAGATACAGACCGGCCTCGGATCTGGAAACACGCAAGAGCGCATCTGGGATGATGCCGATTCAGATGATGATTATTCAATTTTATAATGATTTGTTCTGCTTTATCCATTCTACAATATCTTAGGGGGCATATAGATGAATAAAATTAGAGAAGATCTCCATTTGCCAGTCATTGGTGGTGAGATTATTGCCTATTCACAGAACCTTAGAGGTGGGGAATCAAGAATTTTTGATTGGGAAATCCGGTTAATGTTTACTGGACCAGATCTCAGATACAAACCAGCTTCAGTAGGCCTTGTGGAAGGACAGGTCCTGAAATTTATACAGTCATTAGAAAAAACCTATCAGATAATGGATGTTTTAAAAAACACGTCCTTACCAAGCTCTTACTCTAGTGTTATAGCTTCGGCCCTTCCTTGGCCCGAAATTGAAGTTAAAGCTGAAAATGGAAAAGTATGGGCAGACATATGGTTACCAAACGGAAGGTATAAGTTTAGTAGGAGTTTGTCTGCTCTCCAAATAAAAGATTGCATAGAAATATTAAAGGAAGTCAGTGAGAGAGGGGAGAAAATGGTTGGTACTCTTAAGAGTCTTATATCACTGAGCGAAAAATAAGACAGGTATAATTCGATAAATATAAATCAATATTACGAGATAATCGAAAAATGATTGAGAGATGCGTGGAAGAAACTTCTGGGATAACCAGTTTTGCAGCAAGGGTGAGTCGGTATTTCCTCGATTTCCTTGAAACTGATTTTAAAAAGCAGCAGGCGCCTCGACGAAAGATTCAACTCAAGAACGATGCCGGTTTCCGCACAGGATTGCCACTCAGGAAATATCCTGACCTCTACATGGTTATTTGGAAGATTCTCTCTTCAGACATTGGTGAGATCTCTCCTCTTCGAATTGCCCGTAGCCGATTCACTGCTCCAATCAGCCCAATCTTGCGAAATCTGATCCGTAATCACGTAAACAGCATGGAATCTGATGCATTCATTAGAGTTCGGCAGGAAACGATTGATTACGCACGGAGAAACAGGGGAAAAGCTGTCGAGAATCCGGAACAGTATATCGAAAATGTTCAAATTGCTTTTGTCGAATCAGTGAGCAAGTCAATTGTCAGACCTGTGTTAGCTCTGCTCGATGGACCATTTAGACAACAGTCGTATTCGGCTGTCGAGTCGGTCTATGAAGTTGAAACTGATCTGGCTGAAGCACTGGCAGTTCATGTAGTCACCCAGTTGCCATCTGCTTTGAACGACGTTGTCGTTTCTTCGGAATTCAGAACTCTCGAGAAAGTCCTCGATGAACTATTCTCTGAGGAAGAAACAAAGGAAAGAGCCAAAGCTTTCTTCGAGGATTTTGCCACAGCGGATGCGTATCAGGAACTGCGGGATCTATCAAATTATGTGCGCTTGGGAGGTGAGAGCCTGCAGCTTTATCTCTATGTCTGCGACTTGCGTTTCGGGACATCTGCCTACCCAATCTGTTATATCCCGGCGTCAGTTAAACTGGACGAAAGTAATGGCGAAATAGTGGTCGAGTTCGACCCCCATTTGTTCGTCAATAAACGTGCTATAGATTATATAATCCAGGAAATGGGTTCATCGGCAGTTAAGCTTGCCCTTTCACCCATCGACAATCGAATAATATACCTAGAACCACACCAGGCATTTATAGACGAGATCCATAGGGTCCTCGTGAAAATGTTATCGGTATTTGATCTGTCGGGAGAATTCGATGTGCGGGCTCCAAAAATACAAGCTTTAAGTTCGGCAAACCTGAGACTGACAAAAAACGCCTATTTTGCCGTTTTCGATAAGTCCGATGAATCACTCCTCAACGATTACGAAGCACTTCTTGCCATAGTAAACGAGGATCAGAAAAACGTTGTTAATCTCTTCCATGACATTATCAAAGGTTTTCTCATCGACGAGCCGGTAAGTGTAAGGGGGCGTATTTCCGACAATTGGGATGCGATGCCTATCCCGGACAGGCTGGTAGCTATGTCGCCGATACCGCTGAATGAAGAGCAGCGGAAAATCATAGCGGCACTCGACGATCCTGATTGTCGCTTCATTACAGTGCAAGGACCTCCTGGAACTGGAAAATCCCATACCATAACAGCGATTGCCTTCGTGTGCATTCTGAAAGGGAGGAATGTCCTTATCCTGTCAGATAAAAAGGAAGCTCTTGACGTTGTTGAGGACAAGTTGAAAACCACACTATCTTCTATCCGCCAGGACGACGATTTTCCAGACCCAATACTAAGACTCGGCAAAACTGGCAACACATACACTCGGCTGATCTCTCACTCCTCCCAGGAGAAGATTCGTAATCATTACAAGGCAAGCAAGGGGCTTGCTGATAAGCTGGAAAAGGACATCCAGGCAATAGAAACATATATTCGCCATTCTATAGCACAAGCCATTGATGCTTTTTCCAAAATCACGTTGCGTGAGATTGAGGAACTCCACTTGCTTGAAGACCATCTGGAAACCATACTTCCAGGAATCACTCAAGGGCTGCAACAGGCAAATGGCGGCACGAGCCTTGTCCATTTGGAGGCATCATTATCCGCATTGAATAATGCCGACCCATTGGTCGAATATTTCTCACGGAGGTATAGAGAAGGATCGCTTTCAAAGCTGATTGAATTGGTCAAAATTTATTCCATCGTAGCGAAACTAAAAAACCTGCGTTCCAGAAAACCTTCGCTAAGTCTTTTCGAACCGTTAGGAGTACATCAACTACCGATTCTTCAGCGTTTCATTAGGGAGTACGAAGACCTTAAAATGCCCATTTTGGGCTACTTGTTCCGTGGATCAAAACTTAAAGCCCTAGCAGTAAGGATCACCCAGGAACTGCCCTGCATCAACAGTCTGGATATTCATAATCATTTGAATGAGCTGAAGGTCGTCCATGATTCGATGGTATTAATAAGAGAGACCTTGGCGGAAAGCGGGCTCCCAGAAGAATACAGTAAGACTGTTTACAGTCTACTTCTCAAGGATTCTGAGCATTGCGAGGATGCTTCGAATTTTTTGGAATTTCTAGAAAATATCAAGAGAATAATTGAAGCGAACCCTGGATGCCATAACAACCAGCTGGTCGTAGGCGGTAAATATTTTCAAACAACAAGTGAGCTTATTAATTTTATTCTATCCACATCGCGGTATGCACTTCAGTGGCATAAGGTGAAGCAGTCGTTATCATCCGCACCACTATTCGACTATGTCGGGTCTAAATCGAAGCTTGAACAATTATATACGGCAAGGATGACTCACGAGATAGACCACAGGTTTTTAAATTTCGTTGAAATGAACAGGGCGACGGCAAAGACTCTCGGAAAGGTAATTAAGGCAAAACAACAATTCCCTCAAGATGTCTTTCAGGGATTAAAGGAAGCCTTTCCATGCATTATCGCAGGTATTCGTGAGTTTGCAGAATACGTGCCTCTGCGTAAGGAGATATTCGACGTAGTAGTTATCGATGAAGCAAGCCAGGTATCAGTAGCTCAAGCATTTCCTGCTCTTTTAAGGGCTAAGAAAGTAGTGGTCCTTGGTGATCAGAAACAGTTCTCAAACGTTAAATCCGCACAGGCAAGCAATGCCCTAAATCAGGGTTATCTCAATGATTTGGATAAATATTTCAGGGCAAACATATCAACCGCTGCAGATAAGATTCAGCGTCTGAAACAATTTGATATCAAGAATTCTGTGCTGGAGTTTTTTGACCTGATAGCAAACTATACAGAGATGTTGCGCAAACATTTTAGGGGTTATCAGGAATTAATCAGTTTCTCCTCGAAATACTTCTATGGTGGTCATCTTCAGGCAATCAAGGTTCGTGGCAAACCTATAGAAGAGGTGATTGAATTCTCATTTGTAAAACCTTCAGATAAACCTGAACGCTATAAAAATATCAACACTCCCGAAGCTCAGTTCATCAAAGAGATGCTACATCAGATGATTGATGAAGGTATAGGGCAAACGGTGGGCATCATTACACCCTTCCGAGAACAACAACAGTTTCTTACCAAATATATTTTCGGTGACTCGTATGCTGATCGTTTTGAAGAAGAATTGCGGCTTAAGATTATGACTTTCGACACCTGTCAGGGCGAAGAGAGGGATATAATAATCTATTCAATGGTAGCCACTCCAACTCAAGATCTCCTCAATTATATTTTCCCAGTCAGCATGGATAACATTGAAGATCGGGTTGAAGAGGCCTTAAAGGTTCAGCGTTTAAATGTGGGTTTTAGCCGTGCGAAAGAAAAGATCCACTTTGTCCTTTCCAAACCTGTTGAATCTTATCATGGATCAATCGGGAGAGTTCTTTCACATTATAAGGCATTATTGGATGATCGAGCGGTACCCGAGGCTGATGAAACAGATCCTGATTCACCCATGGAGCAGAAAGTACTGGACTGGATCATCAAGACACCATTCTTCCAAAGGAATGAGGAGAAGATTGAGCTTACCGCCCAGTTCCCTATTGGTGAATATCTGAGGCAACTCGATCCAACATATCAACATCCAGCATATCGCTGTGATTTTCTGCTTCAGTATTGCGGCGAGGAGAAATTAATAAACATAATAATAGAATATGATGGATTTAGGGAGCATTTTACTGAATACAAAAAGGTTCATTCAGGGAACTATGACACCTACTATAGGCCTGAAGACATAGAACGACAGATGATCCTTGAGTCATATGGCTATAAATTCCTAAGAATCAATCGCTTTAACCTGGGGCGTGATCCGGTAGAGACTTTATCGAAAAGGCTCTATGCACTCGTTGATTCCGCAACCAAGGAGGAGAATGTTGATGTAGTAAAAAAAATCATTGATGATGCAACTAGCCTTCACAATGGCACTTCTAAAGTTTGTCGAAAGTGTAATAAGGTAAAGCTGAAAGAAGCATTTTATGATCCGAATTTAAAGAATGGTAAAGGAGGTTACGGCTTTATTTGTAAAGAATGTAAATATCAAGGTAAAAGATCCGGGACGTACAATCGGAAGAGGAAATCTAGGAGGTATACAATAAGAAGGTGGTAAAGTGTAGTAGCCAGTGTCTATCCGGAGAGTTTAACGATTATGACCTTCCCCCATTCTTTAGGTGTAGTAGCTAGTCGTCCCTGAAAAACGTTACAACTCATTAATATAATTGATTATAGTGGTAT
>ERZ795050.2334-NODE-2334-length-21380-cov-5.501383_pt1 | contig 21380 bp, 8 predicted proteins | sample MGYA00375134_ERZ795050 | MGnify/ENA primary metagenome ERZ795050 (study PRJEB30179, sample SAMN05720221) | activated sludge metagenome | isolation source: Anaerobic digester | place: Japan | collected 2015-05-26 ... | reverse complement strand
TGCTTCAGGACCTTGGAACAGAACGACCTTTTTCTAACTCAGCTTTTCGGGCTTAGCACCTGAGTTTCGGGCATTCGGCATGCCTATGCACCACCTCCCACGACTCAGCGATGAACGTTGCCCAGTCAGCGCGGAGGCAGATGCTGCGTCCCCGCCGCCAGAAGCCTTGGCGCCGGGGGACCCGAACACGGTGGTCCCGGCGTTTGAGACGCCGGAGTTCCATCGCCGCCTGGTCGAAAGCACACGCGAAGGGATTTGGGTGGCGGACTGCGAGGGGCGGACCCTGTTTGCCAACCCGGCCATGGCCCGCATGCTGGGCGCCAGCCCCCGGCAGATGATCGGGCGGTCCGTCTTCGATTTTGTTGCAGAGGCCGGTCGGGAGGCGGTTCGACGCCGATTTGAGGAGTTCCTGCGCCAGCCTGAAGGCCGGCAGGTTGAGGAGCGGCTGCGCCGGCAGGATGGCGCGGAGGTGTGGGCGCAGGTTTCAGTCAGCCTCCTGCGGGACACAAAGGGCGCACCCCAGGGTTTGTTGGGCATCTTCACCAATATCACCGAGTGGAAAGCATCCCAGGCTGCCCTGCGGAAAAGCGAGGCCCGGCTTCAACTCCAAATCGAGCGCATGCCGCTGGCCCACATCCTTTGGAGCCCCGAATTCCGGGTGCTTTCGTGGAACCCGGCGGCGGAGCGAATGTTCGGGTACACCGCGCGGGAAGCGCTGGGACGCCATCCTTACGAGCTGATCGTCAGCGAGGCCGTGCAGCCGGAGGTGGACAGAATCTGGCGGCGGCTCCTGCAGGGAGACACCAGCGCCCACAGCGTCAATGCCAATGTCACCAAGGACGGCCGCACCTTGATTTGCGAGTGGTCCAACACGCCAATCAAGGAACGGGACGGCACGGTGGTCGGGGTGCTGTCCATGGCCCAGGATGTCACCGAGCGGGTCCGGGCCGAGGAGGCGCTGCGGCAGGCGCGGGATCAGCTCGAGGCGCGGGTGGCGGAGCGCACGGCCGAACTGCTCAAAAGCCATCAGGCGGTGGCCGAAAGCGAGGAGAAATACCGGCGACTGTTTGAAACGATTTCGGACGCGGCCCTGATGGTGGAGGGGGAGACCCGGCGTGTGGTGGAGGTCAACGAGGCGGCGTTGCGGATGTATGGCTATTCGCGCGGCGAATTCATGGGCATGCCTCTCGAACAGATCACCGCCGAGCCGGAGGACACCGAGGCCACCATCCGGCTGGCGCTTTCGGGCGCCATGCCCCGCGTGGCTGTGCGGCATCACCGCCGAAAGGATGGCACCCTGTTCCCGGTCGAGATCGCGTGCGGAACCTTCAGTCTGAAAGGGCGGCCAATGGTCTGCGGCGTGGTGCGGGACATCACGCAGCGGCGGCAGGCCGAAGCCGAGCTGTCGCGCCGGGAACAGGAGCTGTCGGATTTCTTCGCCGAGTCGCCGCTCGGGCTGCTCTGGGTTTCGCCCGAGGGGCGGATTCTGCGGGTCAACCAGGCTGAGCTGGCCTTGCTTGAGCGCCGGGGCGATGAGGTGATGGGCCGGCCCGTGGGCGAACTGCATACCCCCCAGCCGGGAGTGGGCGATCTGCTCCGGCGCCTGGCCCGGGGCGAGACCGTGCGGGACTACCGCGCGTGCGTGCAGCTTCCCGACCGGCCCCCGCGGGAGGTCTTGATTGACGCCAACGGCCTGTGGGACGGCGGGCGGTTGGTGCACTCCCGGTGGTTTGTCCGCGACATTTCAAGAAGTGTGCAGTTGGAACGCGAAATCCTCGCCATCAGCGAACAGGAACAACGCCGCCTGGGCCAGGACTTGCACGACGACCTTTGCCAGCAATTGGCCGGCATCGGCTTCCTAAGCCAGCGATTGGCGGGAAAGCTCGAAAACCGCGACTCTGCCGCGGCCGCGATGGCGGCGGAGCTCTCGGTGCTGGTGCAACAAACCCTCGAGCGAACCCGCGAACTGGCACGCGGACTTTCCCCGGTGCGCCTCGAAGCCGAGGGGCTGGCCGATGGGTTGCGGGAGCTGGCAGCCCAAACCCGGAGGGTCTTCGGGGTGGCGTGCCATTTCCGAGCCCGGGGCGCCGCCCGCCTGGCCAACCCCTCCCTGGGAACTCACCTTTACCGGATAGCCCAGGAAGCGGTGACCAACGCCATCAAGCATGGCGCCGCCCGCCACATCGAGCTCCGCTTGTCAGCGCGGGGCACAACGCTGGCGTTAAGCGTGAGGGACGATGGGGCGGGGTTCAAACCCGACCGCCGCCACCAGACCGGCATGGGCTTGCGCATCATGCAGTACCGGGCCGAGGTGGCGGGAGGCTCGCTCTTGATTCAAACCCGAAAAGGCAAAGGAACCGTCGTCACCTGTCGCGTCCCGGGCGCCTTGCCGGCCCCGCCGCGCAAATCCGCCCCATGAAACCCAACCCTCCCACCCCTCCGGCCAAATCGCGGCGGCGCATCCTGATTGTGGACGACCACCCCATCACCCGTTACGGCCTGGTTCAACTCCTGAACGAACAGCCCGACCTGTTGGTCTGCGGCGAGACGCAAACCGCGCAGGAAGCCCTGAATCTCCTCCCCGTCGCCCGCCCCGACCTGGTCCTGGCCGACATCACGCTGCCCGGCAAGAGCGGCTTGGAATTCATCAAGGACGCGCTGGCGCGGTATCCGGACCTTCGCATCCTTGTGATGTCCATGCACGACGAAAGCGTCTATGCCGAGCGGGTCCTCCGGGCCGGCGGCCGGGGCTATATCATGAAAAGCGAGGGCGGCGCCCGGCTGCTTGAAGCCATTCGCGCCGTCCTGGACGGCCAACTGTACGTGAGCAAGAACGTTTCCCTGAGCCTGCTCAACGCCTTGGCTCACCGCCGTTCCGCCACCGCCGGCCCCCGACCGGGAATTCTAACCGATCGCGAATTCGAAGTTTTCCAACTTCTCGGCCAGGGTTTTTCAAGTCGCGACATCGCCGTTCGCCTGGGGGTCAGCCCCAAAACCGTCGGCACCCACCGCCTTCACATCAAGGAAAAGCTCCAGCTCCGGTCCGGCGCGGAAGTGCTGCGCGAGGCCGTGCGGTGGGCGGCGACGCAGCAGTTGGTCTGAGGGCGCATCAGCTTTTTGCTGGCGCCGAATCAGTCATTTGCCCGATACCTCCGGCCGGCGCCAGCGGGTAAGATACGGGCGATGGGAGAAGACACGGCGGACAGTCAGGCGGGGCGGAATCACGAGCTGGGCCGGCGGGTGCTCGAGGTGGTGGTTATCTATGACGACCTGGAGGCCGCCAGCCGCGCGAAGCAATCCTTGGAGGCGCTGCCCGCGGGGGCAGCTCCTGCCTCCACTTTCAGTACGAGATTGTGGAAGGTCGAGCTGCTGGCAAACGGTTTTCTCCGCGAGCAGGCCGCCAAGGAAGCGGCGGCGGCTGACATCATCCTCCTGGCCGTGGCGGCGGTGCATGACCTTCCGGCGTCCGTAAGGAAATGGCTCCAGCGGTGGAGCGAATGCCGCACCGCCCGCCCTTGCGCGTTCTGCCTCCTCATGGGGCCAAAAGCCCGCCGCTCGGCGGAGGAGGCCGCGCAGCGCGCCGCCTTGGAGCACCTGGTGCGCCAAGGCGGAGCCGAGTTTTTCGTCGGCGTTTGCCGCACCCCAGCGGACGCCTTGATCAAAGCGCCCCCTCTGATCCCGCCTGCGGCTTTGGACCGGCTGTTCAGGGCTCCAAGGCTTCGCCACGGCACTGGGGGGGGCGCAGCAAGAGCCTGAGGCGGGCTCAGCTTTTTGCTGATGCCGAATCAGTCCGATTGCCGATACCGCGGGAACCGGCGGCGGACTAAATTGGGTAATATGGAAGCCCAACCTCGACCAACTCGGGGCCGGCCTTCCTCCGGGCGCGCCGGAGGAAGTCTATTCACAGAAAGGACCTTCACATGAAAACGCGTGTCGTCTGCCTTCTCAGTTTGCTGCTTCTCACGTGGCCGGGACTGGCCGCAACTCAATCCTACTCGATTGCTCTGCCGCCCGGGCACACGGCCATCGCCAATCATCTGGACATCGGGGGCAATACTCTGGCGGAAGTCCTGCCCGTTGTTCCAGACGGTTCGACCCTGGCGAAATGGGTCTGCGCCAGCCAAGCCTACGAGTTGTACACCTACGACTCGCTCGCCGGCGGATGGATGCCAACCGGCGCCGCAACCCTCGGACCGGGTGAGGGTGGCATTTTCTTCAATCCGCTGAACACGATGTTGGTGCTGACCTTTACCGGAAACCCGCATGTGCCCTCCCTGCCCTATCTGCCGTGCGGCTGCGACAAATGGAACTTGATGAGCCGGCAAACCAACGGGGTGGGCACCTTCGAGAACCTCACCGGCCTGTTGCCCGTCGAGGGATCGAGTCTCCATCGCCTGATCGCCGGCAACTGGGTCGAGCACACTTTCACCGGCGGCCAGTGGGTGCCGGGCCTGCCGGTGGTGAGCATTGGCGAGGCGGTGTTCCTCCGCACCCCGTGCGATGCGAGCGTGCAGTACAAGTGGCTGCAGCCGCCGGCGCCGATCACGCCCACGAACATTTTCTATGGCTGGAACGAACCGTCGGTCCATGACCCGCCGGGGCCGGTCGTGGCGGACGACTGGGTGTGCACCACCGCGCAGCCGGTCACCAAGATTCGCTGGTGGGGCTCGTTTCTGGGGTGGAACGAACCGGTCCTGCCGCCCGGCATGCCGGTCGCCTTCAAGCTCACCTTCTGGACCGATGTTCCCGCGATGCCGCCCGGCTTCAGCCATCCCGGCACCGCCATCCACCAAATCACGTGCTACAATTTCACCGCGCGATTTGTGGGCTGGGACTTTGACCCTCGTTCGCGCACCTACGAGGCCTGCTTCCTGTTCGAGCAAAACCTCCTGCCGCACGAGTACTTCTACCAGCAACCCGGCCCGACCGGCACCAACATCTATTGGCTGAGCATCGCCGCCGTCTATCACCCCCCCCAGATGGGGCCGTTGTGGGGTTGGAAAACCCGTCCGCGGGACCCCGATTCACCCGCGCCGGATGACGCCGTGGTCATCACCGAACCGATCTCGCTGGGAATCATCCCGGGAGCGAGCTTCAAGAGCGGTTTCCCGATCACCTGGCCTGATCCGGCTCATTCCTGGGATACCGCATTTGAACTGATTTACCAAGGTCAGGGCGAAGCGACCAAGTGGGAGCAGGTGCCGGACTTGACGCCACAGGGACTTGATGTCAACGCCACTTACAATCCCGAGATGCCCCAGCCGCCTTATCTTCTGGCGGACGACTTCCGGTGCACCGCCACCGGCCCGATCACCAACCTCACCATTTGGGGCTCCTGGCGCCACGACGTGTTCCCCCAGCAAGGCCCCGGCAGCGTGGCCTTCACCTTGAGCCTCCACGCCGACATTCCCAAGGCTCAGAGCCCGACCGGTTACAGCATGCCGGGTCAGACGTTGTGGTTCGGGACATTCAACCCCGGCCAGTTTGGCTGGATGCCGGTGCCGCTGCAGGGCGAATACGAGGGGTGGTGGACCCCCCCGGAGCCGACCTACGAAATGGTGGGGGACAAGAATTGTTTCCGTTATGATTTCCCGATTCCCGTGGGCGAGATCATGCAGGAGGGGTCGGAGGCGAATCCGATCGTTTATTGGTTGGATGTTCAGGCGCGGCCGTTGGGGCCGCAGGTGGGCCCCGAGCCGCCCACCTTTGGCTGGAAGACCTGCCCCACCAATTGGAATGACGATGCCTGCTGGCTCAATGGAAGCGAACCCGTCCCGCCGGGCATCATCTGGCACGAATTGCGGTATCCCCCGTTCCACCCGCGCATGGGGCAATCCCTGGACTTTGCCTTCCGGATCCAGGGGGTTGGGGGAACGTCGGCCGAGCTGATCAAGTGGTCGCAACCTCCCGAGCCTTACGTGCTGACCAACGCTTACAACGGCTGGAATGAGTATTCGGTTTATGGCATGAGCCAGATCGTCGCCGACGACTGGGTCTGCACCAACGCCGGCCCGGTGACCGACATTCATTGGTGGGGATCGTTTCTCGGGTGGTCCAATCCGGACCCGCCCCAACTGCCGGACGCGTTCCACATCGCCTTCTGGAGCGATGTGCCGCAGGGCCCCAACGTCCCCTTCAGCCACCCCGGCGTGTGCCTCCGCTCCTTGATTTGCACGAACTATGCCTGGGAGTTCGTCGGCTGGGATATTGACCCGCGCGAAGCCGGCACCCCACCGGAGGCCTGCTTCAAATTCGGACAGAACCTTCTCCCCGAGGAGTGGTTCCGCCAGCCGCCGGGCACCAACATCTACTGGGTCAGCATTGCCGCCTTGTATCACTCCACCCAGATTCCGCTCCATCCCTGGGGCTGGAAAACCCGGCCGCGCGACCCCAGCTCGCCAGCGCCCGACGACGCCGTGCGCATCTATGCGCCCTCCGCGCCACAGCCCGGCGTGGTTTATGAGCAGGGCCAGGATATTTGGTGGCCGGACCGCACTTGGTCATGGGACCTGGCCTTTGCCCTCACCACGCTGAAGGAACAGGTGGCCACGAATGATTTTGGCGACGCGCCCGACTCCTACCGCACCGTGCTGGCCAGCGACGGCGCGCGCCATGTGGCGACCAACCTCTGGCTGGGCAGCCTGATTGACGTCGAGCTCAACGGCCAGCCCAACCCCGCTGCCACGGGCGACGACCTCAACAACCTGGCGGACGAAGACGGCGTGGTCTTCACCTCGCAGCTCATCCCCGGCGAATCCGCCACGGCGGTGGTCAGTTACACCGGGACCGGCTACCTGTCCGCCTGGATTGATTTCGACGCCGACGGCTCCTTCAGCCAGCCCGGCGACCGCATCTTCAGCGACGTGGCGCTCTCGGGTTCGGGAACCTACAACCTCGCCTTTGTCGTCCCCATTACCGCCGCGCGGGGCAGCACGACCTTCATGCGCTTCCGCTTCAGCACCCAAACCAATCTGAACTACTACGGCCAGGCCCCGGATGGCGAAGTCGAGGATTATCAGGTCAAGATCGAGGAACTGGACTTCGGCGACGCGCCGGACCCGAGCTTCCCCACTCGCTGGGCCAACAACGGCGCCCGCCATGTCGTCGTGCTGTTCCCGCAGCCGGGCGTGTTCATGGGGGCTCAAATTGACTCCGAACAGGATGGACAGCCGAACGCGGCCGCCACCGGCGACGACCTGGCCGGGTTGCCCGACGAGGACGGGGTGACTTTGCTGACGCCTCTCATCCCGGGCCAGGTCGCTCGAGTCCAAGTCATCGCTTCCCTGCCGAATTGTGTCCTCAACGCCTGGATTGACTTTGGCGCCGATGGCTCGTGGGCCACGCCGGGCGACCAAATCGCCAACAACCTCGTGTTGCCTTTGGCCGGGCCCAATGTGGTCGGGTTCCCCGTGCCACCCACGGCCGCCGGGGGCAGCCAGGTGTTCGCGCGATTCCGCCTCAGCACCATGCCCAACCTCAGCTACACCGGCCTTGCCCCGAACGGCGAGGTCGAGGATTACCTCTGGAAGATTGATCAACTCGACTTTGGCGACGCGCCCGATCCGGCGTTCCCAACCCTGTTGGCCAACAACGGCGCCCGGCATGTGATCGGCGGCCTGTTCCTGGGCGGGGGGGTGGATGCGGAACCCGACGGCCAGCCCAATGCCAACGCGACCGGGGACGACCTCGCGGGTGTGGACGACGAGGACGGGGTGTTTTTCCCCATCGCGTTGATTGCGAATGCTCCGGCGACCATCCAGGTCGTCAGCAGCGGCAGCGGCTTGCTCCAGGGCTGGTTTGACTTCAACCGCAACGGCACGTGGGCCGATCCCGGCGAACAGGTTATCGTCAACCGTCCGGTGGTGGCCGGCACCAATCTCGTAACCTTCTTCGTGCCCAACGCCGTGGCGGGGAAGAGTTATGCCCGCTTCCGCCTTTGCACCGTCAGCAACCTCACCTTTGTGGGCCAGGCGCCGGACGGCGAGGTCGAGGATTACGAAGTGACCTTCTATCCGCTGAAATGGTCGCAGCGTCCGGAGCTCGGCATCCAGGGTGTGGATGTGGACAACCGGGTGCAACTGGCCGACGACTTCCTCTGCACACAAAGCGGCCCCATCACCGACATTCATATCTGGGGCTCGTTCCTCCGCGACACCTTGCCGGCGGCCGGCCCCGCCAGCATGACCATCACCCTGAGCATCTATTCCGATGTGCCGGCCGGCCCCGGCCAGCCCAACCTTTACAGCCATCCTGGCCAGCTCCTGTGGAGCCGCACCTTCAGCCCCGGCCAGTACCAGGCGGGGCTGGGCATGAACACCGGCGGCGAGTGGTGGCATCACCCGGCCACCGGACAGTGGCAACCCTTCGCCGACACCAACCTCTGGCAGTTCGCCTTCTACATCCCGGCCAACGAGGCGTTCGAACAGGTGGCCAACACTGTTTACTGGCTGGGGGTGAAATACCGGTTCGAGGAGAATTATTTCTTCGGCTGGAAGACCACCTACATGCCTTGGAACGACGCGGCCTGCTGGTTCGATCCCGCCGCGGGCATCTGGCGGCCCATCCTCTATGGCGACGGCCATCCTTACGCGGAGCTTCCGCCTCCCGATAACTGGCTGAACCTGGCGTTTGCGCTCTCGACCGAGGAACTGGACTGGGGCGACGCGCCCGACCCGACCTACCCGACTCTGCGCATCAACAACGGCGCGCGGCACCTGATCGTGCCGGGCCTCAACCTCGGCCACCGTATTGACGCCGAACTGGACGGACAGCCCAACGCCAGCGCGACCGGGGATGACATCAACCCGCCCATGTCGTTGCCGGACGAGGATGGCGTCATGTTGCCGACCCTCGTACCCGGTCAACCCGCGGTCGTAACGGTGGTCGCCTCCGCCCCCGCCCTCCTCAACGCCTGGATTGACTTCAACCGGGACGGCAGTTGGGCCCAGGCCACGGACCATGTCTTTGCGGACGTGCCGCTGGTGGCCGGGGCCAACAACCTCACCTTCCTGGTGCCGGCCAGCACCGTCTGGGGCACGAACCTCATCGCCCGGTTCCGCCTCTGCACCGTCAGCAACCTCACCTACACCGGCTTTGCGCCCGACGGCGAGGTCGAGGATTACGCGGTGCGCACGGAGGACCTGCCGCAGCATGACCTGGGCGACGCGCCGGACAGCAGCAATCACGCCGGCGCCAACATGACTGCCTATCCGAGCGGCGGACCGCCGGGCGTCCTGGCCAGCTTCCCCACCGTTCACGGCGGCGCGGCCGGCCTGCCGCCCTTCGGCCCCCTCCACATGCAGCCGTGGGCCGTGGCTTACCTGGGACGCAACGTCACCGGCGAGTGGGAAGCGGACGTGAATTGGGACCAGGATGTGGTCAACAACATTAACCCGGCAACCGACTGGCCCGACCAGGACGGCGCGGACGATGGCGTGGTCTTCCCGCTCACGCTCCCGCATTGCCGCAAGACGTCATTCAACTTCATCTGCACCGCCACCGCCCCGGCGATGCCACCGCTCTTCGTGAACGTGTGGTTCGATTGGAATCGCGACGGCGACTGGAACGACGTGTTCCAATGCCCGGATGGCACGCCGGCACCCGAGTGGGCGGTTCAGAACCAACCGGTGAACTTCCTGGTCCCGGGCACCTACACCATCGCGACGACGCCCTTCCGTTGCTGGCACCCGTCGTTGGCCATCCAGCCGATCTGGATGCGCATCACCTTGTCCGAGGTGCCCGTCCCCGGCCCGTTGGGATTCTCCGGCCTGGCGGGCGGCGACGGCCCCCTGCCGCCCAACTCCTATCAGTTCGGCGAGACGGAGGATTACTACATCACCGACTACGACGTGGATGGCGAGCTCGACTTCGGGGACGCGCCCGACCCGACCTATCCCACGCTCCTGGCCAGCAATGGCGCCCGCCACTACATCATCCCGGGCTTCAGCCTTGGTGCGCTGGCGGACGGCGAGCTCAACGGCCTGCCGCATCCGCTGGCCCTCGGCGACGACCTCAACAATCAACCCGACGAGGACGGCGTCCAGATCGTCACTCCGTGGCTGATTGGCACGCAGGCCTGCGTCAATGTCACGCTGACCTCCGGCCCCGGCGGCGGACGGCTGGACGGCTGGGTGGACCTGAACCAGAACGGGGTGTGGGAGCCCAGCGAGCAGGTCTTCGTGAATCAGCCCCTCGTGCCGGGCCTGAACAGCGGCCTGTGCTTCTCCATCCCCTGCACCGCCAGGCTGGGCACCAACTTCGCCCGCTTCCGCCTTACCAGCGCGGGTCTGGGCGGCCTCGGCCCCACCGGGTTGGCTCAGGACGGCGAAGTCGAGGATTACCTGGTTGTCATCGGACAACCGCGCCCGACCAACAACATCGTCATTAGCTACATCTCGGTGACGAACCTCGTGTTGAGCGGCACCAACTACCAGGTCGCCACGCTCTATTGGAACGCCCAGGCCTGCATCCACTACCAGTTGCTCCAGACCCTGAGCCTGGGCACCAACAACGGCACCGACATCGTCTGGACTGCCGTCGGGCCGGAGGTCATTGGCCCGGCCAACAGCCAGGCGGTGACCAACCTGGCCGAACCGGCCAGCCAGCGTTACTACCGCATTGTCGCGCCGTGACAGTTGCGGCAAGGGGCAGCCGCCCCGAGCTCTGACTCGGGGCGGCCACGGGGTTCGGCCAGCCCGGGCGGTCGCGGGCCTCCGCCTGCCGGCGACGGCAAGGCGGAGGGTTTCTTTCCTCCGCGTCTTCGCGCCACGGTCACGCTCTTGGGGTGAATCCTCCCGTCTGTTACCGGGCGGGTTTGAATGACTTGTCGGGATAGGGCGGCGGGGAGGGAAGCGGACGGGGATCCTTTTCGATCAGCTCCTGAAGATGTTTGACCGCGGCCTCAAGCTGCGCGTCCTCGCCTTTGAAAGTGGCGTGGGGCAGGTTGTCCACGACAAGGTCCGGGTCCACGCCGTGCCCTTCGATCAGCCAGGTGCCTTCCGGCCCATACACGCCAATTTCCGCCGCGGTGGCCATGCCGTTGTCCACCAGCCAGCGTTGGGCCGAAAGCCAGATTTCGCCTCCCCAGGTCCGGGTGCCGATGACCTTGCCCAGGCCAAGCCGGCGGAACCCCTCGCTGAAGGCCTCGCCATCGCTGGCGGTCCGTTCGTTGCACAGCACCGTGACATGGCCGCGGAAGGCGTACTGCATGTTCCAGTACGGGTCGCCGACGCGCGGCTGCCAGTAAAACCACGCCCGGCGCAGCAGCCGGCCCAGAATCCAGGGATCAATGTTTCCCCCGCGGTTGTTCCGCACGTCAATGATCAGTCCCTGGCGCTGAAACACCGGGAAAAACTCGCGCGTCCACTGCGCCATGTCCGCCGCCCCCATCGCCCGCAGATGCACGTAACCGATGCGGCCTCCGCCCAGCGCCTCGACGCGCTCGCGGCGCGTCAGTTCCCATTCGTCATACCGGAGGCTGCTCTCCCGCTCGGCGGAGATGGGGAATACAATCACCCGCCGTTCCGGTCCGTTGCCGCCGCGTTTCACCTCGAGCAGAACCTGCTTGCCGGCCTGGTTGCGCAGCAGCATCTCCGGATGCGCCACCTCCGCTGTCCGGCGCCCGTTGATGCGGGTGATCACATCCCCCTCGGCGATGTCCACCCCGGGGCGCGCCAGCGGCGACAACTGGTCGGGATAATCCGGGTCGGCCCGGTAAACATGCTCGACCCGCCAGCCTTCCGCCTTGTCATCCCGCACCAGCCGCGCCCCCAGCGACGCGGTCTTGATCTGGTCGGGACCTTCCCGCAGGTCGCCATAGCGCACGGCAATGTGCAGGGTGGAGAGTTCCCCCACCAGCTCGGAAATGACGTCGCTGAGCTCCGCGCGGTCGCTGATTCGCTCCAGCAGGGGCAGGTATTTGGCGTGCATCGCCGGCCAGTCCACCCCGTGCATGCCCTGGTCGTAGAAATAATCGCGCATCATCCGCCACGCCTCGGTGTAAATCTGCCGCCACTCCTCCCGCGGGGTGAGGCTGAACGCCCACCCCTCGAGGTTGAACCGGTCCTCGAGTTTCGCCGGCGCGCTGGCCTCGGCGGCCACCACGTGAAAAGCGTCCCCCTTGCGCACCAGCAGCTTCTTGCCATCGGCGCTCTTTTCAAAACTGCGCACGTCCTCCACGAGGGTCTTGGGCTTCGGATTCTTGTTCGTGATCTCGAGCTGCTTGAGATGGGTCTTGGCGTCAAAACCGGTTTCCTGCGCCAGCCAGAGCAGGTGCTTGGCGGTGACGTCCAGGTTCCGATAGTTCCCCGCCGGCGCCGGCGCCTCGAACAACCGCGCCGGCAGTCCCTCGAGGTCAATCTTCACCGTGACCGCCTTGGGTGCTTTCGCGCCCCCTTTGCTTTCGCGGCCGGCTTTCCCGCCCGGCTCCTCCTCCGGGGCGCGGGAATCGTCCGGCGCCTCCTTGTTCTCCGGCGGGTCTTCCCGCTTGCCCTCGGACTCTTCCGCCTGCAGCTCGTCCCGGGGTGCGAACGGCCAGCGCGATCCCTTGACCAAGGCCAGCGCGTAAATCTTCGTGGTTTCGGTGAAGTGCGGCTCGGGCTGGCGCGGCCCCCAGGGACTGGAAACGAGGGTTCGCAATTCGCGGTCGCTCAGGAAATACAGCCATTGGCCGTCCGGGGACCAGGCGGGGCTGAAACTTTCAACCCGGTCGCTGGTCACGGCGACCCGGGTTTGATCGGGCACATAATAAAGGAAAATTCGCTGCACCAGGTTCGACGCGTGGTCCACATAGGCCAGCCACCGGCTGTCCGGCGACCAGGAAAACTCCTCGATGCCCCGGTATCGCGACTGGGCCACCAGCGTGGTCACGCCCGTCTCCATTTCATGCACCCAGAATTTGCGATCCTTGTCCGCCCACGCCAGCCGCTTGCCGTCCGGCGAGGGCACCCCGGCAAACCGAAAGCGGGTTCCGTTGGTGGTCAGGGCGACTGCCGCCCCCACGCCGTTGGCGGGCAGACGCCAGAACTCCAGCTCGCCGGTTTCATCGGACAACGCCACCAGCGATTTCCCATCGGGCAGAAAACGCGCGTTGCGGTACCGGACATTCGCCTTGCGCGGCACTTCGACAAAGCGGCCCTGCTCCAACGGCGCGACGAACACCTGTCCGCGCGCCGTCAGGACCAGGCGGTCGCCGGTGGGGGACACATGGGCCGAGGTCAGGAAGTCCATCGGCTTTTGCACCCACCGCTCCCGCTGCTGGTCGAAATCCGACGCCAGCCGGATGTCGAGGACGGCATCGGTCCCGGCGGCGAGATCGAGCAGCCGCAGATCGGCCCCGTGCTGATAGACGATGCGGCCCCCGTGCAGCGCCGGGGTCTTGACGTCATAATCCCGGTGCCGCGTCAAGGGCTGGAGGTCGGAGCCATCCGGTTTCATGGACCAGAGGTTCATCACTCCATCGCGATCGCTCGCGAAATAGAGGCGGCCGTTCCAATACATCGGATTCCGGCTGGTCCCCTTGAAATCCGCGGTGAGGGGCTGCGCCTCGGCGTCGCCCTCGGCGAAGCGCCAGAGGTTCTCGACCCAGCCGCCCTGGTAACGTTTGGTGCTGCTGCCCTGTTTGGCCAGGCGGGTGAAAAACAAAGTGTTGGACTCGGGATCGAAGGCGCCCTGGCTGGCTTGCGCCAGCGGCAGCACCCGTTTGGACCCCGTGCGCGGCTCGAGCGTCGCCAACTGCCAGTTGGGCAGGGTGGCAAACCACTCGGTGGTGTACAAAACCTCTCCGCGGGGCGTCCAGCCCGCCACCAGCGCCCGCCCGCCCTCGAACGTCAACCGCGCCGGCAAGCCCCCCGCCAGCGGCATCGTGTAAACCTCCGTGGGGCCCTCATACTCCGCGCTGAACGCGACCATCGCCCCGTCGGGGGAAATCGCCGCGTGCGATTCCATCCCCGGATGCGTTGTCAACCGCTGGGCCACCCCGCCACTGGCCGGCACGCGCCACAAATCCCCCTCCGCCGTGAACACAACGGTGTCGCCATGAATCGCCGGAAAACGGTAGTATCCGCGCGGGCTCTCCGCCGCAACGGCCAGGGCAAAAAACAGCCCCGAAAGCATTGCCAACGTCAGTCTCATCAGCTTCATGTTTGCTGCCCAGCATGCCCGACACGGCGACAACAGGTCGAGCCTCCAGTTCTTTCCGATTCATTCGAGGGGGGCGGAAGGCCCGGACGGCGTTTGCAGCCCTTGGAAAGCCGGCTGCCCGGGATGTGATGCCGGGGGGCCGGTCAGGCGAAGCCGCGCGGCCGACAATCAGAGGGGACGGATTTTGTTGTCAAGGCCGACGATGCGCCAGGTGGTGCTGCCGCCCAGGCGCCAGTGGACATAAATCAACTGGATGTTGGCGGCCTGCAACTCAGCCAACGTTGCGGGGGACAAGCCCGGCTCGAGCCGGGGCTCGAAAATGAACTCCTCGCTGAAGTTGTGGTGTCCGGGCCCATAGGTCTGGGAATACGCGTTCGTGAGCACGATGGGGGAGGTCGTCAGACCGGTAATCCGCGTCTCGGCAAACTGCAGCAGCGGCGCGGTGTAAATGATGACCCCTTGCGGCTCTTTTGGCCAATAAAACCTCGTTTGTACGGTCGCCACGTTGGTGCGGACCAGCAGGCGTTCCTGGAGAATGGCCTCCGGGGAAAGCGTGGGGCGCGGTTCCAGCCGAACCGTTTCATTGGTCACCGTGGCGGGCTCGCCCATCCAATCCAAAACCGGCATCGGCGTGGCATAGGCAACGGTGACTTCGCGCGAAAAGTCTCCCTGGGTGAGCACCGGCGGCTGGGCCGCCGGGACGTTGGTGACGAGCGCGGTGGCCAGTTGCCAGGTCCGCCGGCCGTCGCCCGCGCCGGTGGTCCAGTAGTTGACGGTGCCCGCCGGCGCGTTCGACGCGTTGGGCCACGCGCTGAGGCTGCCGCTCAGCGCTTGGACCGCCCCATTCTCCACAAATTCGCAAGTGCCGGTGGTGTAAATGCCGCCCGCCAGGTTGGTGGGGGCCAGCCGGAGATTGGCCGTGTGAAGGTTCCAGACCGATTTGAGCCGGTGGCTGGCAAAGACGTTGTCCCCTTCGGCCTGGCGCACCGTGCAGACCAGCGGCTCGTCCACCAGGAAGGGAATCACGGAGTTGGTCGCGGTGGCTTGCGGCAGCTCGCGCACCTGCTTGACCACCCGCCCCAGGCGCAAGTCCTTCTTGTATTCAAAATCCAGCCGGAAACTGGTTTTGCCCGGGTAAAACTGACGGAAGGCCGCGCCCACGGCCGCAAACAGGTCCATGAAGGCGCGGTAATCGGCGGGCCAGTCCATGACATAATCGCCCAGCGGCAGGAGCGAGGAGTATTGCCGGAGCGTCAAGGACGTGCTGGTGTTGTAGCGGAAGGCGCTGACAATCTCGGGCAGCGCGCTGCCGTCCGGGTTGGCCACCGGCACCGCGCCCCACTGTGTCACCAGGTCGCCGCTGAGGTTGGTGCTGTAGGTGGTATGGGAAAACGCCAGCAGGGCGACGCCGTTGGCCAGCTCCTCCTCGTCCGGAAACGAATGGTGGACCAGCACGCCCATCGCCACCCGGGTTTCATCCACCTGGTGCAGCAACCGTTCCAAAAAGGCGTCATCGTTGTAGAAGCTGGCATAGACTTTCTGCAGGGCCCGAAACACCCCGCGCTCGTTCGACTCGGCCGGGTCGCACCAGCAGGGCCCGGCGGTGTCCCCGTCCAGATCATCCTGCAGACATCCGCTGTAACTGTCGTAAAGCCCCGCGCCGGTGAACTGCTCGGCATCCTCGACGTTGGTCGAGCTCCGGAACCGGATTTTCCGGAGCGGATCGAAGTGCGGAACCAACGCGCCAAGAATCGCCTGGCGCTGAGCGGGGCTGAACGTCGCCGTCCGCGTGAACAGGTTGCGAATCGCGGCCAGGTTGGTTTTGAGCGAGACAATGTCCGGCGGATAGTTTGTGTAGGGGGCCAGGCGCGCGGCGATTTCCTCGCGCAAGGTCCGGCCGCCCGGCAGTTGCTGTTCGAGGAAAGTCTCCCAAAGGTCAAAGGAAAACGCTATCGCCGCCGGACAGTTCGTCGGGATGGCGCGTCGCAGCAGGCCATAATTGGCGGCTTTGCCTCCAAAATACCGGATATCGGCGGGGGTCAGCAGCTCGGTCGAAGCCCAGAGCGCGCCATAGGTTTCGCGGGGCTGAAAGTTCAGCGGCGCCGGGACTTTCAGCGCCAGCATTTCCGCTTCCAGCGCCGGCTCGAGCAGCCCGTCCACGTCCAGGAGCTTGATCTGCGCCACACCCTGGCTGGCCGTCGCCCGCAACAACACTTTGCGGCCGGCCAGCCCCACCGCGCGGGCTTGGTCCGCGGGGTCGGCGAGGTACACAAAGGGCAGGCCGAAGGATTGCGACAAGATCGCTGTGTGGGAGTTCGGCGTGGACGGCGTCAGGGTCACAATCCCGGCGACAATGGGCGTGTCCGCGGGCACCCCATCGGTCAGTAGAATGTCTCCCGGGGCCAGGCGGCCATCGGCGAAAGCGGCTGTGACCTCCCCCGCCGCGAAATACTTCAGACGGCCCACGGCCCAGCCGGAGGAATAACAGGGGTTCAGCGTCACCCAACGGTCCAGCGTGCCGATGGAAATTCCGCGCGCCGCAAACTCTTCCGCGTGGGTCCGGGCCACCTCCGCCTGTTCGAACGAGGGCATATAGAGAGCCTGGGCGGCGTTCGAGGCGTAAACCGTCGCGCGCACGAGCTTGTACCACCGTTCAATCTCCTCGGGCGTATAGGGGTCCAGGCCAACAAACTGCACGCCATACTCCGCCGTGGTCGCCAGGGGCGGGTAAAGCACCGCCCCCAGCACGACTTGCTGGTTGGTGCGGCGCAGCGAAACGGCGTCAAAGCTTGCGGGGTCCATGCCCAGGAATGGCGGCAGACGGTGCGTGGCAAAATCGTAATGGAAAAGATACTTCCGGCTGTCCTGGTAATAGATGCGGGCAGGCTCGGCCAGGACCAGCGCAAATTTCACCCACGTCACGCTCTGCACCGCGTTCGACGAGCGAAAGGGCTCGACCGGAAAGAGAATCTGGTTCTTCCAGTCGTCCGTGAGACCGCGGGGCCGGGCGGCCAGCCGGTAGAACCGCCGTGGCCACTCCCCGCTGGCCGCATCCGGATAGTCGAATAAAGCGTTGTGGAACGTGCCGATCGTCTGCCACGATCCCAGGTTCGTGCTTGCTTGCAGCCCCAGCACCGTGTTGCTGTGGAACGTGCTCCTCAACCGCATCCATTCCCCGCCGGTGCCCGGTCCCTGGATTTCCAACCGCGGGGCGGTCGCCTGGGCCAGGGCCATTAGAGTGAAAAGGCACAAACCGAAGGGGGCCGTCCACACAAACCGATCACGGGGTGTTTTCATGGTCTCGTTGGGCCCCAAACAGGGCGCGGGTTCAGGCTTTGCGTTCTGACGCGGAGGCCACGACCCGCCGCCGGCCGCGCCAGACGGCGCCGGCATCCGCACCTCAGTACACCTACTCCCCGCCGGCGGCGGACGCAAGAGGCGAACGGCTGTTTGAGTCAGGGGAGCTTCCTCGCCGGGCCTGTTGCGTGCCCCGGCGCGCGTTCCGGCCGCGGCGGTTCTGATTGACCCGGGGGACCGCTTCGGAATCTAATACGCGGAGAACCTGTTGTATGCGAAAACTTGTGCTCGTCGGCGGGGTGGCGGTGGTGCTGGCCGGGTTGGGATTGTGGTTTCTCGGCCGGCCGGCGTATCGTCATTTCAAAGAACGGCGGGCGATGACGCAGGCGCGGGAGTTTGCCGGCAAGGGTGATTTTCGGAACGCGTCCCTGAGCGCGCGGCAGGCCTTGTTGGTCAACCCCCGAAATGCCGATGCCTGCCGTCTCATGGCGGAGTTATCCGAACTCGCACGGTCCACCAACGCGCTGGACTGGCATCGCCGCGTGGCCGAGATTGAACCGACGGCGGAAAACCGGCTGCGCGTGGCGGCGGCGGCGCTGCGGTTTCAGCCCCCCCCGTTCCCGCTGGCCACCGAAATCCTGGAGGAGTTGGCCGGTTCGGCGACCAACCTTGCCGCGTTTCATGTGGTGGCGGCGGAGCGGGCTCTGAAACTCAAACGCATTCCCGAAGCGGCAGCTCATTTCGAGGCGGCCGGCCGCCTCGAGCCGGCCAATGAACAACACCAGCTTAATCTCGCCGTCCTGAACCTGCAGTCCACCAACGCCGCCACCGCCGACGCCGCCCGCGCCACGCTGGACCGGCTGCGCGCCAGCACCAACCTGGCCGCCGTCGCGTTGCGATGGCTGGTCGGTGAGAGCCTCAAGAATCGCGATTACGCCGCCGCCGAACGCTATTCAAACCAGCTCCTCGAGGACCGCCAGTGTTCCCTGGAAGACCGCTTGCAGCACCTGGGCCTGTTGCGCGAGGGCAATCCCGCCGCCTTCCCCGAAGCCCTGGAGGCGGCCAAGCGCCACGCTTCGACCAACGCGGCGGAAATCTACGGTCTTTCGGCCTGGATGCTCAGTCATCAGTTGGCCGACCAGGCCCTCGAGTTTCTCGAAAGCTGCCCCGAAGCCGTCCGCAAACGCCAGCCGGTGCCCATGGCGTTCGTGGACGTTTACCTGGCAAAAAAAGACTGGGAAGCCCTCGAAACTTTTCTCCTCGCGGAAAAATGGAGCGAACTGGATTTCATCCGGCTGGCGTTTCTCTCACGCGCGGCCGCCGAACAGGGGCAGACGCAGGCGGCGGACGTGCGCTGGCGCTCGGCCATTCGCGAGGCCGCCGACCGTCTCGGCCCGCTGACGTCGCTTCTGAGCATGGCCACCCAGTGGAAGCGCCAGAAGGCGCGCGAGGAACTGCTGTGGCAGATTACCCAGCGCTTTCCCCGCGAAAAATGGACCCTGCGGGAGCTGGACCGTCTGTATGGAGAAACCGGCAACACGCGCGGCTTGCACAAGCTCTACTCGCATATCGCGGGGTACGACACCAGCAACGTGGTGGCCCAGAACAACCTGGCGGCCACTTCGCTCCTGCTGCGCCTCAACCTCCCGCGCGCTCACGAAATCGCCCGCGACCTCTACCAGCGCCACCCCGAGGACGCCGTCATCACCTCGACCTACGCGTATTCCCTGCATCTTCAGGGCCGCACGCCGGACGCCCTGGCCGCGCTGGAAAAACTCCCGCCCCAGGCCCTCGAACAGCCATCGGTCGCCCTCTACTACGGCTGCCTCCTCTCCGCCGCCGGCCGCACCAACCAGGCCGCCCGGTACCTCGAACTGGCCCGCCACGGCACGCTGCTGCCCGAGGAAAAGCAGTTGCTTGCCGCCGCCGGCGGCGCGTCTTGACAATCTCCGGACCGACTCCAAGCTTCCGGCGCCCTCGCCGTGGATGACCGTCAAGCGGCGGGCCGGGCCGCCGCGCCGGCGCCGCGCTCCAGCATGAGGCTGGCGGCCAGTCCGCTCACAAACGTCACCGTCGAACCGAGCAGCACGTACCACTGCCAGGAGATGCCCAGCCGCAGCCAAACGAACAGCATGAACCCAATGCCCGTCACCACCCCCACCAACGCGCCCCGGGGACCCACCCGGCGGGTCAGCACCCCGAGGAAAAACAAGCCCAGAATGGGACCGTTGGTGAAGGACGCCACCGCCAGCACCGCGTCCACCACCCGCTGCTCCATGCTGATCGCCACAATCGCCACCGCAATCTGGACCCCGCCCCATCCCGCCGTGAACCAGCGCGACACCTTCAAATAGTGCCGGTCCGGCTTGTCCAACCCGAACAGCGGACGGTAAAAGTCGGTCACGGCGCTGGCCGCCAGGGAATTCAGCGACGAAGCCAGGGTGCTCATGGCGGCTGCGAAAATGGCGGCAATCACCAACCCAATCATGCCAGGCGGCAGTTGGGTCACAATAAAGTGGGGAAACACCCGGTCCGGCCGGTTCTGAACCGGCTCGGGGAGGGTCGGGAAGTGGTGATAATAAACAAAAAGCATCAGGCCGATGAGGAGAAAGAGGCCGAACTGGGCCAGAATGGCCGCGCCACTGCTGAGCAGAGCCGCGGCGGCCTGGCGCGGCGTCCGGCTGCACAAGTAGCGTTGCACCATCAACTGGTCGGTGCCGTGGGTGGCGGTGGTCAGAAACGCCCCGCCGATGAGTCCGGCCCAGAAGGTGTAGCTGCGCCCGAGGCTGAAGGTGAAATCGAACACCTGCCATTTGCGGAATTCCTGGCCCACCGCCACCACCTCGCTCCAGCCGCCCGGGATGCCGTTCAAGAGAATGACCGCCGCAAACAGCGCGCCGGCCACGTAAATCACCAACTGAATCAGGTCCGTCCAGATCACCGCCGCCATGCCCCCCAGGTAGGTGTACAGAATCGTCACCGCCCCAATGATCAGAATGGACACCGGATCGGCCCAACCCGTGAGCGCCACCAGCACCAACGCGGTCGCATACAGCCGGATGCCGTCCGCAATCGAACGCGTCACCAAGAACAACGACGCCGCCGTCCGCTTGACCCGCCCGCTGAAACGCCGGTCGAGAATTTGATAAACCGTAAAAAGCTCCCCCTTGAAGTAAAGGGGGAGAAACAGGGCGACGATGACCAGGCGGCCAATCAGGTAACCCATTACCAACTGGAGAAACGTGAAGTTGCCCCCCTCGCCCCGCGCGTTGGCCGCAAACGCAAACGCCGGCACGCTGATAAACGTCACCGTGGACGTCTCGGTGGCCACGATCGAACCCGCCAGGGCCCACCACGGCACGTTCTTGTCCGAGAGAAAATAGTCGCGGATGTTGCGTTGTTTACGCGCGAAATACCACCCCACCCCCATCACCCCCAGCATGTAAACGACAATAATAACCAGGTCCAGCGGATGCAGCTTCATCAGATGTCCGGTCAGTAGAATCGCATGCCGCCCATGTTGGCCAGCCAATTCAGCGGGTCAGACCCGCTCCAACACGGCCAGCTCGTGCAACCGCCGCACCTCCGCCGGGTCCACCTCGCCGGCGTGAAGATTCAACGCATTGGCCGCCCCCGCTGCCGCTCCCCACCGACACGCCGCCCCCAGGTCGTCCCCCCGCAACAACCGCCACGTCAGCGCCGCCGTAAACGCGTCGCCCGAACCAATCGGGTTCACCGCCCGGATGACCGGCGGCGTGATCCGCCAAAAGGCCTTCCCGTCAAACGCCAGGCTCGGCTCCCGGCCGGCGGTCACCACCACGCGCTGCGCCCCGCGCTCCCCCATCTCCCGCATGGCCCTCATCACGTCCCGCTCATCCCCCAGCTCCCGGCCCACGGTCGCCGCCAGCTCCGGGCGGTTGGGCTTCACCAGCCCCGGCCGGACC
>ERZ795050.2319-NODE-2319-length-21503-cov-7.656005_pt1 | contig 21503 bp, 21 predicted proteins | sample MGYA00375134_ERZ795050 | MGnify/ENA primary metagenome ERZ795050 (study PRJEB30179, sample SAMN05720221) | activated sludge metagenome | isolation source: Anaerobic digester | place: Japan | collected 2015-05-26 ... | reverse complement strand
TCTGATATTAAACGTGGAAATTCAAAGATCATGAGCACAAAGTGCGGAATGCAGGTTATAGCTAAATTGCCGGGAGACCGCCAATCATCATAATATCAATGCCAACCGCCTCTCAAGTCGGAGTAATAAGTGAAGTTGCATCATGATACCAAAATAGATATCATGAGGTTACCCACAGGAAATAGCGAAGAGCTCAAAGAAAAGCCAGGAAAACCCTTGTGAGGCCCTGGCTTCTCTTTGAGTCATCCCGTTTGGCGAGAACAGATGACAGTGATGTGCTTTTCCTGCCTTAAATCCGTTTCCGGCGCTGCTTTATTACATTTAAGAAAGCGCCGAGGGTGGGATTCGAACCCACGATCCCCGGAGGGGAACAGGTTTAGCAAACCTGCGCCTTACCAGGCTAGGCAACCTCGACTCACCTCACCCACTTCGCCCTAAGGCTATTTATAATCTGCGGATACCAGTCCCGGCGAGTCCGGCTCAGTCCGCGCCTGATGGCTTTTACTTGACGCACGCCAGCAGGTCCTTGCTGGTGACTATGCCGACAAGCGCTCCATCCTTCATCACTGGAAGCCTCCTGATGTTGTGCTTTTGCATCAGCTTCGCCGCCTCCTCTGTGCTGGCATTCAGATCTATGGTGACCAGAGGCGCTGGCGTCATGATCTCAGAGACAGTTACCTGCCCTGGATCGCGCCCCTCTGCGAAGACATTGTGAAAGATCCGGCTGGTTGTAACTATTCCCAAGCACTCCTTGAGCAGCCCGCTCCTTGCCACAAGCAGGCTGCCCTTACCCTCCTCACCCATCTTTCTCATGGCCTCCAGCACCGTGGCATCGGGGGGCACAGTGGCAATGGGATAGCTCATCAGATCTCGAACCTTCATATCCGCCTCTTTGCGTCCTCTGTTCGGCGGGAGAGCGCCGGTAGACATGAGCAACGAGCCGATGGCCGGCGATGCTCCCACCACAGAGAACTATTGCATCTTTTAGCAGATAAATCTGCTCTTTTTCTATGTGGTTTTGTTCAGCAGCTTTCGAGCACCCCCCCACTGCAGCTCCAGGGCCACCACAGGCTGTTCCAGGCCGAAGCTCCTCAGAACAAGGGGATGCAGCTCCCCAAAGCAGCCGATCCGCTTCCCGGCGGCCATCAGATCCCCGGCCCGGCCCGGCATGAATGCGCGGTCCGCTGAAGGCACGATCTCTGCCCCGAGGCCGAGCTCGCGCAAAACGACATCCACCACAGACCGGATCTCAGAGAAGTTTGCCCCGCTGTGAATGCTGGCGGCTGCCAGGTTCATGTGCGTCCTCCTCTCAAGCACCACATCCCCGGCAGCAAAAATCCTCTGGGGAAGGGGATGGTGCTGGTTCATTGCGAAGATCTCCAGCAGGCTGGAGAGAATAGAAGTGCGCAGGATGGTGTGCAGCTCGCTGATGGGATGCATGACCCTGACTGCGCGGCGGGCTTCAGGGCTCTTCTCCCGCCTCATCCACTGAAAGTGCACCTTCTCATTGGTCAGAGTGAAGGGCATGACCTCCAGATAGCCCAGCCCTGACATGACCTCACGAACCTCTCCCCTGCGCGCTTCAGAGGGATGTGCCTGCCCCACAGTTACAGTCGACGGCAGCCTGGCCTCCAGCCGGTCAAAGCCGTAGGCCTTGGCAGCATCCTCGAATATGTCCCAGGCGTGCATTATATCCGCCCGGTAGGCAGGCACCTGCACCCTGACCCTGTCTGGGTCGCCATCAACTCCTGCCTGAGCACCAAAGCGCATCCTCTCCAGGCACTCGGCCAGGCCCTGGCCCGTCAGGTCAAAGCCTATGAGCCTGTTGGCCTCCCTGGCGCTCACAGTCCAGAAGGACGGCTGCAGGTCGGGCGAGACGAAGTCGCCTTCATTGCCCCTTTTGACCAGAACGCTCTCGATCCTGCCTCCCCTCTCAGCCAGGGAGGTGACCACTATGTTCAGGGCCTTATGCACCATGCCGTCCATTCCCGTCACATCTATGAACAGCTCCTCAGTCTCCTCGGTGACAGAGGTCAGCTCACCGTTGATGATGGGCGGAAATGAGAGCACATGATCGTCTGCATCGACTATGAGCGGATAGCGGTCGCAGCCATCCAGGATGTGGCCGTACTCCCTTCCCTTGGGATGCCTGACTAAAATCTCCCTCATGCTCATCTCCTCGGTGAAGTCCAGGGGCACGAACCTCCAGGACGGATCTGCTCCCAAATAGCGGAAGGGCGGCCGGACCCGTGATATATCGTGCACGCCAATGGCCACCTTTCTCCTGTTTCTGCCCAGGCCCCAGTGCAGGTCCTCCTGCAGGCCCATGAGGGACTCTATGGCCTCATCTGAGAAATGCAGCCCCCGCACCACAGCGCAGCCGATGACGGGGCGCACCGCCTTCACAGACTCCTCTACAGTCAGTGCCACCTGGCCTGCATGCACAGGATACTCGACGAGACCCGTCTTGATGCCCAAAAAGCCCTGCATGGCCCTCGCCACACCCTCGGCGCTGTACAGGTCTGGCCTGTCCGGGAAGAACTCAACATCCACGTGGTCCTCCTCGACCCGCTTTCCAATGTCTGCGCCCATCATGGCCAGCCTGCCCATGATTCTCTCCCTGGAGGCTCCGATCAGCCTCTCCATATCCTCGTAATAAAGCTTGACAACCGGCATGATAAAATCCCCATTCTTAAAGCTTGATGGAAACAGGCATCTCCCGCAGCCACTGCATGTCCGACTGATATAGCAGCCTCAGGTCCTTGAGCCCCAGCTTCAGCATGGCCACCCTGGATATGCCCAGCCCCCATGCCAGAACCGGATGCTCAATGCCGAAGGGAGCAGTCACCTCCCTGCGAAATACCCCAGCCCCGCCAAGCTCCACCCAGCCCAGGCCGTCAATGAACACCTCCGGCTCCACAGAGGGCTCGGTGTAGGGGAAGTAGCCGGGCCTGAATCGAACCTCCTCAAAGCCCACCTTGCCATAAAACTCCTTGAGTATGCCGAGAAGGTGAGAGAAGGTAACATCCCTGTCCATGACGACCCCCTCCAGTTGCTCGAACTCCGGGGTGTGGGTGGCATCTATGGCCTCCCGCCGGTAGACCCGATCGATGCCGAAGACCTTGACCGGAGGCGTCCGATGCTCTGAGAGGTACTTGATTGTCAGGCCCGTGGTATGGGTCCTCAAGACCTCCTGCCTGGCAACCTCCGGATTCCAGCATCCTCCCCAGCCGGTGGAGCCCACGTCTCCTCCGCGCTCGTGCATCTCCTTTACCTTTGCGTAGTCAGGAATCTCAGCCAGGCTGTCCAGGTAAAATGTGTCCTGCATCTCCCGGGCGGGGTGGTCCTGAGGCTGGAAGAGGGCATCAAAGTTCCAGAAGCTGGACTGCACAATCTGGCCCTTGATCTCCACAAAGCCCATCTCCAGCATGACCTCCCTCATGAAGTCGATCAGCCTCTGGTAGGGATGCTTCTTGCCAGGATAGATCCTGTCCGCGGCTACTGTCACGTCGTAGGGACGGGGGCTGAATGTCGCACCCCGGTAATTCAGATAGAGTGCCCCGTCCTTCTCCTGCCACTCACCACTCTTGATCATTTCTGCAGAGAGGGGGGGCATCTCCATTGCAGCCGCCGCCCCAACTGCCGAAGACGCTGCCTTTTTCCCTTCCTCAGTGATCTCATAGCGCCAGTCCTTTCTCTTGCTGGCTGTGACCAGACCCCGGCTCTTCAGATCCGCCAGACCCTTTCTGTCCAGCTCCGAGCCGCTCTTCGGCCCGGCCAGGAGCGCTGCCATGACCTCTTCATCCTTGCCGATGGCAGCCTCGCCGGCAGGCCGGACCATCCCATTTTCTATGGTCGCCCATCCCTTCTTTCGCAGCCAACCGAAGCCGATTTTCTGGGCAGGATCCCGCAAATCGGATACGGGCATGCCCTGACCGATGGAGAGAAGCATAGCCCTCTCCGGCAGGCCCCTCTCGGCGTACCCCCGCCCCTCCTCAGTGAGGGCGAAGAGCTCATCCACAGACTTGTTCACCCTGATGAGCCCCTTTTCGGCCAGGGCATCCGCTGCCGCCCTTGCCGCCTCCACTTTCATATTCAGATCCCCTGCGATGCTCTGAGGATCCACATGGCCCTGCAATATTGCCTTTAGAATTTTGAGATCGTTTTCAGATAACATATCATCATCCCGCAGACGGGCGAAGTTCCACGAATTTCAATAGCTCGCCCCCTCCTTTTAAAAGAAAGAAAAGACAAGACGGCCGAAGATGCCCGAAGCCAACCTCTCCGGCTTTAGCAGCCTGACCTTATGATTGACAAATGAGCATTTAGCAGTCCGAGGCACGTTTTTGCGGTTGGATTTATGATTTATAAACCTGTCGAACAGCTAAATTTGCGCTCTCCAGCTCGTCCAGAGCATTCAGCACGCCCTGCACCGCCATTTCAAAGAACCTCTCCCCTTTTTCCACCGAAGCAGGCTCCGGATTTCCCATGATGCCGTTTCCCATGAGGTGGCGCACATCCTTCATGACCATGAAGCGGGGCCTTTTGGGAAAATGGCCGGCAGGCCTGCCCCTGACCAGCTCCGGACGGATGGCCATCATGAGGGATGTCTCGACCTCTCCGGCATGGCCGTCATGAGCAGTATCCACAGCAGAAAAGTCGATGAGATCGAATAGAGAGACAAGGCTCACATCAAAATCCCTCTCCTCCACAGCCATCTGGCATGCCTCCTCCAGGGCGGCTATGTGCTGGCCTCCTGCGTGGCCTGTCAAAACGAGCACTCTGGCCAGGCCGCTATCGGCAAGGGAGATCAATATGTCCCGGACATAGCCCCGCAGTGAGTCATGCCCCACTGTGATGGTGCCGGGAAAGCCGCGCGTGCTGCGGCAGACTCCGTAGTGAATGGGCGGGGCCAGGAAGACATCCCGCGCTGCCGCGACGGCACGCGCCACATGCACGGCCTCCAGCGTATCGGTGATGGTGGGCAGGTGCGGGCCGTGCTCCTCAGTCGCTCCCACAGGCAGTATCACCGTTCGCGTAGCTGCCAGCCCTGCCTCAATCTCCGGCCAGCTCATCTCCTCAAGGAGCCTCATAATGTGATTGTGCCTCCGTTGAGGACATACTCCTCTGAAACATTCAATGCTGCCGTCTTGTCGCCCACCACGAGCTGATAAGCGCCCATGGCCCTGGTATCGAAGTTGGTACCCCCATCAACGGGGCCGGTTGTAGAGTATGGCAGCACCAGAGTATATCGACCGATGCCGTCCGCAACGGTCGATTGCTGATACAGGAATGCCCGGTTCTGGTTGGTTACGATTACATTGGCAGCCGAGACCTTCGTTCCTGGCGCAGCCTCACCGCTCACCGTCGCGCCCGGCACATGCTCGAATGTCTTTACCATTTTCTGGCCTGTGCTGGTTACGGCGGTCTCTGACTCATGCACCAGCCGGTAGTGCTGCAGCGCCTCCAGCGGCACGGCGGAGACTGCCGGGGTGGTGGATGCGATCTCGGCCTGGTCACCCCGGTCTCTTCTCTCATTGACGAACGCCTCCAGATCGGTGCGGTTTTTGCCGATCTGGGGATTTTCGGTGAGAACCGGAACGGTAACGCCATTGCCCACATCCATTCCCCTGTAGGCTAGCCCGATTCCGCCGTCTCCGCTAACCTCAGTTCCATCGAAGAAGAACATGCGAGCCGTCATGGTCTTGAAATAATTCTCGCGATATAGCATCACAGGGACCAATTGCTCTCCCTGTGGCTGATACACCGCCCCCATATATCTGGAGTTTGGAATATCGCTCCAGGCGGCCATGGCATGAAACTTTCCGGTTGCCATGGGCTGGTCGATCATCACATACCTTGTATTCTTATATGGAGACCGGCCCGGATCAATGTCCGCCAGAACCTTTTCCGCCTGGCTTTCGTTCTCGGCCAGGAAGAAGGGCGAGGACCCGGCAATATTTTTGGTGACGCTGCCTATCCCCTGCTGGAAGGGATTGGCATTGGGCATTCTATGGCCGATGGTCTCGATGAGATGGCCGTAGTCCCACCAGGACATTATACCGTAAGCCGCATCGGGGTAGTCATACCTTCCGCTTGCCGGCCTCTTGTACCTCTCATAAAGATCCATGCCGGGGCTCGGCGTATTGTTCTGCAGCCAGGCTGTGGACGTGCGCCAGTTCATGTCCGGGCCGTACGTATTTGCGGCATAGACTTTGCTCATGCTGAGGCTCGGATAGATGACCATTGAAAATATCACTATCGCCGCCACGAGCACCTTAAGATTGGATGTGATGAGCTTGGAGGGATTATCAAAGGCGTTCAGCTCCAGCTCCTCGATTTGGAGCTTGTGCATCAGCCAGGCCGCGAGGAAACCCACAAGCACGGCGACGTTTATGGCATAATAGTACGTGAACCTGTTCTGGGCCAGCGCCATGACCAGGATCATAATCGACCAGGTCAGCATCAGTATCTCTGCAGGCCTTTGACTTCTCACGTTTCTCGAGAGCATCACTGCGAGGCCGATCAGGGCCAGGAAGAATGTGCTGAAAAAGAAGGCCAGGATCGCCCCTGATGCCGATAGCGAGGTGGATATGCTCATGCCAAGTCCCGGAAACGATGTGAGGACATTGCCTACTGAGAACGCTCCCCCCTCAGAGAACAGCGCAGCAGCCTCGCCTACAGTTGCCGCGCCTCCAGTCTTTGGCTGGAATATGGAGAATCCCGCCAACAGCGGCTTTGTGAACTGAGGCAGGGCGAAATAAAAGATGGTTACGGCTGCTGCCCCCAGGACGGCAAGGGCACATGGATAGTAGTATCTGCTGATTCCCCTTTCATTTAATGCCCTGGATAACAGGGAGAGGAATACTGCCGCAACCACGCCGAGCAATAGTATGGTGGGCTGAAAGAGGCTGTACAGGTAATGGTTGAATCCCAATGAGAAGTCGGCGAACGGGAGTACCAGCAGCATGGCCACGATAAATGCTATGGCCGCGGATATGCTCAGGTACTCCACATTCCTTCCCCGAAGATGATCGAAGATGCCCTGCAGCAGTATGAAGAACATTATGACGCCCTCAAAGAGAAATCCAGAGGACCAGTTATCGATATACAGCCCCAGCATTACTCCAGCCAACGCCGAATAGAGAAGAGGCCTTTTGAAGGCCTGCCAGTTCTTCTGCACACCGGACAGGGTCATCCCCTCGCCCGTGCGCAGGGCCAGTAGAATGAACATTATGGTCGCGGTGCTGAAGAGTATCTCGCCAGCATGGTGATCGGTAAATCCAAGGGTTGTGCGGCTGAAGAGCTGGCCGGGAAGAACGGCAATGGTCAGAGCAGCTATCAGGCCGCAGCTCTTGCTGGAGATCTCCCTTCCGATGAAGTATACCGGAAATACCAGCAGAGCACCCAGCACTGCGGGCAGGAAGGCCCCCACAGTTTCCACCAGATGGGTGCTGGGATGCCCCAGGCCGAAGATATAGGATACGATCGTAATGGCCCAGCTCACAAAGGGGCCGAAGTGCAGCGATGTGCCATGCGGGAAATATGTCATGGGATCAAACCAGAGCCGCTCCAGGTTGATCACAGTGCCCTTTGCCAGCATCATATGATACCAGGCATCTGTCTCGCTGCTGAATATCACACTGCCTCCCGAAAACACCCTATCCATGGGAATGATTCCGCGCAAATAAAATGATAGAAGCGCCGCCAGCATCAATCCGATGTACAAATATAGATCGCTATTCTGCCAAACTCCGGCCTTGCCGGCCCTGTTGGACCTCTTCTCCAGAGGGACGGGCTGGGCATCCGCCGGCTTTGCCTCCTCAGCTCTTGCCGGGGATTTTCTGCCGCCGTCTCTCTTATCTGCAGTTCTCTTCGACATTATGGTCAAGTGACAGTTCTATACACATAAACGTTTTGAATGATCGCTATCTCCTACTTGCAAATATGCAGAAATTATATTATCTTAAAGCCATTAACCAGGAGACAAACTCGGATGTGATAATAGATGGAGAAGATGCAGGACTTAAAGGGCCTTGGCGGCATGCTGAACGGATTTAGGGATCTTGTGGCGGACGACAAAAAGATAACATTTGTTGGCTCTCCCGGCTTTTGCACTCCCTTTGCCCTATTCCTGGGCTATCCGGTGCGAGAGAAGGATCTGGCCTTCGTTCCCGGCCTGACCCTTGATAAGGCCCGACGCATAATAGCCACGGAGTACGGCATGGAGCTGGGAGGCCCGGCCAGCGCTGATGCTGACGTGGTGGTGGTGCTGGGAGGAATGGCCATGCCCAAGATAGGAGTTACAGCCGGGGAGATGAAGGCTGCTTTGGGCAAAATAAAGTACGGGAGGCTAATGGGAGTATGCTTTATGTCCATATTCGAAAAGGCGGGCTGGTGCGAGGCACTGCCATTCGATATGGTGATGAACATAAACCTGGAGGGCGACATTTCCAGAAAATAGAATATATCCTATCTATCCTGTCCCTAATTTTTAGAAAATAATGGGCCCGACGCGATTTGAACGCGTGACCTCACGGTTATCAGCCGTGCGCTCAACCTGGCTAAGCTACGGGCCCGGTCCGGACTGTGCTTTGCTCATCCCATTAATAACTGTTTCCCCACTAATTCCGGGCCCCCACCGAGGGCCTCTACGACAGCCTTAAATCAAAGCAAAGAGGATGGATCTCGTGGTGCTTATGGATTCATCCGAAGAGAAGGAAGGTGCAGAAGATCTGAAAGGGCTCTATGACCTGGCCATCCCGCTGAGCATGCCAGTCTCGGTGATCCGCGAGGTGGTGGAGAACTTCGACCTGGACCTCTTGAGAAGGCCTGGAAAGATGGATATGACAGGTGAGGTGATGGACAGAGAGATCCTGGTTTTGCGGGGAGATCTGGAGACGGTCAGGGCCGCTGAGAAGTATATGTTCGAGGCCCTGGACAGAAAGCTCTCGGAGTGGTCCAGCCCCGAAAGGAGCGAGAAATATAAAAAATATTATGAGGAGCAGGTCCGGGCCAGGATGAAGGAATTAAAGGAGAACCCGGATGATATAACTTCAGACGAATAGAGACATCAGATCGAGATAATGCAGGAATCTTCTGCCGCCTCAATCAATCAATACCCATTTGCCCTTTCCCTCCCATAGCTTCAAGGAGGACAGAGAGACGGCTGTGCCCTGCATCTCCTCTCTGAGTCTGTCGGCCAGATGCTGGGCGATTGCTTCAGCCGTTGGATTGGCAAAGATGTCGTTCAGGTAGGCGTGGTCCAGCTCTTTCATGGCAGCGGCAATGATTTTTTTTAGCTGGTAGAAATCCATTACAAAGCCGTCAGCTCCCACCCGGCCCTCCACCACCACCTCAACCTGATATGTATGGCCGTGCAGATGGGCACACTTGCCCTGGTAGCCGGGCAGGCTGTGCGCGGCATCAAACTCAGCAACAATTCCAAGCTTCATTCCTGTGCCCTCCCCCCTGCGGATATCATCATATTAATAGATTTGCCCGGGACCTCATCAAGGCAGGCTCTGCATCTTCTCATTGCAATGCATCCCCGGAAGCGCTAGCCAGGATGCGCAGGGCCTGCGCCTCCATGAAATGCAGACGTGCCGGAACTATAAGTATATGAAGGGGCCCGCCGAAGTCATAGCTTTTCAGGCGTGGCAGCAGATCTGCGTGGACTGCTGCATCCTCTGAACCGGCCCTGGCTATGCCAATGCCGATGAGCCCGTCCAGGCACCTCTCCCCTGCTGCATCCTGCATCTCCATGAGCAGAGCTGCAGCCTCCGGGACGGTCATGTACCTTTCCACCGGGGCGGCCTGAATGTCCAGGAAGAGCATTGTATGCAGGTTTCGGCTCTGGTTCTCCTTGAGGACCAGATAGGGCGTCTCGGGAATTATGCGCTTGCCCCGCGAGACATAAGGAAAGGGTATGGTGGCGGACCGGCCGAAGCGGTAGTTTTGCAGGCCGCACAGCCCCGATACTGCGGTCGCTATGGAGGAGGAGTGGATCACCCTGGTTTTGATGCCCATCTCCATCGCCCTCAGCCGCAGGTCCAGGTGGGTGGTGGAGACCATGGCATCGCCCCCCACCAGAAAGGCCACGTCCATAGTAAGAGCATCCTTCAGCCAGAATGGGTCCACCTCCACATCCTGGCGGGAGAGCAGGTGGATCTTCTTGCCGTAAAACGCCTCCAGCCGCTCATATCCTGCCCCCATGAGCCGGGAGGTATAAAACTCAGCATAAATCCTGTCTGCAGCGCGGGCTGCCTCAAGGCCCCTGACGGATATGTCCTTCTCGTCGTACAGGCCGAGGCCGATGAATGTGAGCATGGCTTTAAAAGAGGAGCTTCAGCTTAAAAACGCATTGCAAACTACAAATCGTCAGGTCTTTATCCGATCCCCGCCAAGGAATAGAGCATGATTGGCAGGGCAACTCAGGTGGTGGATTGCCGGGAGAGCATGGGCCTGGCCAAGGGCGGCGGGCTTGCCCAGAGCGGCACCCTCTCCGAGGCGACAAGGCCGGATGTGATAGCCATTGCTATGTCTCCGGGCAGGCGTCACATCACAAAGCCGGTTTGCGAGATGACATACGGTCTGCGCCGCGAGGGAATCCAGACATCGGTTCTGGTACTGGAAGCAGGCACCGGCCTTCCGGAGAGCTTTCCCCAGGCGTCGCGAGGCTACGGCCCGACATTCGGCTTCAACGAGAGGGAGCTGGAGCAGGTGGCGCGCCACAAGATAGCCGTGCTGCACCTGGGCAATGTGCGCTCGCATGTCATATCCAAGACAAAGGAGCTTTTATCCCAGGTGGACATTCCTGCGGTGGTGGTGGCTCAGTGCCCCATGGACATGGAGGACTTTGCCAGGGAGGGCATCAAAACCCGCAATGTCAGGCCCGCATACAAGAACATCCAGACCAAAGGAGAGGTCGTGGACATAGTCACAGGCATTACCCGCGGCGCTACATGTCCCCGCGTCAAGCTCAATACTCTCGCCAAGGTGCTCAATAAGCACCTGGCGGAGATCAACGCCCGCGAGCAGGAGGAGGCCAGGAAAAAGAAGGTCAAGAAGACGAAATAGAACGAAGACGATTAATACTATTTTCTCGTCATCTGCTGAGATGAAGCTCGTAGTTCTCCTGGGCGACGGCATGGCAGACCTGCCGCTGCCGGCACTGCAGGGCAGAACCCCCTTGCAGGCGGCTAGAAAGCCGCACATGGACGCCCTCGCGAAGAGGGGCAGAAGCGGACTCGTGCGCACTGTAGCCGATGGATTTTCTCCTGGAAGCGATGTGGCCAACCTATCCGTCATGGGATATGATCCGGCGAGACACTACACAGGCCGCGCCCCCCTTGAGGCGGCTGCCATGGGCGTGGCACTGGGGCCGTCGGACATCGCCTTTCGCTGCAACTTCGTGACAGTTGAGAACGGCATCATGAAGGACTACAGCGCCGGCCACATCACATCAGAGGAGGGGAGGGAGCTGATCGAAGCACTGCGGCCGCTCGTGCCCGGCGGCAGGCTCTATTCAGGCGTAAGCTACAGGAGCCTCCTGGTCCTGCAGGCCGGAGGCGAAGCCGTCTGCACTCCGCCCCACGATATCAGCGACCAGCCCGTCGCTGAGCACCTGCCCCGCGGTCCGGATGCGGATCTGCTCATCAGGCTCATGGAGGCGGCCCGGCCGGTCCTGGAGAGCCATCCCGTCAACCTGCGGCGCCTGGCCACAGGCAGGCGCCCGGCCAATGCCATTTGGCTCTGGGGGCAGGGGCCGGCTCCGTCCATGCCATCATTCGCGGAGATGCACGGCCTGCAAGGGGCCATAATAAGCGCAGTGGACCTTCTCAAGGGCATAGCCAGGTACGCGGGGATGCGGGTCATTGAAGTTGCAGGCGCTACGGGAAACATCGACACCAACTACGAGGGAAAGGTGCAGGCGGCGCTGCAGGCTCTATCGGAGCAGGACTTCGTCTATCTGCACATCGAGGCCCCAGATGAGGCGGGCCACGAGGGCGACGTAGACCTGAAGGTGAGGGCCATTGAGCTGTTCGACGAAAGGGTTGTGGGGCCGGTTGTGCAGGGCATCGAGAAGAGCGGCCAGAAGTGGCGCATTCTGCTCCTGCCAGACCACGCCACCCCGATATCCATCAAGACGCACAGCTGCGACCCCGTTCCCTTCACCATCGCCGGGTGGGGGATCGTCCCCGACGAAGTGGAGAGATTCGACGAGGCTGCTGCGCAGAAGGGCGGCTACGGCCGGGTGGAGGCAAGGGCGCTGATGGAGATGACGATAAGGGGATGATGGGGGGGCAATTTTTCACATTATTTAAAAAGCCGCCGATGGGATTCGAACCCATGGACTGCTGATTACGAATCAGCCGCTTTAACCGGGCTAAGCCACGGCGGCACCCTGAGCGGGATAGCTACTGCCCGCCCGGATTTAAGATTTGCGATCCTAACAAGGCCTTTCATCCGCCTTGCCCTTCTCGCTGCCTGCATTCCTCTGCCTCTCGATCTCATCTGCCAGAAGCGGCAGGAATATGCCGATGTCGGTTACGAGGCCTATAGCCTGGGCCGACCCTCTATCCATGAGCTTTGTCACCGTGGCGGGATTGATGTCCACGCAGATCGTCTTGACGAAGGAGGGCAGCAGGTTGCCGACAGCTATGGAGTGAAGCATTGTCCCGAGCATTATGGCCATGCTCACACCCCGCAGGGCCCTATCCATTGCATCCTTGGCCTTCACTGTATCGGAGATGACCTCAGGCAGCGGCCCGTCGTCTCGTATTGAGCCTGCCAGGATGTAAGGTATGCCCTTCTTCTCTGCCTCGTACATGATTCCGCCCTTCAGCTTTCCTTCCGCAATGGCATTTTTGATGGATCCGCTTGCCATGATCTCGCTTATGGCATAGAGGTGGTTTCTGTGCCCTCCTGAGATGGCATTTCCCTGGCAGTTCATGCCAAGGCTGGTGCCGAAGAGCTGCCGCTCGATATCATGCACAGCCACAGCATTTCCTGCCAGCAGGACGTCGACATAGCCCTCCCGGACCAGCCGCGCCAGCGAGGGGGCGGCTCCCGTATGCACCAGCGCCGGGCCGCAGACCACAGCGATCCTGCCTCCTGCCTCTTTGGTGCGCACGATCTCGCCTGCCAGCTGGCGAACCAGCTCTCCGCTGGGCCTCTCAGAGCTGACCTCATTGGACATGAACCCGAAGAAGGTCTTCTCGCGTGGCCGCTCCGGCGGCACGACCCGCACGCCTCTCGTGCCTATTACCACACGGTCTCCCTTCCTGATGTGACCTATTGGAGTGCAGACGGCATGGCCGTCCTGCAGCACAATCAGACAGTCCATGTGATTGTGCTCCACCTCCACCCAACAGCCCTGATAGCGCACATATGTGGGATGGTTGGTAGTCGAATAAAAGCCCCTGGGGACCACCATATCGCCCGGAGCAATGCCGGTCTGAACGTCCTCCATCTCAGCCAGGCGCGCCCCCAGAGAGTGCAGCTCCAGGAGGATCCTGTCCAGGTGCGCCGCATCCTCTCCTGTCACAGTGATCTGCACATAGCTGGTATCGTTCTTCCTCTGGCCTATCTGAAAGTTTTTGATCTCAAACTCGCCACCCATGTCCATGATCTTGTCCAGGACCCGGGTCAGTATCTGCGAGTCTATGAGATGGCCAGACATCTCAATATCTGCAATCTCGCTCATAAGAATCGGCCTTCACCACATCTCACCCTCCAGGAGCGCCTGGGTTTTATCGTTTGTGCTCATGACGAGCTTTGTGATGCCCACCACATAGCCGTCATCCTCCGGCAGCGGCTGGTCGAATATGGCCCGGATGCCCGACCGCCGCAGGTGATACTCGAAGTCCCGGGCAGTCTGCAGGCTCTTCACCCTGATCTGCACCCTCTGAACTATATCCTCTCCCCTCTGCTTTCTCTCGATTGTGTCGATGAGGGGCAGAAGTATGCTCTCGCCAAGGGCGTGAGCCCTGCCGAGCCGCTCCTCGTCAGTCTCCTTCCATTCCACAGACTGAAAGCCCTCCCGGACGGTCCGGGAGAGGAAAAAGTCGATGCCGTAGTCGTTGTAGTAGCGGAAGGCCACAGACAGATCACTGCAGTTGGTCTTCGAGCTCGTATACTTGAGCGGAGGCACCATGTTTTCAGGGTCCTTCATGACCACACCCTCCCTTCCCCTCCGGCTGAGCTGGATGATGATCTCTCTGATCCTCTCAGCTGCGACCTCTTTAGAGAACTCGCCCAGGAAGGCCGCAGCCTTCAGGTCGAAGCGCTCTGCTATCTCATGAGTCCGGTGCACCCCGAATGTGCCTTTGACATTCTTTTCGGCTATGTCGAAGAGGTAGAACTCGATGCTGTCAGTGGGATAGATCTCCTTGGGGACATAGGGATTTTCCGGCCCCACCATCTCCCCACAGAGGACAAGATGGGGATGGACGGCGAAGAACTCCTCCGGCAGCAGCCGGCGGGCAACCTCTGTGGAGTAGGGACAGATGAAGCCGCCACGGGTGAGGGCAATGATATCTCCGTTGATGGATGCAACCCGCACATTGTGGCCGTTCATCTTCTCCTCCACAGCCACCCTCTCGGGAAAATGGCGGGCAATTGCAGGGGCCAGCATGAGCGGCCGGCGGATCTTGGGATAGCCGTAGACGATCTCGCCGTTTTCAAAAATAGCCGTCCCGGCCTCGATTCCCGAGGACGCCTTCTCAAACCTCAGCAAGCCTGGCTCGGGCCAGCTCGACCATTTGACTACAGTCTCCTGCAGGCTTTGCAGCCTGCTCTCTGTGATACCCAGCCTCTGTGCAACCTTTGCCGGATTCATCCGGCCTTCACCAGATAATCCAGGATGGACCTTCTGGTGATCATGCCCACCACTTCCTCTCTGCGGCTCAAGACAGGCAGGCCTCCCCGGTTCTCTGTGAGGATGATGTTCTTGACCTCTTCGAGAGGCGTGTCCACGTATACGTACTTGACATCGTGGGTCATGACATCCGATACCAGAATGTTGTATATGCGGGCATACTGCTTGCTGGCGGTATCATTCAGATCCCGAAAGGCGCGCAGCGCCCTGGCTATGTCCCTTTCAGATATGATCCCCACCAGCCGGCCTCCCTCCACTACGGGAAGCCTTCCAACATTGCGATCCAGCACCATGCGCCGGGCATGAACCAGGCGGTCGTTGGGATTGACCGTCAATGGAGACCTCATGGCATCGGAGGCCTGGCCGCTGACCTTCTTGGCCGCCAGGATCTCCCTCGGCCTCACCCAGCCCAGTATTCGGTCTCCGTCCATGACCACCAAAACGCTCGTCTTCTGCAGCAGCACCGCAGCGTCATCCACGCTCATGTCCGGCAGGACCTTGATAATAGAGTCCATGGTGGCCGAGGCCACGTGCAGAGAGGAGGCTGGCATTCCCAGCGACTTTCTGGTGCCGAGAACCCTGGCGATCTGCCTGGTGGTGATTATCCCTCCCAGCCTGTCCTTATTGGTGACCAAAAGCCTCCGCAAATCGTTCTTTTCCATCAGGTCCAGGGCATGGCCCAGCCGCTCCGATTTGTCGATGGTTACGGGCTGTGTCATTATATCTTTTACCTGCATTACTTCCACCTGCCAATCTCGGCTACGATCTCATCTGCTGAGAAGTAGCCCACCACTTCCTCCTTCTCCAGAACCGGCATGCCTATGATTCCCTTTTCCACAAGCTGCCGGGCGGCAGCGACCGCCTTCTCATCTGCGGATATGGTGAAAATGGGTGAGGTCATTATGTCCTCTGCCACAAAGGGCATCTGCTTGACATAGCGATACTGCTTTCTTCCCCCCGTGCTCTCCTTTCTGGTCATCTTGATGTTCTTGGTCTCCATCTCGTCCTTGGGTCCCATGATCTCAGAGAATGTGAGCCCGGAGCGAGTGACAATTCCCACCGGCCTGATATTGTCCTCGTATACCAGGGCACGGCTCTGACCCTGCGCATTCATCTCCTCCAGCACATGGCCGATTGTGTGGTGGCGGTGCACGCTCAGCACGTTACTGCTCATCAGCTCTCTGACGGTAGCAGGCAGGTCCTGCTCTGAGAAGTACCTCATCATATCGCGGGTTGTGATCATGCCCACGATCTCTCCATCCCGCTCCACAGGAAGCCCGCTGATCTCATTCTCGACCATAAGCTCTGCTGCCTGGGGCATGGTTGCGTCAGGGAATATGGTGATGGGCTTTTCCGTCATGACCACCTGAATGGGAACCTTGTCTATGGGGCGCCTGCGCCACTCCGGTGCCGCCTGGTTGAGCCGGTTGGTGATATCGTACTTGGTGACGATCCCGACGAGCCTGTCTCCGTCCATTACAGGCAGCCTGCCTATGCCATACTTGAACATCAAATTCCTGGCTCTCTGGATGGGCTCATTTCGCTCTATGACGTAAATGGGAGCGCTCATGTAGTCTTTGACCTTTTTTATCATCATTGTAGGATTCCTCTGTTCTCGGCTAACGCCCTCACATAGTCTCTCTCTGTCAATATCCCGGCCAGTGATCCGCGGTCCATAACCGGGAGGCTTCCCACATCGTTGTCCATCATCTTCCTGGCAGCCTGTCCTAAGTCCGCCTTCCTCTCCGTGGTCAGCAGGCTCCTTTTGATCAGGCCCTTGATAGGCTGCTTCATGACCTCGCCTATGTCGCCGGTGACCACCCTATCAAACGCCTCTCCGCTACCCAGGTACTTCATGATGTCAGAGGCGGTGACCATTCCCATGAGAACCCCATCCCTGACCACCGGCATCCTCCGGAATCCCTTCTGAATGATCATCCTGGTCATCTTCTCGATCGTGGCATCAGCCGGGGCTGTCACTACATTGGGGCTCATGAACTCCTCTACGGTGAGGCCGGTGTCCACGCCGCGGCAGAAGCGAACGAAATCCTCCTCAGTGATGATAGCCTTGATGCGAAGATCCTCATCGCAGATGGGAAGGCCGCCCACATTCCGCTCGTACATAAGCTTCAAAACATCGTTCAATGTGGATTTATCGCTGGCGTAGGTGAGGTTGGTGCTCATGATCTCAGTGATATCGGCATTGATGGCCGTGAAGATGTTCCCGCCATACTTCTCTCGCAGCAGGTTATGCCGCAGCCCTCCCCCCAGGAAGTCCACTATATCCACAGATGTGACAAAGCCGATCAGCCTCTTTGTGCCTGGATCGGCTATAGGCAGGCGGGAGAATCCATAGAATATCATGGTCTTGATGGCACTCATGATGGTCGTGGTCGGTGGAACTGTGACCACATGCGGAGAGGCCACTCCTACCACATCGCTGGTCCTCTTGGCAGGCCTTGAATCGAATTGCAGAGGCCCTCTCTCCCCTGATCCGGGTGCCACAGGCATGCGATCATTCTTCTGCGGTATCCTCGTTACATCCTTTCCAGTTATTGGCCCTTTGCTCATCATCACTCACCAAGGTAGATTTTCATCAGATCGTTTCTATCCACTATTCCCACAATCTTGCCGTCATCCACTACAGACATGCGGCCCACATCGTGCTTGAGCATCATCCTGATGGCCTCGGCCAGGCTGGACTGGGGGGCAACGCTGTAGAGCGGGGTGCTCATCAGCTTCTCTGCACGCATCTGGGTGGACTCTACAGGCCGCGTCTCGCTCTCCTTGCTGATGCGCACCCAGCCTCTCTTTAAAATATCAAACCTGGTGATCATCCCTATGGCCCTGTCATCCTTTACCACAGGCAGGCCTGTGAAGTCCCCTTCGGCCATCTTATCCCAGACCCTGGTAACGGGCTCATCCGGGCTTGCTGTAACCACTTCGGTGCTCATGATATCGCTGACCGGCCTGTCGGGAACCTTCGACAGGTCGATGTGCTTGAATACATCCAGAAGGGTGACCGCTCCCCTGAGCAGCGGGCTCTCCTGCGATTCAACCACGGGAAGCAATGTGCACTTCTCCGCGATCATAATCCTGGCTGCATCGAACATATCCGTCTTTTCCGTCACATTAGAAGCCCGGACTGTAAAGCCCGATACTGTGACATTGGACCTGGTCGAAGTCACACGCAGCATATCCCGGTCGGTGACGATGCCGATGACGGCTCCCTTGTTATTTACCACCGGCAGCCCTCGAATATGGTTGTCCCTTATCATCTGGCGTGCTTTGGTCAGAAAAGTGGAATCCTCGACGTAAAGAGGATCTCTGGACATGATATCTTCAACTAACATAATTGATTCCCCTGCTGTCCCGCAATAGTTCTGGGTTCTACCTTTTTCCGTCCCTGCAGCTCCAGCAGAGCAACTCACCGTCTACGCTCTCCAGTGTATCGGAGAGCATGCCGCAAACCTCGCAGATTCCGCGCACCACCCCCTGGGGCTGTTCGAAATGAACGCTCTCTCTGTGCATCTCCAGCAGGTCGCTGAGGATCTCGTTGAGACCCATGGACGCACCGGAGACCAGATCGGTATCTGTAATAATGCCGACAAGCTTTCCCTTGGATATCACGGGCAGCCTCTTGACTCCGGAGCGCAGCATCAGTGCCGCAGCTTCGCGCAGGCTGGCATCGGGTTCGATGGCTACGACAGGGGCGCTCATGACCTGCTCTGCCTTCAGAGTTCTGGGATCTATGCCATTCGCCAGGACCTTTTTGACGAGGTCCCTCTCCGTAAGAATTCCTGTGGGCTTGTCCCCTGATACTACGATCAGACTGCCCACATTGGCCGAGCCCATCTTCCTGGCAGCGCTCAAAATGTCTAAATCGGCGTCGGCGGTGATCACCGGCCGGGTCATGACATCTCTCACTGGAATCTCTGTCTCCATTAGCCGATCTACTCCGTGGTAGCTCTATATCCTTATCAGAGTGCTAATGATATAAAAGGCTACTGCGGCTCTATAGAAATTAATATGAGTTGTATTATATTATCTATGCACATCACTGCCGTATGTGGCCCACAATATGTGCTAATTCCGCCAGGATAAGCTCGATGCCCAGCCGCGCAGCCCCAGGCGAGCCGGGAATGCAGAAGACAGGCCGACCCTGATAGATTCCGGCAGCCGCCCGGGTGAGCATGGCTCGTGTCCCCACCTCTACGAGGCTCCTCTGCCGAAAGATCTCCCCAAAGCCTGGAAGGCTCTTTTCGAAGAGCGGCTCGACCGCCTCGAGTGTCAGGTCCTGGCTGGTGAGACCTGTGCCTCCGCATATAACCACTGCGTCGGCGCTGCTCTCCTTCACGGCCGCCGCAAGACCAAGTCCGTCCGGCAGCAGGGCATAGCGGGCAGTGTGTCCCGCTGCTCCGATCTTCTCCAGTATTATCCGGCCTGACTCGTCCTGCGCCTCTTTCGGGCTGTTCACAGCTCCGAACCTGCCGTAGCGGGATGTGCTCGCGACCACGACATCTATGATCATGCCATCTCCTATTGAATCATGCAATCGTCTCACCCTCTCACCCATCCTCTCCAGGCGAAGCATAAAATTTTTCTCGTGGCAGATGCATGGCAGAATGATCTATGTCGTTACTGGCTATTGACGTTGGAGCGGGCACCCAGGATATCCTCCTCTTTCAAGAGGATGTGCCCCTCGAGGGCTCGACCAAGATGGTCCTTCCGAGCCGCACCGTTTTAGTGGCGAAGAGGATAAAAGAGGCGGGAGAGGTAGGGCTGGACATATTTCTGCGCGGCCCGACCATGGGAGGCGGGGCCTGCACCAGAGCTGTGAGAGGGCATCTGGCTGCAGGCTGGCGCGTTTATGCCATCCCATCCGCTGCGGCCACTTTCAACGACAATCTGGAGCGGGTGGCGGCAATGGGGGTGTCCATCGTCCAGGATGAAAGCGATGTGCCCCCCTCTGCTCAAATCATCGAGACGGGAGATGTCGACCTTGCCGCCCTGGGATCAGCCCTGCAGCTATTCGATATCGATCTTCCGGCAGATATTGCCGTCGCAGTGCAGGATCACGGCTTCTCTCCGGAGAGGTCCAACCGGCTGGTGCGCTTCGAGCACATGGCCGCTGCCATTGCCTCAGGCGGCGGCCTGCAGGCCTTCGCCTACAGAGAGCCGCCGCCGGAGATGAGCCGCATGAAGGCGGTATATGATGTGCTGGCCGGAGCAGGCTGCCGGCCGCTGCTCATGGACACCGGACCGGCAGCGGTCTTCGGAGCGGCCCGGGATCTGCAGGACGATCGCCGCCCAGCCCTGATAGTCAACTTCGGAAACGGGCATACAGTGGCCACGGTGCTTGAGGAGGGGCGCATCACCGCCCTCTTCGAGCATCACACAGCGGATCTGACCCCGGCAAAGCTGAGGAGATATGTGAGAAGGCTGTGCAACGGAACATTGAGGGGCGAGGAGATATTCCAGGACGGAGGCCATGGCGCATATATTGAGAGCGTCCCGGAGGCGATAGGAGAGACGCTGGTCACCGGACCGCAGAGGCAGTCTTTCCTCGCCAGCGGGGCCCTGCCAGAAGCGAGAGCGGCAGCGCCTGCAGGGGATATGATGATCGCAGGCTGCATCGGGCTGCTCTCAGCCTGGAAGGCCAGAGAGGATTTATGGAGATAGGCAGAGGCGCAGAGGCGGTGATCACAGTGGAGGGTGGCATTGTGAAAAAGGTCCGCCCAAAAAAAAGCTACAGGCAGAGGGAGCTTGACGAGCGCATCAGGCAGGACAGGACGCTGCATGAGGCGCGCATCATGTCCGAGGCCAGGCGGATGGGGATAAGAACGCCCATCATCTGCGACATATCCCGCTTCGAGCTGAAGATGGAGCAGGTCACCGGCCCCAGGCTAAAGGATGTGATAGACGAGAGCCTCTCCCGCATGGCGGGGGAGATGGTGGGAAGGCTGCACAGGGGGGGCATCATTCACGGTGACCTGACCACCTCCAATATGATCATCACTGCCAGCACAGGTGCAGGCAAGATCTGCCTCATAGATTTCGGCCTGTCCTTTCACGACAGGACGGTGGAGGCACAGGGCGTGGACGTGCATGTCTTCTTCCAGACTTTAGAGAGCACCCACGACCGGCCGGATGAGCTGAAGGAGGCCTTCAGGCAGGGATACGTCAGGACATATGACGAGGCCGAGGCAGTGCTGGAGAGGGTGGTGGAGATCAAGGCGCGGGGACGGTACCTCTGATCGGGATTTGTAGAGTCCTAAAAGCTGGCATTTATATACTCAGTATGTGTTTAGGTCCATGAATTCGGTATCTATCGGCCCATTTCATGTCATTCTCTGTTGCCTTTTCATTTAGAGCCTTTTCGGTGAGCATAGTCTGCCGATATCGTTTGCTTATTAGATGCATGTCAATTTATATTAATCACGCCCAGACTGAATCAGCATCTACCGACATACTCTCACGCACCTAAACACATACTATACTCATACACTTTCCGATAGTCTACCTATATTGAGTTGTTTGAAAAGAAAATAGTAGCAAGAGACTTAGAACCCATCTTCCGCACTTTCAGGCCCTCCCATAATAATTTTCGCATCCGTGCCCC
>ERZ795050.2312-NODE-2312-length-21558-cov-6.308004_pt1 | contig 21558 bp, 12 predicted proteins | sample MGYA00375134_ERZ795050 | MGnify/ENA primary metagenome ERZ795050 (study PRJEB30179, sample SAMN05720221) | activated sludge metagenome | isolation source: Anaerobic digester | place: Japan | collected 2015-05-26 ... | reverse complement strand
ATGGCACCCGGCGTTCTGCGATCCAGAAACATGCGCGCAAGCCGCACAGATATCTGGCCATAGGGTTCTGAAGGGCAGGTCCGGCGATGGCAACAGCATCCACGGGCGAGCCGGTGTTACGCAAGCTTGAAGAGCTGCGGGCTCGTTATGAGGCGATCGGGGAGGAGATGAATCGGCCGGAGGTCGCCGGCGACGTGCAGCGGATCGTCGCGCTCAACAAGGAGCACGGCAAGCTGCGGAGGATGATGGAGCCGTATGAGGCGTACCGCAAGGCTGTGGCCCTCGTTGCCGAAAGCCAGGCGATTCTGGATGACCCGGCTGCCGATCCCGATCTGAAAGCGCTGGCCCGGGAGGAATTGGGGCTCGCCGCGTCGCAGGCCGCCGCGCTGATGGAGGAGATGAAGGCGGCATTGGTGACCGGCGAGGATGCGGCCGTCAGTTCGGTGATTCTGGAGATCCGGGCGGGCACCGGTGGCGAGGAGGCGGCCTTGTTTGCCGGGAACTTGCGGGACATGTATCAGCGTTATTGCGATCGGCATGGTTTCAGCGTGGAGGTCATGGATGCGTCGCCCTCGGATCTGGGCGGCTTTAAGGAAATCATCCTCAACGTCAAGGGTGAAGGCGTCTACCGGCATCTGGGTTATGAGGGCGGGGGGCACCGGGTCCAGCGGGTACCGATAACGGAGGCCCAAGGGCGAATCCACACCTCTGCCGCAACCGTCGCCGTCTTGCCAGAACCGGAGGATATCGAGATCGCGATCGATTGGGAGAAGGATGTGGTCGAGCATGTCAGCCGAGCAGGTGGACCCGGTGGCCAGAACGTCAACAAGGTCTCGTCGGCCATCCGTCTCGAGCACCTGCCGACCGGCATCACGGTTTCGATGCGCGATGAAAAAAGCCAGCATAAGAACCGAGCCAAGGCCCGGCGGGTGCTCATGTCGCGTCTGTACGACCACATGATGCAGAGCCAACGCTCACAGCGTGACGCCAATTGGCGGACCATGATCGGCTCGGGCGATCGCAGTGAACGCATCCGCACCTACAACTTCCCGCAGAACCGTTGCACCGACCATCGGATCAACCTGGACTTGTACTACCTGGACCGGATCATGGATGGCGAGCTGGAAGAGCTGATTGCAGCCCTCCAGAAACACGACCTGGAGCAGCGACTCAGGAACCTGTGATTGCTCTGGCGGCGCGCATTTCATGCCGGCAGCATGGCATCGGAACCGTTGACCGTCTTGGGATGAGAGGTGCTTGATGGACATTCTTCCGGCCATTGACCTTATCGGCGGCAAATGTGTTCGCCTGCTGCAAGGCGACTACGCTCAACAGATCGACTACTCCGGCGACCCGGTGGGGGTGGCCAGAGAGTTCGAACGGGCGGGAGCCAGATGGCTTCATGTTGTCGATCTGGACGGAGCCAAGGTGGGTCGGCCGTGCAACCTGCCGACGATCAGGCGGATTCTTGCGGAAACCTCGTTGCGGGTGGAGGTCGGCGGCGGCCTGCGCGAGGCCGAGACGATCGAGGAACTGATCGACGCCGGCGTCCAGAGGTGCATCGTCGGGACCAAGGCGCTTGAGGACTGGGAGTGGTTCAAGCAAGTGGCTCAGCGGCCCAAGTGTGCCAACCATGTAGCTTTGGGACTGGACGCCAAACAGGGCCGGTTGGCTGTTCGAGGCTGGCTTGAACAAACAGCGTTGACGGCGGTCCAGGTGGCCCAGCAGGCGGCGGGGCTTGGCGTTTCGGCCATCATCTACACGGACATCAGCCGGGATGGCATGCTCAGCGGTCCTAACATCGAGGCGACGCTCGCGGTTGCGAAGGCGTCGCCGATTCCGGTCATAGCCTCCGGTGGGGTGACGACCATTGATGACGTCAGGGTTCTCTGCCGGTTGCCGCTGGGCGGGATTATCATTGGGCGGGCGATTTACGAGAGACGGCTTGATCTGGCGGAAGCGGTCCGGATCGCGACAAGCGGAGAAGAATCATGAGACTCACAAACCGAAATGTCGGGCGTCAGGTACTGCCGGAGGTGGTTTTCCTGCTCGCCACGGGCGGTGTCGTGTTCGGCGGACAGCCGAAGGTGAGTCCCGCGCAGAATGAACCCGATTGGAACCGGATTCTCAGACAGTTCGGCCTGGACATGGACAAGGACTTGCGTAATCCGTTGCTGGACGGCGTGACGCCGAGCAGTTTGTTCCGCAAGGCCGACTCCAGCAAACCTGTGGTTTTCACGCCAATTGCCGCGTGGGGACTCGAAACGCCCACCCATGCCGGGTGGTACGTGGCCGGGCCTGCGGTAACGCAGGTGCCGCCGAATGTGGAGAGGATCCGCAAGGAAGCCTGGGCCTACGCGTACAAGCAGCCCGCCGCGGAGATCGAGAAGAGCAGCTACACGCCGCCTCCTTTGAAGAGCGGCTCGGTCGAGTTTGACCCTGGCGACCAGCCGTTTGGCCTGTGGGTCAGCAATGAAGGTTTCCCTGGTGAGGCGGTGTACAGCCAGCCGGCCCTGGTCTTCAAGACAAACCCCCGCCTGAGGAATCAGCCCTACAAGGCGATGATCTATCCTTGCTGTGACGTGAAAGAGGGCAGGTTGATTCCTGACAGCTACCTGATCGGCTGGGAATACTCCACGAACGATGATTTTCAGGATGTTGTGACGCGGATCGACAACGTTGTGCTGCTGCCGGCGGTGCCGTTGCTCAAAGACGTTCTGGTGGAAGACGCCAAGGTCCGCAAGCTGGCGGGAAACTTCAAGTTCGTTGAAGGGCCGGCGTGGAATCTCAAGGACGAAGCCCTGTACTTCAGTGACATTCCGGTCGCGCATATCGTTCGCTATGCAGACGGCAAGGCCGAGGTGGCAAACGCCGCCAGCGGCCAGTCCAACGGACTGATGTTCGACAAGGGGGGCTTCTTGATCGCCTGTGAGCATGCCGGAAGGCGCGTCTCAAGAGCTGTGGCCGGCCGGGCGGGCGAGGAGATCGTGAGCCGCTATGACGGCAAGCGTCTGAACAGCCCGAACGACTTGTGGATCGATGCCGAAGGCGGCATCTACTTCACCGACCCACGGTACGGCCCGCGCGACGATCTGGAGCAGGACAAAGAGGCTGTCTACTACGTGTCGGCTGACAAGAAGATCACGCGCATCATCGATGATCTCGTTCGTCCCAACGGCATTGCACTCTCGCCCAACGGCCGGTTCCTGTATGTCCTCGACAATGGGGCCGACAAGCTCTACCGGTATGAAGTCAGGGGTCCGGGCAGGATCGGGAAAGGCGAGCGCATAGCCTACGTGACCCAACCGGACGGCATGACCGTGGACAGGGAGGGGCGGCTCTACGTGGCCGGTCGTGGCGGTGTCTGGGTGCTGGATGCCGGCGGCAAATGGCTGGGGCTGATCGAGACTCCGGAGCAACCGGCGAACTGCACGTTCGGCGGTCAGGGCTGGCACACACTTTTTATCACGGCTCGAACATCGCTTTACGCCATCGACATGCAGACGCGAGGATGGCACGTGCATCTGGACGGCGTGTCACGCAAGTAGGGGTGCCCGAACAGAGCTGCCGTGGTCTTTTGTCGCATCATTCATTTTGCGAGGCGGTCATCCTGTCCTGATCAGTATTGTCTGTGGCCGTCGTGGATCGCTTGCCGGGTTTCATTCCGGCCAAAGCCACTCGATGGGTCGGAACTATCAGTCCTGCCCTGACTCTCCGGTTTCCAGGGCAAAGGCAGGTGAGATGAGAATGATTTTGGACGATTGCGGCGATCCGAGCGTCAGGGGCAGACCTTCAAGCATCAAGTCCCTGCCGTGAGCCACGCGGGGAGGACTTGATTCGTCCGCGCAACAGAGACGATATGACATGTCGGCTTTCAGACCCTTCAATCGAACGACCACACGATCCTGGTCCGATTTTGCCCGGAAAACAAACAGGATCCCGCTGTCGGTCCGGGGCGTGTGATACTGGATGCCGTCCCAGCCATTCTCGCTTGCCCGTGGCAGGACATGGTATATGTTCCCGTCCCTGATCTGTGGGCGGATGTGTCGCTTATATAGCTCGAATTCCCGTTTTCCGGCTTCGCGCTGCTGGCGAGACCACTTGGATGTGTCCAGCATCAGCGTGCACCAACCCATCATCCCGCTTCGCAGCATGTACCGGAACGTGTCCAGCGTCGGTCCTGAGTGATCGGCCACGTAAGCCTCAATCACCCTTGGCGGCAGAGGGTAACTGGCGTCGTAGAAAGCCTGTCGCAGCGACAGGGGATCATAGGAATCCGTGGCGCAGGTATAGTGGCATCGTTGCAGCACGCCGAAGTCCACCATTCGGCCGCCGCTGACGCAATTCTCGAAGAGCACATTCGGGAACTCGTCCCGAAGTGAGTCATAGACTCCGTAATAGCCAAGTGTGGCCCGATGGCTGATATCGCCCGAAGATGCGGTGTGGCCGTGCGCGTCGCGGGCGCAGTCCCATACGACCATCTTCTGATCGTGCTCGAGCATGTCGAGATCGTATTCCCGGATGATCCTGCGCAGTTCGGCACGGCACCATTCCTGGGCCTCACGGGAAGCCAGGCAGACCGGCTCGCCTCGCCATCTGCTGCTTCGCCAGTCTTCGGCCAAGTCGAAACGGAACCACTCTCGCATGGCCGGTTCGAATACCGAAAGGGCCTGCCGATCCTTCGCAGTGTGTCCTCCCTGGGTCCACGCCACCCACAAACCGAACTTGAGTCCCTTCTGGTGGGCTTGATCGGCGATCGGCTTGAGGCCGTTGGGAAACTTTGCCGGATCTTCGTGCCACCATCCGATCTGCTTGTACCATCCCGCGTCGACATGAAACATCTCGATTCCGAGGTCCGCGCATTCATCGATCATCTTGATGGCGAGTTGTTCGTCGATTCCTGTTCCGCTACCCCACGTATTGCACGTCAGCAAGGGGCAGCGAGGCTCATTGGTCTGTGGAAGAAGCCACCGTTCGACCCATCGGTGAAGACGGTTGCAACCCTTGTCCACGTCGCCCTCATAGCAGCCGATGAATGCCGTGGGGAAGACGTAGGTCTCACCGGGCTGCAACACGGCGAGGAACGGATCGCCTGTCTGGTCGATTCCCAGACTCAGTTGCAGCGATGGTGACTCGCCGGCCGTGAGGATCGCCATTTGAGACACGCAGCCGCTCGATTCGATACCCGTGTATAGACCATGCGGAACAGAGGGGTCATGTATGCATTGCCATGGGATCGGTTCGGTTTCCGCCTTCGAGTAGGGGGTCGATACGCCCTGGTAGGCAAAACCGTCGAGTATCTTCTCAACGTGGATTCCCTTTGGGCCTGGTTTACCCGCCCCTTTCTCGACCCACCAATGGGTGAGCTCAGTCAAGCGCACAGGGTGCAGCGTCAATGCGAGGCTGGGGGCCCACGGAATAAGCATGGGAGATTTCCCGTTGTTGGTGACTGCCAAAGTATGCTCGATTGGTCCCGGACCGGCGCGGGCTTTCCACGTGGAGCGCACTCTCAGAGTTGAGTCACGACCCCTCAGAGATATACGAACCTGGATGCCTTGTTCATCGGACTGCGATTCGACACCGTCGAGCTGCCATGCGATTGCGCGAGGGGTATTGTCAGCGATATCATTGTCGATCAGTCGGAGTTCCGAAGGCGCGCTGATCCAGCTCGTTCCCTGCCCGCTCGACAGATGATCGATAAAGACGCGGTTATCTGTCGTGCGTATTCGAAGAAGCGTATCCTCGGTGCGAACGCCGTACTCGTCGGCTCGGAGATTGTCTGGAAGGGGCAGAAACACCGCTGCAAGCACCGCTACGGTGGCAGAACGTTGAAAAAGATGTCGAAGGCGCCTCATCTTATCCTTTCCTTGCGCAAACAGGCACGGATTTCCGGTTTCGGCTGAGGCGCTATCTCCCCACGGCAACTCATGCAGCCGTAAGAACACCGCCCACATGGTTCTTCTAGCAGAGGCGTCCGACCCAAGCAAGCTACTTATTGTCCGGTTCGTGTTCCGTTGGGTTGGTCAGGCTTTGTTTGTTATGTCTGGTTCCGATACGTCTCTTGCGCCGCGTTGGGCTGCGCGGTGACGGGGTCTATCCGGGCAGGGCATTCTGGAGGTTTTTCAGGAGGGGCATGGCGGTGCTTGCCTGCTCGGTCCAGGCGCCGGCCAGCAGTTTACCCTTCGGTTCCAGAACGGTCAGATGCAGGCTCTGAGATGAGTCTGCCGGCCGGCTTGCGGCCTTGCATCGGTCATAAGCTGCCTTGGCGGCGTCAGGCGTCGGATACTCGGCCAGCCAGATCAAGTGGGGATCGGCGTCGTCGATCGGGGGAACGGCGGCGATCGTGATCGTAGCATCGCCTGACAGACCCAGCGATTGATTGCTGATTGTCGTAGCCACTTGCCGGATGAGCGGGTGGGCGGCCTTGGACAGGATCGTCAAGTCGCGGACCAGCCACAGCTTGGTTGAAGCTTGTTGCGACGGAGGGATGACCTGCATGAGCATCGGCGGGTCCGCCGCGGGCAGGGAAAAGAGAATGTGGTCCATCAGGCGGCGGGAGCTGCGGCGTATGTCCTCGTCATCCACTCGGCCGGCGACATCCACGAGAACACAAACCTTTCCTTGTTGGGCAACCAGCCGCATTGCGGCGCTTCCAATGTGGACGGCCCGGACGCTGCGATCCGCAGCGAGCCATTCGGCCGGTTCAGGAACCAGGACGCTTACCAGGCCGAAGGCGTCGGCGGGCGAGGCCGTCTCGATGAACAGGACCTCGGCCGATGTGATCTGCTGGTTGTAGCGGCATGAGGCGAGCGATCTGACGTCGAAAGCCTTCACCGCCGTGAGAACCTCCGGGTCCTTGACCAGGTCGGCGAGTTTGCCGGCGGGGGCGGTGGACACCGCACGTGTTTTGACCCATCCGGCCACATCGCCGGTGCGGGGCAGGGCCCGGGGGTGTTTCGGGTCGTCGTCCTTGTCGGCACCGGCTTGGGTGCCGTCATCGATGCCGGTGGTGATCTGATCCGTATTCGTGCGCCGGTCGGGGGGCTTGGGCTCGTCATTGCCGCAGCCGGCATGCATCAGAGCCAAGGCCGTCGTCAGAACGACGAATGTGACAACCCCAATCCATGTTCGTGTGGCCGACATGTCGTGCCTCCATCAATCGGAAAAGGATTGTATCGCCCTGGTGCGCATGCGTCGAGATCGCCGGCTGGGCGGCGGGCTTTGGCGGGAATGGTATAATATGTGTGAGGCAGGGATGCCGCGTGAGGCGATAGACGTGGGCAGCAACCTCAAGAGCATTCTTGAAGAGCACACCATGCCGGCGGCGCCGGGGTTGTTTCGCGACGAGGGTGACGGCGTTGTGACGTGCCTTGCCTGCGGTCACCGCTGCCGGATTGCGGACGGCAAGAGCGGAGTCTGTCGGGTCCGATTCAATCGGGCCGGCCAGCTCCGGGTACCGGCCGGCTACGTGGCGGGTCTGGCGGTCGATCCGATTGAGAAGAAGCCTTTCTTTCACGTCTTTCCGGGCCGCGATGCCGTTTCGTTCGGGATGCTCGGCTGCAACTTCCACTGTGACTTCTGCCAGAACTGGTTTTCCAGTCAAACCTTGCGGGACGAGGCGGCCGGCGCCCAGCCGTCGGTCGTCCGCGCGGAGCAGATTGTCGAGGTTGCACTCGAACGCAAGACCCCCGTCATTGTGAGCACCTACAATGAGCCGTTGATCACCGCCGACTGGGCGGTCGAGGTTTTTAAGCTTGCCCGACCGCACGGCATCGTCTGCGGGTTCGTCTCCAACGGACACGCCACGCCGGAGGCGATCGAGTTCCTGCGGCCGTACATGAAGCTCTTCAAGGTTGACCTCAAGTGCTTCAAAGAAGAGAGCTACCGTCGGCTCGGCGGTCAATTGAAGAACGTCCTGGACACGATCACCCGTCTGAAGCAGGCCGACTTCTGGGTTGAGGTGGTCACGCTTGTTGTGCCGGGCTTCAACGATGGTGATGACGAGCTGGGAAGCATCGCCCGATTTGTGGCCGGCGTTTCCACGGACATCCCCTGGCACGTCACGGCGTTTCACCCGGATTACAGGATGGGTGATCCGCCGAGGACGCCGGTCAAAACATTGGCCAAGGCTTTTGACATTGGCAAGGCCGCAGGCCTGAAGTTCGTATACACAGGGAATCTGCCCGGGGCGCTGGGTGACCGGGAGAACACCTATTGCCCGGACTGCAGGACGCTGCTGATCCGTCGCCAGGGCTTCACGATTCGGGAGAACAACATGCGTGGAGGACGATGCGGCAAGTGCGGCGCGGTCATTCCGGGTGTATGGGAGGACGTCGCGCCGACGTCGAGTTCCTCGTATCCGACGACCGTGTCACTGTAGAATACCTGCATGAGGCCAATCTCCGCGGGAGTTCCAGAGAGGTCAGTTTCGATCGCGGTGGCCATTGACGGCGACGCTCCATCTCTTCGGGGTCATGCGGAGGCGTTGTCGGCACAAATGTCGTTGCCGCTTGCCGTCCGTTCCGAATGGCACCAACACGTCCTGCTTCTTGTCGTCACCGATCGTGGTCTTGAATTGCGGGAGTCCGGCCTGCGCCGCTCGCGGCCGGTTCGCGTCGATTTTGTGGGTGGCAGGTTGGAGCGGCGCCGAAGGAACGTGGTCGGGTCGGAACGGATGCTTGCCAAGGCCATTGGCTTTGGGGGCAGACGACTCGTCGTGGTGGACGCAACGGCAGGCCTCGGACGGGATGCATTTCTCATGGCTTGCATGGGGTGCACGGTGACGATGTTCGAGCGCTGTCCTGTGATGGCCGCCCTGCTCATGGACGGCGTGAGGCGGGCGAGCGGCGATCCCGAAACGAGCGAGATCATTAACAATCGGACGCAGGTGATCCCGGCGGACGCGAGGCTCCTGCTCCCGCAGCTCAGCGAGTCCTTGCAGCCTGACGTCGTCTATCTCGATCCGATGTTCCCGGCAAGGGGCAAGTCGGCTCTGGCCAAGAAGGAGATGCGCATCTGCCGGCTGGTCGCGGGTGATGACGAGGATGCGGGTGCGTTGTTGGAGGTGGCATTGGCCGCCGCCCGAAAACGCGTGGTGGTCAAACGGCCGCTGCGAGCTCCCGCGTTGGGTGGATCACCTCACATTGTCTTCAAGGGCACGACCGTTCGGTACGATGTCTACCTGATAAAGCCGGGCTGAGCCCTCAGAAACGACCTGTTCAGGGCTTCTTGTCCGGTGGCGGCTGCGGCGGCCGACTCGGGCGGGGACCCAGCGGTCGCATCGGGTCGGGTGGTCCGGGCGAAATGGGCGCGGCGACAATGGCGTCTCCTGAAGCAGAGCAACGTCCGGCAGCGGTGCGTTCGGTTCGGACGTTGAGCAAGGCGTTGGCACCCCGCTCAACAGCCAGGGCTTTCAATGCCGTCAGTGCTTCATCGGGTGTGCGGAAACCTTCCACGAAGACCGCCTCGACCTGCCGGACGATCCGGAAACCGGCCAGACGATTGCCGGTAGACGTGGCGACGACTCCGACTGCTGCTTCTCGCCGTTTGCGGTCCAGCTCAGCGTAGTCGACGTTGTACTTCTGGAGGCTGGGGTGAATCTGTGGCGGGCGGGCACGCCGGATGGCGCGGCGGATCCCTCGCCAGATGCGACCAAGGATCAGAAGACCGATCAAAACACCCAGGGCGTAGTATAGATACTGTCGGTATTCGGTCAGAACACGGCCGACCAGATTCATCCAATCTTCGCTGCTGGGTGTTTGGCTGATGGTCAGCAGTTCCAGTGATTGTTTCATACGCGGCTCAACCTGAAGGGCGTGCCAGTTGGCTGCCTCGATAAGTGGTTCCTCGCCAGGTGGTCGTTGTCCGGCCGTTCAGCTTGAGCATTGCGTTGATCAGCATTCCGGCGCAGATGACCGCTCCGATAATGAAGGTCGGTGCCAACCAGGGGTTGGTTTGGCTGAGTCTGTAGTATCGGAAGATGACCGATTGTTGCACGACGACGACCAGGGCGCCGGCGACCGCGACCATTTGCCAGCCTGTCCCGGCCTCGGCCCACCCTCGGACCGCCAGGACGCACGCGGCGATCAGCAGGCTGAGGTAGGGGAAGATGTTCGTGGTCAGGAGCATGGCCAGCGTGATCCGCAGACGGCGGAAGGTCTCGAAGCAGCCGTAGAAGATGCGGCTCCATCCTCGCCAGATCTCACCGAATCGGGAATACATCCGAACGGTGTACAGGCCGTCGTTCTGCATAACAAACAATCGCTGGCCGCGAGCCTTGGCAAGTTTGGCCAACTGCATGTCTTCGTTGATGTGGGTGCGTACGGCCTCGTGTCCGCCGATGGTCTCGTAGCACTTGCGGCTCATGAGCATGAATGCCCCGTTGGCGTAGGCGTTCGGGAGATGGGGGCTGTTAACCTTCTTGGGATGAAACCAGAAGACCATGATGGCGCCGCAGACCGGCTGGATGATTCTTTCCCAGAGGCTGTGGGTCTCCAATCTGGGGAGCACTGAGAGAAAGTCGATCTTGTTCTCAATGGCGTGCCGGACAGCCATGGACAGCGTTTTTCGGGACGTCTGCCGGCAGTCGGCGTCGCCGAAGCAGAACCACTGCCCTGCGGCCTGGCAGGCTCCTTCGCGCATGGCATTGTTTTTGCCGAACCAGCCATCCTGAAGCTGCCGGATATGGATGACCTTAAGCCGGCCGTCGGGATATTCCGCCCTGATCGACTCCAGAATCTCGCCCGTACGATCTGAGCTACGATCATTGATGACAATGACCTCAAAAGCGGGGTAGTCCTGATCGAGCATGGAGCGGACCGCCGCCTCAATATTGGCCTGTTCGTCCTTGGCGGCGATGAGCACGCTGACGAAGGGTGGCTTGGACGGTGGCCCGTCGTAGGACGAAGGAGTAAGAGGGAGTTGTTCTCGTCGGGCTCTGGTGATGGCGACATGCCGACTTGCCCAAATGGACGCCACGGCGATGAGAAGTGCGGCCCAGATAGTCATGCCCATTGAGTGATGCCCTCACGGTTCGCCGTCGTGGCGTCAAGCTTTGGATGTCCAGTCGGCGATTATCCGCGCCGGCTGTCCGATCAGCAAGGCCGCCAAGACTGCCTGTCTTCGCGTCCGCCGGGTCGTTTCCTGTTCAAGGTTTCGGGGGAGCGGCATGAGGTTTCGTCTGCGTGTCCCTTTGGCTGCTCGTCGGCGGGTTTGCCTGCCATCCACAGCAGGGCGACGGCGGGCGTTCGTTGCTGCACCGCAGGTGCGGCGGCCGCTGGCGGCACGAAGCGGCCGTTGCGATCGGCGTTGTGTGCTGGATCGCGCCGATCTCCAATCGCGGCTGAATGAGGATCAGCGACGGAAGTCGTCGGTCGGGTCGGCAGTATCTGCCCAAGGTCTGGTTTGGCAGGCCGTATTGAGCAGGTTTCCGGCCGGTGGTTGGACTGGCATGACGGCTGTCCCATGCGTGGCAGTGTGGGCTCTGACGGACGGGCATAGAGCCTTCCGGTCGGACAGCCGTGGGGCCTGCGCCCATGTTTCCAGATCGCAGCGCGCTTGGCTTGTGCCCCGCAAAAAGGCGGCCCGCCTTAGACCCTCAGGTTCCCACCGGTACCGGCAGATCGGGTCCCTGTTGATCGTTGCCATGCTTGATTTGGCCCCGCGGTGGCGTTGTTGGCGGGGCGGTCGCCTCCTTGGCTACTGGCAGACGCCCTCGTGGCCATAATTCAAGCACAGATGGACGGGGGGTTCTGGCCTGGTCCTGGGGCGGATCGCCCGATACGGTCTGTAATCTGTTTTTAATCAAGTACTTGAATCCGATTGTGGGTTCGTGCAATTGTCCTCAGGTCTTCAGTCGCTCGTTATTTATGAGATTCGAGTTGGACCGGGCGGCGGAGGTCTGTTATACTGGCTTTCCAGACGGAGGAAGGATCAAGGGGTCCCTGGGGCAGGGTCATGGCGACATGGGCTTGGACTGCCAAAAAGGGGTGGGTGGCCGATTGGGGCTTGTCGGAAGATCAAAATCGAGCATTCGCGCTGAAACTCAAACGGATTATCGAACAGCCAATTGCCGCGACAAGTTCCAGAACAACACAAGCGGACCTCTGCCGAGGTATGACGTTGCGTCGTTACTGGTTGCGGAGGCGACCTGCGTGACGGTTTCCCCAACGGTGCCGGAGCTGGTCGTTTTGCAGACGATCTGTGCAGATAGCGGTTGTGCAAGCGGATTCGTGGGCGAAGCGTGTGGTCCCCCGCGTCAAGAGAGGCGCGCACGGGTGGCCGCGCATGGCATGCGGAAGGAGTGAGCGTATGAGAAGCCTTGGGTGGTTCGGCGTTTTTGTTCTGGCCGGATGCGTTGTCCGGTTGTGCGCGGCCGCGAGCCTGCCGCAGAACCCGGACATCCGCGTGCACATTTCGGGCAAGACAGGCAGGATCTCGTTTCTGAGATTGACCGGCGACGCACAGGTTCTGGCCGCGCCGCCGGGCCGGGCTGCCCAGGATCCGGCTATGGCTTTCCTCGATGCACACGGCAAAGCTTTTGGCATCTCGGACCCGGCCGTCCAATTGGCGGGCTACAGGGTGGATGCCGATTCCTTGGGATTCACGCACTCAACCTATCGGCAGTACCACAAGGGTGTTCGTGTTTTCGGCGGCGTGGTCAAGGTTCACGAGGATGCTGCCGGCCGAGTGTATGCGGCCAATGGCGATTTCCTTCCAGTGCCCGACGACCTGGCTGTAACGCCGGTCGTTAAGCCTGCGGATGCCGAGGCCGCCGCCATTCGCCTCGTCAACAGAGGGACGCCGAGCATCGAACATGCGGAACTGGTGGTGGTGGATCCGGCCTGGTACGGGGGCCGAGCAACGGGACCGAGGCTGGCGTACTACATCATTCTCAGGGACATTTCCGTTGTGCTGCGCGAAGGCGTGTTTGTTGATGCTCGGACCGGCGAGATTCTTGATCGCTGGAACATGATCCAGACCAGCAGGATCCGAAAGATTTACGATGCACACGGGTCCTCAGATTTGGCCGGCGCAACTCTGGCCCGGTCCGAGGGTGATCCGCCTTACTCTCTGGTGGACGTGAATCGAGGCTATGATTACGCGGGCGACGTGTACGATTACTATTACCGGGCGTTCGGTCGGGACAGCATCAACGGCACCGGCATGATCCTCAAGGTCGTGGCGAATTTCTACTATGCCGGTATTTGTCCGAATGCTTTCTGGGATGGGCAGGAGATGGTTTTCTGTCCGGGGACCATCACGGACGACATCATGGCTCACGAAATGACGCACGGGATCACGGAATACACCGCCAACCTGATCTACCAGAATCAACCCGGGCAGTTGAACGAGTCTTTTTCCGACGTTTTCGGTGAATTGGTAGACCTGTTTAACGGCGATGCCGCCTTTCCGGGGGCCCCAGGCGGCCCGCCGAACTGGCCGCCGCACCCGACAGGGCCCGGCAAGGACACGCCGAACAACCTTCGTACGCGGTGCAGCTATTACCCGAGCTATGTTGACGGTGTTCGTTGGTCGATGGGTGAGGATGCCGACGCGTTCGGCGGAGCCATTCGCGACATGTTCAATCCGACTTGTTTCGGCGATCCGGACATGGGCCAGAGTCCCTATCAGGTTTGCATGGCCGAGGACAACGGCGGCGTTCACAGCGGGAGCGGTATTCCCAATCATGCCTTTCAACTGGCGACCGATGGGGGCAGCTTCAATGGTATCACGGTGACGGGCATCGGACCGATCAAGACGGGCGCGGTCTGGTACCGGGCGCTGACCAGATACCTGACAACGATCTCTGATTTCCAGGATGCCTATCATGCATTCAACCAGGCGGCTCAGGATCTGATCGGGACCAAGCCGGCCGATCCGCGGACCGGCTTGCCTTCGGATTCCACTTTCACGGTTGCGGATGCGCAGCAGGTGGACAATGCCCTTCGGGCGGTTCAGATGGACATGCCCGGCCGGTGCGGCGATTTCTTCTCTCGCGAAGAGCCTGTCCTTTGTGGAGGCCGGGTGACACTCTATTCTGAGAGCTTCGAGAGCACGGACGGAGGCTGGTCGCGTGGAAACAGCGAGTGGCAGTGGAAATCCGGTATGCCCGGTCGGTCCGGCAAGGGATGGTACTGTCCCGATCCGTCCAACCCGAGCGGTGCCGCGAAACAGACGCTGACCAGTCCGGAGATCACGATTCCTCCGGGAGTGATGGGACTCGGAGTGGTATTTGCTCACTATTTCGATGTCGAGGAATGGTGGGACGGCGGCAACATCAGCATGAGAATCAACAGCGGTGCTTGGACGCTGGTCACGTCTTTCATTCACAACTCGTACACCAGCAGCCTGGCACGAGCCGACTATTCCTCCAACGACAATCCCATGGCCGGTCAGATCGTCTGGACCGGTTCCTCCGGCGGATGGGGCAAGTCGGCGTTCACCCTTCCCGGCAGCGTCAAGGCCGGCGACAAAGTGCAATTCCGGTTTGACTTCGGCCGCGACTCGTTCTACGGCACCAACGTGGGGTGGTATTTGGACGATTTCGAGGTATTTGCCTGTCACAGCGGGCCGAGTTTCGAATTGGACGGCCGCCCCGTCATTGACGACTCGGCGGGTGGCGACGGCGACGGTTCGGTGGAACCGGGTGAGACCGTCGACCTCACGATCACCCTGAAGAACGTCGGCGGCGACGCCACGAATGTCTCGGCGACGCTTTCATGCGACGTGGGGACGGTGACCGTCGTGGGAGCCAACGCTACTCAGAGCTATCCGGACCTGCCGACGGGTGGGGTGGGCACAAACGCCGGTCCTTTCAAGATCCAGGTTAAGGCCCAGCATCCCATGTGTGAGGCTATTCCGTTGCTGTTGTCCGTAACGGCCGCCGAGGGAGATGACGAGATCGAATTCGTCGTCCAGGTCAACGGCTTGCCCGATCCGGACGGTGATGGGATAGGCGAAGTCTGCGACAACTGCCCGACGGTGCCCAACCCGGACCAGCGGAACCGCGACAGTGATTCCCTGGGCGACGCCTGCGACAACTGTCCTGTCGTAGCGAACGAAGACCAGGCCGACGCGGACGGCGACGCCGCGGGTGATGCCTGCGACAACTGCCTGCTTGTTCCGAATCCGGATCAGACGGACTCTGATCGTGACGGTCTGGGCAACGCCTGCGACAACTGCCCGCTGACGCTGAACCCGGACCAGCATGACGACGACGGTGACGGCGTGGGCGATGCCTGCGACAATTGTCCGTTGATCGCAAACCCGAATCAGGCGGACGATGATAAGGATGGCATCGGTGACGCGTGCGACAACTGCGTCAGCGCGGTGAATCCCTTTCAGCAGGATGCCGACGGTGACGCCGTGGGTGACGCCTGCGACAACTGCGTGAAGGTGGCCAATCCGGACCAGACCAACTCGGACTCGGACAAGCTCGGGGATGCGTGCGACAACTGTCCCGAGATTCCCAACCCTGCCCAGCGGGATAAGGATGAGGACGGGATCGGCGACGTCTGCGACACCTGTACCGACACGGACGGTGATGGCACCGGCAATCCGGGGTTTGCGGCCAACACCTGTCCGCAGGACAACTGTCCGAACATTGCGAATGCGGATCAGGCCAATGCCGATGACGATCTTTGGGGTGACGCGTGCGACACGTGCACAGATTCCGACGGCGACAGGTTCGGCGACCCGGGGTTCCCGAACAACACTTGCCCCATAGACAACTGTCCGAATGACCCCAACAAGCAGGATCCGGGGCTCTGTGGCTGCGGCCTGCTCGAGAAAGACGTGGATTTCGACGGCAAGGTTGACTGCGTCGACGAATGTCCCAACGACCCATACAAGAGCGTGCCCGGCAAGTGTGGTTGCGGGGTGCTCGATCGCGACCGGGACGGCGACGGCACGCCCGACTGCCACGACACCTGCGACGTGGACCCGAAGAAGGTGCAGCCGGGCGTTTGTGGCTGTGGTGTGCCGGATGCGGACGATGACAAGGACGGCAAGCTTAACTGCCTGGACAACTGCCCGACGGTCGCGAATGCCAACCAGAAGGACAGTGACAAGGATGGCGTGGGCGACGCTTGTGACAAGTGCCCGAACATCTACGATCCCACTCAGGATGATGCCGATGACGACGGCATCGGGGATATGTGCGACAACTGTGTCGGCGTTCCTAACGCAGACCAGGCGGACTCAGACGGTGACGGCGTCGGGGATGCCTGCGACAACTGCCCGCGCGTTGCGAACGCTGACCAGTTGGACCAGGACGGAGACGGGATCGGCGACGCTTGCGATGCCTCCGTATCTTCGGCTGGAAAGAAGGATCAGATCATGCCGGCCGATAACCAGACGGCGGTTCCGACCAACGAGGAGCCGGCGCTGGATGCGCCTTCATCGGGGCGTGCCGTTCCATGCGGAGCCGGGGCCGCCCAACTGATGGCCGTGGGGCTGGTCGGGCTCTGCGTGTTGCGGCTGGTCGTGAGGCGGCGAGGCTGCTGACGGCCGCAAAGCTTGGTCCTTGGGTCGCGCTGCGCGGCGATCATGCAAGGTCCGGGAATGCGAGCCATGGCATGTCGCAGGTGCGACGATTGACATTCGTCCCGCAGGGCGGGGGGGCATAGCAGGGGACACGTGAAGGAGCGACGGTACGTCCTGAGACTCGGAGCGTCCACCCGTCCGACGTCGGCGTCGTAGGGGTATGAGAACCTTACGGCCGGATATGCGTGCGACTTGCGCGCATGCTTCTGGATCGCAGAGCGCTTGGGTTGTGGCCCGCAAAAAGGCGGTCCGCCTTAGAACCTTACGGCCGGATATGCGTGCGGCTTGCGGGCATGTTTCTGGATTGCAGAGCGCTTGGGTTGCGGTCCGCCTTAGAGAGCACTGTAGGCGTGGCCCCTTCAGGTTTTGCTGATCGGATGCTTTCTGGAATCGCACGGAGAGGGCCGGCTTGAGCCTTCCCGGTTCGGTCTGATGTACCTGCGGCTATAATAAGATCAGAGACAATCCCAAGGGGGGCGGCTCGTTTGCGGGGGCGGTTTGCCGAGGTTGCACGCGCCTGGCATCGTGGAGAGGTGAGCTTGCCTGCGGCGGCATGGCTAAGCGTGGGGAAGAGATGCGGACCTTCACTATCCTTTGGATCGCGGCCGGGCTTTGCCTGCTGAGCTCGGGTGGCTTGCAGGCCCAGCCGCAGTCGTTGCCGGATGACGGGGCACTCAGGGGCAGAGCCGAAAAAGCACGGCTCTTGGCCACTCAGGCACTCGAGGCCAAGAAGGCCGCTTGGGCTTCCGCGCAAAGGCACGGATGGTCGCCCCGGACACAGCACGGCCAGGTTGTCAGCGAGCTCATGGGCATTCGTGACGGCAGAGTGTACATCTGCCAAACGGCTAACAGCGATGCCGGCATTACGGCAGCGGCGGATCTGGTCCGAAATACTCCCCCGTACGACATCAACGGCTTCGGCGTTGTCGTCGGGGTTTGGGACGGTGGCGCGGTTCGTGCCACCCATCGGGAGCTGACCGGTCGGGTGTCGATTCGGGACAGCGGCTCTTCCTTCGACCATGCCACGCATGTGGCGGGAACCATTGGTGCGACGGGGGTTGATCCCAGCGCCATCGGCATGGCCCCGAGCGCGGGCATCGATTCCTATGACTGGACCAGTGATCTGGGGGAGATGACCGCGCGCGCCATGGCGGTGCCGGGACAGCCGGATGCGATCCAGATCTCGAACCACTCATACGTCCACGCAGCCGGCTGGGACAACAGCTCGGGCAGTTTCCGGTGGCACGGGACGTGGGGTGAGCGGGAGTCCAGCTACTTCGGGCAATACGACGAAGTGGCACGGCAATGGGATGAGCTTTGCTATGAGGCTCCTTACTACTTGCCTTTCAAGGCTGCGGGCAACGAGAGAAACGACCCCGTTCCCGCGGCGGGGGCCCTGTTCGAGTACTGGTTCAATGGTCGGTGGCGCCAGAAATCATACGATCCGAACACCGATCCGCTACCGGATAATTGGGACGCGGGAGGCTACGACACCCTGGCAAGCGCAAGCACAGCCAAGAATGTGATGGTTGTCGGAGCCGTATCGGACGCCGTCTACGGAGGGAAACGGTTGTTGTCGCTTGCGACCGTGACACCGTTCACCTCGTGGGGACCGACGGACGATGGGCGAATCAAGCCCGATCTCGTGAGTTCGGGGATGACTCTTCGCTCCTGTACGGCGACAGGCGACGCCTCGTACGGAACCTACAGCGGCACGAGCATGGCAACGGCCGTGGTCTCCGGCTCGGCCGCCTTGCTGGTCGAGTACTACGGCAGGCTGTTTCCCGGGCAGTATATGCGGTCTGAGATGCTGAGAGGGCTCATGATTCACACGGCGGACGATTTACAGGCCGCCGGCCCGGACTATCAGACCGGCTGGGGTCTGCTCAACGTCGAGGCTGCTGCCGAGCAGTTGTTGTTGCACCGGCGGTCCCCGGCCGCGCGGCGGATAGTCAGCGGTCTGTTAAGTCCGGCTCAGCCGTCCATCTCCTACACGTGTGCGTCGAACGGCGTGCGTCCACTCAAGGTTACGCTTTGCTGGACCGACCCGCCGGGTGTGGTGCGGACCGGTCTGGATAACCCTTCACCGTGCCTGGTGAACGATCTTGATCTCCGGGTGGTCGCTCCCGATGGTGGAACCGTCCACATGCCGTATGTCCTCGATCCGTTGTTCCCGACGTCGCCGGCTACCACCGGCGACAATACGCGGGACAACGTGGAGCAGATCCTGGTTTCCTGTCCTGTCGCGGGTTCGTATACCGTTCATGTTTCACACAAGGGTAATCTTGTCGGCGTCCTTCAATACTACGCCCTGTTAGTCAGCGGGATTTCCGCGGTGATCACCGGCGACTACGATCGCGACGAGGATGTCGACGCATTCGACATGGCAGAGTGGGAAGACTGCGCCTCGGCTCCTGGAGTTCCAGCGATGGCCGGCTGTGATGGAAAGGATCTCGACGAGGATGGCGACGTAGACCAGTGCGACTTCGCGGTGCTTCAGCGATGCTACAGCGGGCTGGGCGGGGTACCTCCGCCGGATTGCTTTGAATGATCCGGCCTTAGGGGCGGCGAAAGGGCCATGCATCGGCTATTCCAGGTACCCCAACTCGGTCAGTCGCTTTGTCAGGATCTCCTTCTCTGCTTCCGAGTACACGCACTCCTGTCGTGTCCATTCCGCCGTCTGCGGGAGTTCGTATTCGATAGTGGGCATTCGATCAAAGAGGTCCGTCAGCACGTTACCTTCCATGTCAGACGGCACCTTGAGTCCCAGCGCCGCCAGCAGCGTCGGGGCGATGTCGACGATTCGACCGGTGGTTTGGCTGCCTTGCCGGATGTGGGGACCGTTGGCTATAAGGATGCCTTCGACGCGGTGCGTGCCTTCAAGTCGCCGCAACGAGGACCAGCGCACTGGTTGACGACCGACGATTCGCCGGACGACGGCCAGACCGGGTTGTGGGACGAGCAGCAAATCGGGCATCCACGGTTGTTCCTCACGGTTGCATCCGTAGAGCTCTTCAGGTTTGTGGACCTCCGAGAAGATGCGTACTTCCCGGCCGGCGGGATCGGTACACTTGGCCGCGAGGAAGCGGTTTCGCAGGTCATCTCGCACCTTCTCGTAGTCCGACGGCTCAACGACGCCGTGGGGTTGACGACCTTTGAGGCTGATATAGAGGAACCCGTTCATGCCGGCGTGGATGACGCACGCCCGTGTCTGTTCCCAGTCAACCACCAGCTCGTGCTCGATCCCGAGGTTGGCGTCAAACCGTGTTCGCCTGCGGCCCAGGAAGCGGTCGGCGATTTTCGAAAGCTTGCGACGAATCTGGACGGTGCTGCTTCGGATCTTGAGATATCCCCACCGTTTGAGCAGCAGGTTGGGTTGGGCTTTGCCATCGAGACTGCCGTGTCCGTGGTCGGACATCATCAGTATCGACGCCGAATACCTGCGGGCGTAATCAAAGAGCATGCCGAGAGCCTTGTCGAGTTCGACGAAGCAGTTGGCCGCCAATTCGGCCTCGTGCGGGTATCGGACGGCCGTCTTGGGGTCGAGGTATTTCCATGTCTTGTGCTGAAGGTTGTCGACCAGTTTGAACAGCACCATCAGGACATCCCAGCCGAACCGCTCGCCGCAGAACGTTGTCAGCTCGGCGCCTTGGTGGAAACTCCGTTCGATATGACGAAGGTTGCGACGCAGAGCCTTGTCGCGACCGAAGACTCGCCGCTGCCAATCGGCGCGATAACTGTAGTTGGGCCATCGTCGCAGGATTTCCTGCTTGAGCTCCGGCGGCCAGGTGAATTCAGCGGCGACGCTCGGCGTTTCAAAACCCGAGATCATGAAACCGTTGACTTTCCGCGGGGGGTACGTCATGGGCACGTGGACGGCGCCCACGCGGAAGCCTTTTTCGCTGAGGATTTCCCAGATTGTGCGTTCGCGGATCTCGTAGGTGCTGTTGAATGAAAGCTTGCCGGTTGCGACGTCGTAACGTTCGAAGTCCACGATGCCGTGTCGTCCCGGCCCTTTGCCGGTCATGAAGGTGGTCCACGCGGCGGGCGTGATGGGGGGCTGGGTCGAATATAGGATGCCGGAGGTGCCTTCCTTCACCAGTCGGGCGAGATTGGGCATCCGTCCGTGTTTCATCATCGGCTTGAGGACGTCGAAGGTGGCGCCGTCCAGGCCGATGATCAGCACCTTATCTGCGGGCGGAGGTGAGAAATCCCGCCGAGGTCCGGCCGATACCCTTGGAGCCGTAGTTCCGGCCGTAACCTGGGGCATGCCAGGAGAGGCGGTCGGGTCGGTGCTGTGCAGGTTTGTGTGGGTCATAGGCAGGACAGTTTCGCCGGATCAAGCGCCGCGTCAACAGTCGCCGTCCGATTTCCTTGCCGATTCGATTCTCCATCCTTTCAGGACGGGGCAATCTCGCAAACGATCAAGGGGAACACCCGTGAAGGTTGCGGGGCACTACAGACTCAGCATGTAGTCGAGCAGTTCGCTCAGGGGGCAGGTGGCGAGGGCAATGGCCGTGTCGCACGCACCGTAATAGAGGTGTACCACGTCGTCGATGACTACCGCGCCGGTGGGGAAGACGACGTTGGGTATGAAGAGACCGAAGCACTCATAGTACTCGGTGGGCTCAAGCAGGGGTTTGGGCGTACGGGCAAGTACCTTGGTCGGATCATCGGCGTCCAGGAGCATTGCTCCCATGCGATAACAGACGCGGCGGACAGTGGGGTCCTGGTTCTCCACACCGTGATAGAACGCCAGCCACCCGGCCGGCGTGCGGATGGGCGGAGTGGATCCGCCGATCCGGTTGTTCTCCCACTGATAGGCGGGTTCGATGACGGTTGCCGGGGTGCTCCAGTTATGCAGGTCGTCGCTGTAACTGATCTTGATGCCCGGGTGGACGCTACGGTGCTCGGTGGTGACGCCTGCAAAGGGGCTGGGGCGACGTAGCACGGCATATCGACCGGCCAGTTTCTCGGGGAACAGGATGACGTTGCGGTCGTCGATGTCCGGCG
>ERZ795050.2307-NODE-2307-length-21592-cov-4.816084_pt1 | contig 21592 bp, 18 predicted proteins | sample MGYA00375134_ERZ795050 | MGnify/ENA primary metagenome ERZ795050 (study PRJEB30179, sample SAMN05720221) | activated sludge metagenome | isolation source: Anaerobic digester | place: Japan | collected 2015-05-26 ... | reverse complement strand
TCAACTTTTATACCAAAAATTATTTATTTTTCAAATAAAAAGGAATTTTTGGTCCTAAATTTAAGTTCTAAATTTAAATTGTAAATTTTTGTAGAATATTGTATTTTAAAAGGATTTTAAAGGAAAAAGGAGAAAAATTAAATAATTGTAGGTATAGATTTTACTGCTTAAAAATAGTATATTGCAAAGGATTTAAAAATTTACCAAACTTTCTTATCTCAAAGTGAAGATGACTTCCTGTAGAACGACCCGAACTTCCCATTAGTGCAATTTTACTCCCCTTTGATACTTTCTGACCTATTCTAACAAGAGCCTTTGAAAGATGTCCATAAAGTGTTGAATAGCCAAGAGGATGAGATATAATAATACAGAGCCCATATCCACCTTTTTCACCTACATAAGTTACGACTCCATCATATGCTGCATAAATTGATGTTCCCCAGATATTTGAAATATCTACTCCACTATGAAATCTTTTTAAGCTAGTAAATGGATCTTTTCTATAACCAAAACGGGAAGAAATATATCCTCTTGTAGGCCATCCAAATGCTATACCATATGCTTTAAGTTTTTCAGTTTGAGGAAGTTCGACATTTGGTAAAAATATTTCTCTTTTATTTACAAGTTCTTCTTTTGTCGACACTCCATTTGCAATTAAAAGTGAAAGTTCATCTATATCAAATTGATTTAAAAGATTATCTATATCAGATATTGATTTTACTTCTTTAACAATACCCATATTTGATGGTATTCTTAAAATAACACCTGCTGAAAGAATATGAGGATTCTTTATCCTATTTATATTTGCAGAATAAACAGAATCAACCGAAACCTCAAATTTTTTAGCGATAGTCCATAGACTATCTCCAGAAGAAACTTTATAATCAATATATTTTACAGGTAATAAAACAGTATCCTCCCCTCCAGCTGAAAGATAAATATTTTTTATTTCAGATGGTGAAATAGATTGTTTGATTTCACCATTATATGTTCTTGAATAAGGAAGTTGTAAAATTTTTTCATCTGAATTTGTCTTTATGTAATCTGAAAGAGTAAAAGCTGCTAAAAACAAAGAACCAGCTATTAATAAAACAAAAAAAACTGAAAATATTTTTTCAATTCCTATTTGAAAAGGAAAAATTGCATTTCTTTTTTTAAAAAATCTTAAAAATGCTTTCAAGAAGAAATAAATATCTGAATAATAATATGATTTTTGTTTTTGATAAATTACTTTTGAAGAACTGGATTTTATATTTTGAAAATTATTATTTTTAATCTTTTCTTTTTTGTATTTATTCTGACTTATTCGCTTGATTTGAAAGTCATTATCAATAATTTTATCATCTGTTCCAAAATAATATGGCATTTTTCCACCACAACCAGATTTAATAAATATGAAATATCATTAATTTATCGGCAAATTAATAATTGATTCTAAAATTAAATTCTTAAAATTTCTTATTTTCTAAATCTTTTTTTAATTGCTCTAAAAAATTAATAGCTGCAATAGGAGTCAATTCATTTAAATCAACATTTTTTAATTTTTCAAGGACAATTTTTTCTGAATTTAATAAAATTGGTTCTACTTCATCTTCAAATAGGGTATTCTTTGATTTTGATTTTTTATTTTTGTCTTTTATTTCAGTCTTTATATTTGTCCTTTTTTCAAAAACAATCTCATTTTCAGAGAGAATTTCTAATATACTCTTTGCTCTTTCTATAACCTTATTTGGAACAGCAGCCAGTGATGCAACATATATACCATAACTTTTATCTGAAAAACCTTTGATAGCTTTTTTTAAAAATATTACCTTATCCTCCCATTCTGTCACCTGCATATGGTAATTAGTAACTTCTGAATATTCATCTTCCAGCAAGGTTAATTCATGATAATGTGTCGCAAAAAGAGTAATACATTTGATGTTAGTTATAAGATATTCGCATATTGCATAAGCAAGACTCATCCCATCAAATGTAGCAGTTCCTCTTCCTACTTCATCTAAAATTACAAAAGATCTTGAAGTCGCAAAGTTAAGTATTTTGGCAGTTTCATTCATCTCCACGAAAAATGTAGACTGCCCTGAAGCGATATTATCAGATGCACCAATCCTTGAAAAAATAGCATCAAGAATAAAAAATTGACAGCTTTTTGCAGGGACAAAACTTCCAATATGGGCTAAATATAAAATAAGAGCTGATTGTCTTAAATATGTTGATTTTCCCGACATGTTCGGACCTGTAATTATATGGAAAAATTTATCTTTTGTCATCTCAAGATCATTTGCAATACATTCTTTACCTAAAACAATATCTAAAACAGGATGTCTACCCTCTTCAATTTTAATAATATAATCATCATTTATCTGTGGTTTTACCCAATGATATTTTATTGCCAATAGACTAAGGTTATTTATTACATCAATATATGCAATAGCCTCTGCAAGTTTTAACCCTTCATTGTAAAATTGAATTATCTTTTCGACAATATTATCAAAGATATTTTTTTGCATTTCTTTAAATTCATCGGTTGCTGTTAAAATCTTTGTTTCTAGTTCAAGCAAATATTCTGTTGTAAACCTTTCATTATTTACAAGTGTTTGCTTCCTTATAAAATATGATGGTACCTTTTCTAAATTTGCCTTAGAAACTTCTATGAAATAACCAAAAACCTTATTATATTTAATTTTTAAGCTTTGAATACCAGATTCTTTTCTTAGTTCTTCCTGATATTTTGTCAAAAGTTCATTTGCATTATTTGAGATAAAATATAGATTATCAAGCTTTTCATCAAAACCTTTTTTTATGACCTGCTGCTCAAAATCAGAAGAAGGAGGTTCAACTATTGATTTTTCTATTAGGTCAACCATATTTAAAAGATTTTGATCTATTTTAAGTAAATCAATCCCACAATCTTCAAGGACTAAATTTATTGAATTTGCATATAAAATAGAATATTTAAGATTAATAAGGTCGGTGGGATTAGCCTTTTTTGAATAAATTTTTGTAAATAATCTTTCTATGTCATATATCTTTTCAAGTTGCTCTGAAATTGTTGAAGTGATATTTAAATCTATAAATTTCTCAATTAAAGAATATCTATTTTCAATTTCGCTTTTATCTTTTAATGGGAAATTCAACCATCTTCTTAAAAGTCTTCTACCCATAGGGGTTTTTGTTAAATTTATACATGAAAATAGGGTATATGTCTTATCAATTGGTAAAAATGGTTCAAATATCTCAAGATTATGTATTGTCCTTGAATCCAGATTTAAATGATTGCTTTCTTCAATAAGATTTACCTTGGAAAGAATTGGTTTTATGTTTATTTCATTTTCTTTAAGATATAGAATAAGGGCATTAATAGATTTTTTAAGTAGTGAGCTTTTTATACCCAGATCTTCAATCGAATAAACTGAAAAAAATGAATTTAAAAGGCTATCTATTTGATTACCTTCAAAATATGAATTGGATAAAGTTGTTGTGAAAAATCTTTTTGAAAGGTTTTTTAAAAACTTCTCTTCAGTTGAAATGATTATTTCTGATGGCTTTATCTTTTCTAAAAATGTATAAATCTGCTCATAACTTTCTTTCTCATCAGAATCCAAAGCTAACTCTGTTGCGAAAAATTCACCTGATGAAACATCACACCAGCATATTCCTGCTTTATAATTTTCATTTTTTATGTTTAGATTTTTTTTAGTTATATTGTAAGAATTTGATGAATCTATATCTTTTATATTTTCTTTTTTTTGAATATTTTCGTTTTTTTCAATATTTTTTATTTTTTCTATATTTCCTTTTCTTTCTATATATATAGATGAAATGAAATTATTATCTGAAGTTAGAAGATCTGATTCTATTAAGGTTCCAGGTGTTATAACTTCTGTTACACCTCTTTTTACCATTCCTTTTGCTTTTGATGGATCTTCCAGCTGCTCACAAATAACAACTTTATAGCCCTGAGAAATAAGCTTTTTAATATAAATCTTATATGCATGATATGGAACACCACACATCGGATGACCACTTCTTGAAGTCAAAGTCAAATTCAAAACCTTTGAACCAAGCTGAGCATCTTCTTCAAACATTTCATAAAAATCTCCCAACCTATAAAAAACGATAAAATCTTTATATTTGGCTTTAATCTTTGCCCAATGCTGCATCATAGGTGTGGTGATTTCCATTCATTCTCCCGATTTTTAGCAATAATTAAAAGTTAATATTTTAATATTTTAATATTTTATTATTTTCAAATACTATAAAAGATAAATCAAGATTCAATATTTCATGGATTATTTCATAGATTAATTCATAGATTATCCTTTTTAGCAAGGATAAATTGCACATCTCCTTTATCAAATTTTTTAGCATATTTATCAGTTATTGGCTTTAAGAATTTTAATTTTGAATCGATTGGTATTGAACCCCAGGATTCGACAAAAACCGGAGTAAATCCAGCCATTTTTACAAGAGTAATTAGATGGGAACGACCAAAAAGAATAAGATGATCGGGTATTAAAGATCTCCATTTTAGTTTAAAAATTCTAGACCATATTGAATCCTCTCTTGGAGTAGTTAATAAGATATAACCACCAGGTTTTGTAATTCTAAAAATCTCATGCATAAATTCAACAGGTTTTTCAAGATGTTCTATTAAATGCGAAAAGTGAACAATATCAAAAAAATTACTTTCATATCTAGCGTTTTCCAAAGTTCCATTATAAATTGTTATGCCATAATTTTCATATGCATATCTACACGATTGCGTACAAATTTCGACTCCATATATATTTGCCCCTTTACTTTTTAAATGATTCAAAAGCATTGCTGTTGCGCAGCCAACATCCAATACCTTTTTATCTTTAAATCCTCCAATAATTTTTTCCAATTTGCAATCTTCAAGAGTTTTAAGCTGCAATTGAAAAAAATTCTTCTGGTTTTCAACTTCATAAGCAAAATATTTTTCATCATATCTATTTTGTATAAAATCATTTTTAGGTCTTGGATTTTGATAAAGAACCCCACATTCACTACATCTAACAAACCTAAAACTTTTACCTTTATAAATTACAGAATAATCTTTTGAATCACATAAAGGGCAATCTATTTCCTGTAAAACTTCCCCTTCTCTGGCATTATTTCTCATATATAAATCTTTCATCATTTTCCCCATTTTTCTAATTGGTTAATTTTAAGGTTTCATATTAATAGCTTTTTACTGAGAATTTCTTCAGAATTTCTTTAGAGTTGTTATAAAAATCATAAACTTTAACTTTTAGTATATGATCTCCATCAGTTACATTTGAAATAATATATTTGATAAACTGAGGTCTACTTGAAGTCATTAATAATTCAATAATTTTCTTTTTAGAAACAGTATCCAATTTTCTTTCATACAAAAGATCATCATCTAAAAAAATTTCTATTTTATAAACATTGGATGTAAAAGCAAAACGACCCGAAAGATATGTGGAATAAGTATAAATCAATATTGGAATAATATTGTTTTTATAATTTTGTCTAAAAGCAACAGCTACTTCTTCTTCATTTAAATAATATACATTAACTATAGATACAGATGTCGAAAGAACTGGTTTAATAAACTCAACAGGATTTAAAAATACTCCTTTTTCGATTATAAAACAACTAATATTTTTATTTGAAAATTCTATCTCTTCTTTCGGATTTATTTTTTCTGGTGGATATAAAAGATCTGTTAAACCTATGTATTTATCTCCACTTTTATATACAGCTAAATTCATAAATATATTATCCTGTTGATAGGGAGAAATAGCTGATTTATTATAAATCAACTGAGCTGGGAAATCTAAACTAAGTTTACTGTCAGATAGATAAAATTGAGAAGCGGGTAAAAATGAATTTGCTACATTACAAAAGTCCCTGACCAGAAAAACATTAGAAGCAGCATTATTTTGTTGTAAAAATACAAAAAAGAGAATAAAAAAGAAGATTGTAAAAATTAATAAATAAAAAGATAAATAATAAAATTTTTTCTTAATTTTGATATTACACTTTGATTTTGATATATACATAATCAAAGCTCCTGATTTAAAGAAAGAATCCATAGTTTATCCTGATTGTAAACAGAAAAAACACCATTGGAATCTATTATATCAAGCTGATATATTGGTTCTTTCCAGTATTTTTTATAAAACCTATTATTTTCAAAGTCATATATTCCAAGCTGATAATCTTTTCCATCACTTAAGATAAAAACAAAAAAGGAATAAAACTCTAAAATATCCAGTATTTCACCTTTTAAGCTTATAGTATTAAATAAATCAACTTTTTTATTTTTATTCCAATTTATATGAAATAAATTTAATGATTCGGGGTTTTTAACTATAAGGATCTGATTATCTAAAAGGTAAGTAAAAAATGAAGTATAACTTTTATCAAAAATATGTTCATATGTAATATTTCCATCTTTATTTAATATATTTAATTTTTGAGGACCAAAACCAGAAATTATTATAAAATTATTTGATGATGAGTTGGCGCAGATCGAGTAAATAAAAGGTGAATCTTTGATTACACTTTCAGTAGAGATTGATTCAAAAGGATTAAATATATAACAATTCCCATTCATCAAGGAAAAATAAAAGCTATTCTTTGTTATTTTATAAGATGTCCAGAAACTTGAAAAAACTTCTTTTTTTAGTTCGATTGCCCTATTTTCAAGAGGAACAAACTGATAAAATGTTATTTCAAGTCCATTTTTCTTAACTATTGCAAAAAGATTGGATTCCTTATTGGTTAGTGCTATTTCTCCATCTATTAAATAATTTTTTGATTCTGTCTTTTTATCTATAATAAAAAATTGCTTTTCCTCTTTAGAAAGTAAAAAGTCTTTCCCAAGGCTAAATTTTGAGTTTTCACTAAAAATATCAATAAAATTATAGTTTTTTGAAATCTTTGTTACTTTATTTATCCTATTCCAGTAAATAGTAGAACTAATTTGAAAACTCTTATCAATAACTTCGACATTTTTATCTTCGATGGATGCTATAGCTTTTAAATCAGATGCATTTTTAATTGATGGAATATTTATAAAAAAAATACCAATCAAGACCAAAAACAAAAAAAAAGATAAAATCTTTCTAACCATATCTATTTCTTCTTTAATTTTATTTTTTCTTATATTTTAATGCAGGCAAGAATACCATCACCAACAGGTAAAAAAAAAGGTACAATTCTTTTATCTTTAGAAACAAAGTCTAAAAATTGATAAAGTATTTTTGCACCTTCTACATTTTTACCTTTTTCCAGATTTACCAGCCTTAACAGATTGCCATTAAATAACACATTGTCAAACAGGATTAGCCCATTATTTTTTAAAAAATTAAAGCTTTCATTATAATAAAGTGGATACTCTCTTTTTGTGCCATCAATAAAAATAAGATCAAATCCATCTATATTTAATTCATCCTTTATTTTACCAAGTTTTTCTTTTGAAAAATCTTCATTTATAAGTTTTACACAAATATTTTTATTCTTAATAAATTCTATCCCTTTGTTATATCTTTTTTTTTCATGTTCAAAAGATATGAAATTTTTTATATATTCTTTTGCACCATTAAATATTGCCCAGCATGAAAATCCAGAACCAAATCCAATCTCTAAAACATTTTGAGGTTTTATCAAAAATGAAAAAAAATATAAAAGCCTTGCTGTATTCTTATCTATAGATGGTACTTTTTCATTTATTCTTTGTAAAACAAAATAATCTTCATCAGCAATTTCAATTGATTCAATATTTTTAGTTATAAGATATTCCAATAAATCTTTATTCAAATCCATATCTTTTTTCTATAGAAGCATAAGCATTATGATTGTGAATCGATTCCATATTCTCAGCTTCAACTTTAAAATATTTTATTTGTGATATTTTTTGAAGCTCATAGGCAATGGCTCTTACAATGTCTTCAACAAACATTGGATGGTTATATGAGTATTCTGTAACATACTTTTCATCAACCCTTTTGAGATAGGAATACAGCGGTGATGAGGCATTTCTTTCAGCGATATCTACAAGATCTTCAATCCAGATTACCGATTTTGCTTCAATGGTAATAGTCACAAAAGATCTTTGATTATGAGCGGAAAAGGAAGATATCTCTTTTGAGCATGGACAAAGAGAATGAACAGGTACTACTACTGATAAAATATAAGAAAATTGATCGGATAGTGTCGCAGTAAGTTTACAATCATAGTCTATATAAGCCTTTGAATGAGAGATAGGAGCTGATTTTTCAATAAAATAAGGAAAATGAAATTCGATTTTGGACCTTTCAGCGTTTAATTTTTGTTTCATTGATTTTAGTATCTCTTTTAATCTATTTACAGAAATTTCACCATCAACCTTTGAAAGTATTTCAATGAAACGACTCATATGGGTACCTTTATAATGAGAAGGTAGATCTACAAACATCGATACTTCGGCAACAGTGTGCTGAATCCCTCTTTTTTTATCATAAACAGCTATTGGGTATTTAATACCTTTTATTCCAACATGGTCGATAACAATAGGATGATTTGCTTTTCTATTTTGAACATCAATAAGTTCATTCGATTCTTTGGCCATTTTTTTACCACTGTTAATTTATTTTATTAATTGTATACTATGTTATTTTAATTTAATACTTATTTTAACTTTTATTTAATTCTTTTTTGTTCAATTTAACCTGTGAAATAAAAACGCCTAATATTACTAAAAATATACCTATAATTTTTTGTAAATTGAAATTTTCTTTTAATATAAAAAATGAAAAGATTGCTGTAAATATTGGTATTAGATTTGTAAAAATGTTGGCAGAATTAATGCCAAGTTCTTTTAAAACTTTTGTAAAAAGGACAAATGCAAGAACACTTGCAAAAATTGTAAGTGCTAAAATGTTAACAATCAACCTTAAATCTGGTTTAATAGATAAAAAATGATTTAAATCAAAAATAATAAAAAAAGGTAGAAAATATATAAAACCAAATGCATTTTGATATTTTATAATTGTAACTGAATTATACATAAAAGTAAGCTTTTTTGCCACAATACCATAACCAATAGCCGAAATCACGGCAAATAAAAGAAGTAATATGCCTTTAATTGGTGCATTAAAATTAAAATTTCTGTCAACAACAAGAATTATTATACCCAATACTGAAATTATTAATCCCAATACTCCAAATTTTGTAAGTTTTTCCCTATAAAATAAAAAGGAAAAAATTGGTGAAAAAACTGGAATTGTCGCTATTATTATGCTTGCAAGGGTTGAAGAAACATATTGCATTCCAAAACTTTCCCCTAAAAAATAACAAAAAGGTTCAAAAAATGCTAATAGTAAAAATTTTGGAAGATCATAAATTGAAATTTTCTGTTTATCTTTAATCAAATACTGATATAACAAAAGCAAAAATGTTGCCAAAAACAATCTTATTGTAACAACAGTAAAAGGTCTATAGTAAAGATATACTATCTTAACCCAGACAAATGAAAGTCCCCAAAAAAGCATAGATAAAGTTGCAAAGAAATATATCAATAATTTTTTATTCATAATTACATAAAATTTTTTATCAAAAATTTTATCATTATATTTTATAATAGATTTATAGTTATTATAATTTTCAAAATTTAAAAAACTTTTATTTTTAAGTTACTTCATTTATTAAATTTATTTTATAAGTTTTTTAATTTATTAAATTTTAACAGTTCTTTAATTATGACAATATAAGATTTAAATGCTTTTTTACTGGTTTTTTTATTCAAATATTGTTTTTTTTGTATTTCAGGTGCAAACATTATTACATTATATATCTCAACAAAATCCAATATATATTTATAATTTTTAATATTATAAACTTTCAACTGCTGCCCTGTAATAAAATCCTGTTTTAATATTTTAGCAATTTTTTTAATATATATTTTAAGAGATTTTGGAAGCAAAGATGGAAATATCAATGAAAGTAAAATAACTATCTGGTTTTTTAATAGAAAGATCATTGAAATTATAAAGATAAAAATTGAAAGATAAACTAAGTACTTAAAATCTATTTTTTTATTATTTTCAGTTTTTTCATTCTTATTTTCAATTCTACCTTTTTGAGGAATAAGCTGTTTTTCTATTTTCAATATCTCTTCTAAAAGTGCTGATTCGTCCTGATCTATCGGCTTTTCAAATGGAAGCATCTCATCTTCTGAAATTCTATCACTTGTAGGATCTATTGGAACCCATCCTAATTTATCAGTGTAAACTTCGACCCAAGAGTGAGCATTGAAATCATAAAATCTATAGTAATCTAAAATTTTGTTATCTTCAATAGCCTTAAATCCACCCACGACTCTTGCAGGAATACCATAATATCTAAGTAATAGGGCATATGCTGATGCAAAATGAGCACAATATCCTTTTCTTGTTTTGAACAAAAATGATATTATACCTTCATAACCTTCTTTTTGAAATGTCGAGATAGAATAATAAAAATTCTTTTTAAAGTAATTATAAAAGAATATTATAAAATCTTTTCTATCTTGATAATAATCTTTATATCTTTCTATCAAATCCATTATTTGAGGATCTTTCTTACCAACATCAGTATATCTTAAATAATCTTCAGTACTTAAGCTGTTTGATGAAAAGTCGATCTCATCCAATATTTGCTCTATATTGCTTATCGATTTTGAATAAGTTGAAAATATTGAACTGAATTTTGAACCATCAACTTTCATGTATGGAACTATCTTATATGGTTCATTAGGACCAAAGACAACCCCTTCAGCCAAATTTAAATTATACACTGTTATCTGTTCTGATTCTCTTTCACCTTTTATATAGCTTTCATCTTCCCAGACCTGATTTTGTAAAATTGATGGAAAGGGCAAATCTCTTTTTGAATAATAAAAACCCTTTTCTCTTGAAAATTCAGGATAGGAAACAGCCTTTAATAATTTTGACTTCTCGATTTTCGCTATAAAAAGTAAGATACTTTTAAATTTATAATCTGTTTTTAAATTTACCTGATCGTTAAAATTAAACTTAAATAGACTTTCAACTAACAGATTTGCCTGCTCTTTTTCAGTTGTTAGCTGAACAAAAAAAAATGAACCTATTGCTAAAATTAAAATAATAAATAAAAAAAGAAACTTCAAATTTTTTCTTTTATTTGCCTTTGAAAGATTATAGTAATAAAAAATTGAAAAAAGAAAGATAGATACAGAAAAAACAATTAAAGAGATGATAATTGAATTTGCTAAAATTGATGCTAAAAAAGATAGAAGTACTGCAAAACTTAAGAATAGATAATCTTTATTCAAAAAATAGTAAAAAAGAAAATAGATTAATATGCTTATACCTGTAAAAATGGAAAAATAAAAAAATATTATTAAAGAAAAAGATAAACCTTTTGAAATAAACATGCCTGTTAGAATCGAAAAGATATAAATAAAGATAAGGGAAAATATAAATATCAGTCCAAATTTTGAAAGATCTGTTAGTTTACTAAATCTTTTTGATTTAAAAGCAACAAGGATAATAGGTGGAAAAAAAGTAAATAAATAGAAAGGAATCTTTGTTATAAAAAATAAAATAATTGAAACAAGTGCAGATGATAAAATTGAAAGAAAAATAATATTTTTATTTCTTTTGAGAAAATATAAAAGATTCTTTTTATACAATAGGATACCTTTTTTCATATAAAATATCATAATCCAGATAATTAGAAAAATAAAATTTAGTTATAATATCAAGTTTTGGTTTTTTAATAAAAAGACTGATAAAATTATTTGTTGAATAATATTTTTTTTTATCGACTGAAAAAAAATCTTTTAAGGTTATATAATAGATTGCTTTATTTTTCGGGATCCATAATTCCTTTCTTGGGTTTTTATTTACAGCAGATGCAGAAAAAATCAGTATTGAATTTTGATTAAACTGATATGATATACCATTTTTTTTCTCATTTTCATATATGCTAAATAATTCTTTTTGTATGGCAATATCATCATTATCCTTGAAAACTTTACCATTTATTGAAAGATTAAAATTTTTTAAAAGCAAACCTTTCATAAGATTATAAATCTTATAAATAATAAGATTTGAAAAAAAATAGTTTTCTGAATAGATACCACAAATATTTATTGGCAAAAAATTAAATGATGTTTTTTCAAGCCAATCAGTTCTTACCTTAATATCATCAGTTATGGCATAAACTCTCCAAAGTATTTTTCGAACATCATCTCCAAATAGATAGTCTCGAATTAGAACAGAATCATCCATAGCCTTAAATTTTCTTACATCATTACTTGAAAGTGGTAAAATTCCATTTTGATTAAAATTACCATCGTAAGAGAAAAAGTGATAAAACTCAATAACTGGAAGTTTTATATTAATAGTTAAAAACTTCAAAGGATCAGAAAATTTAAGATAAAATTTTGTAATTTTATGCTTTCCTCTATAAAAAGGAATAGCCTTAAAGCAGTTTGATTTTTGATCATAAAAAAATGGAATCTCACATTTATCTGTTAATAAAAAAAGAGAGCATTGAGAAAGAAAGAAAAAAGGGTTTAACTTAAAATAAAATTTTAAATTGTTATTTATTACTTCTTCTGGTACTTGAAATAAATTTTTTATCTTTTTCTTATTTTTCAGTATATACAAAAAGAGGAAAAAATAATATAATAAAAAAATAACAATAATAAGACTGCAAAAAATGAAAATTGATTTGAAAACAATATTCTCTCTAAAATAAAAGGAAATTATCGATAAAATTAAAAATAAAAATATCATCGATACAACCTTTGTGCCATAATATCATCAACAAATTTTTGTAAATATTCTTTTTCCCTTTTTGAATGAAGTCTATGAGAAATTACTGGTACTACAACTTCTTTTAAATCTTCATCTATACTGAAATTTTCCCCTCTTGATATTAATGCATAACCTTTTACTGCATTTAAAAGGTGAAGAAGTGCTCTAACAGAAAAACCATGTGTAAAATTTGGATCTTCCCTTGATTTTAGTCCGATCAGGTTAATAATATCGATAAGTTTCTCGTCAACATATATATCTTTTATAATCTTTTTTATCTTCTTTATATCTGAAATCTTTATAACTTTTTTTACAGATTCTGGTTCGAATTCAAGCATATTGTTCTGTAAAATATATTTTTGCTGCTGCTGCTCAGGATATCCAAGGCTTAAGCACATTCCAAATCTATCCAAAGAAGATATTGGAAGAGGGAATGTTCCTTCTATTTCAATGGGATTTTGAGTTGCCATGACAAAAAAAAGATCGTGAAGTTTATATGTTTTTCCAAAAGCCGTCACCTGATTTTCACCCATAGCCTCTAGTAATGCTGATTGAACTTTTGGATTACCTCTATTTATCTCATCTGCAAGTAAGATTCCTGAAAAAACTGGTCCTTTTACAAAGATAAACTGCTCTTTTTCTCTTGAAAAAATTTCATTTCCAATTATATCGTAGGGAAGAAGATCTGCTGTAAATTGAACTCTTTTAAAGATAAAATCAGAATCATCTTCGTTATCTATCGCATTTATAAGAGTTTTAGCAAGAGTTGTCTTTCCCATTCCAGGTAAATCTTCTAAAAGTAGATGAAGTCCACAGAAAAATGAAGTTAATACAAGATCGATTATTTTCTGGCTTACTTTTACCCTTGATAGTATTTCATTTTTTAAGGATAAAATTGTTTTATTTACATTTTCAAGATCATTAATGTTAATATCTGACATCGAAAATACTCCCGCTTAATTTTTTCAAATACTGATAAGCCCCAATATTTAAAGCATCATTTTCTTTGTAGAATTTTAATATATTTTCTTTATCATTTTTAAGAATATTTTCAAGTTGAAGCAAAGATTGAATTTTTACATTATCTCTTACAAAATTTATAAAATATACCTTTATTTCTTTATTATATAGATCAATAGTTTTATCAAAAATATGTGTTTCAATTTCACCCTTTTGACCTATATAAGTCATAGAAAAGTCATATTTTCTTTCACCATCTTTGTAAGAGGTAATAGTCGCATAAACAGCTGGTTTTGGTATTATCTGTTCGTAAATATATATGTTAGCTGTGGGAAATTGGATCAGTCTTCCAAAATGCTTACCTGACTCAACAAGTCCTTTAATATAAAATGGCTCTATTAAATATTTATTTATAGAAAAATCACCACTTAAGATATGCTGTCTGATCATTGTAGAAGATATAAGCTGACCTTTTATATAAAGCAAAGGGATAATTAAAACTTTAATATTTTTATCTTCAAGATATTCTTTCAAAACCTTACTATTGCCACTTTTATTCTTTCCAAAAGTAAAGTTTTCTCCAATCACAACCTCTTTTAAATGATTATTTGATGACAAAAAACTTAAAAATTCATTTGCAGATAAATTTTTTAAGTCTGAATTAAACTCAAATAAAAAAATAAAATCAAAATTTAATTTTTCAAAATATTGGATTTTAGATGAAACTGGAAAAATTTGAGTATTTATAAAATTTTCTTCAAACAAAGCAGCTGGCTTATTGCAAAAAGTTATAAGTACCTTTTTATAGTTTTTTTCTGATGCAATTTCAAAAGATTTTTTTAAGATTTGTTGATGCCCTATATGAAGTCCATCAAAGTTACCAATATTAAGGATAAAATCCTGATTTATTTTGGGATAATCCTCAAGAAGATTATAGGAAATTACTGTCATATATCCCGACTTTATTCAATTCAATTTATCTTTTATTAAATCTTTACTCAAAAAGCCATCACTAAAGCTTTTTAATTATATCCAATACCGCTTCACCCTTCTTATAACCATAATCTATTACGAAATTTAATTTTGGAATCGCTCTAACTTTGACACCTTCAGCAATTTTCTTTCTAAAAAAACCGGATATCTTATTAAATGCTTCAACTTCTTTATCATTTAAATCTGGATCATCTGATGAAGGAATAATAAAAACTTTAACATATTGTCTATCTTTTGAAATTTCGACTTTGCTAATAATTGTATCGTTATGTATATCTTTATGTTCTACTTCATATCTTATGGCAGATTGGATAATATGAGAAATAGCTTCTGCAAATCTAAGGTTTTTAGGATTTTCTGTCATATTAAAATATAACCTTTAATAAAATCTTTTTTAATAATATTTTATTTTTTATTTTTTATTCTTTACTCTCCTGTTCATTCTTAGCATCTTCTTTTTCTTTTGTATCCATAGCGACAAGTTCTTCAAAATTAACCTTTTCCTCAACATTTCTGTAAAGCTCAAGGATATCGCCTTCTTTTAAATCATTAAATTTCTCAATTGTCAAACCACACTCAAGTCCCTGTTTTACTTCCCTGACTGGATTTTGAAAATGATATAAGGAAGCTATTTTTCCAGTAAATATAACGACATTATCTCTATAAACTCTACATAAAGAATCTTTAGTTATGACACCTTTGCTTACGAAGCCCCCACCAACTGTTCCAATACTTGGTATTTTAAATATCTGTCTGATTTCAGCTTCTCCAATAACTTCTTCTCTAATCTTAGGTGCTGCAAGTCCAGTAATTGAATTTTTAATATCTTCAATCACATCATAAATTATATTGTATCTTCTTATTTCTACGCCTTCCCTTTCAGCAATCAACTGAGCTTCTTTTGTTGGTTTTGTGTTAAATCCTATAACTATCGCCTTTGATGTTATGGCAAGATTTATATCTGATTCTGTTATTGCTCCAACAGAAAAATGTATAACATTAACATTTATCTTCTGCACAGAAAGTTTTTCGCAAGAAGCTTTTAAAGCCTCAGCCATACCCTGAACATCGGCTTTTATAATGATGTTAAGCTGTCCAACTTCACCTTTGTTAATTTTGGAAAGAATATTTGCAAGATTAACATTACTTTCTTTTTGTTTTTCTATTATTTCGATCTCTCTTCTTTTTCTAGCTATTTCTTTTGCGGTTTTTTCAGAATCAACAACATTAAAAATAGAACCTGCTTCTGGAAGTTGCTCAAAGCCAATGACTTCAACAGGTGTCGAAGGATAAGCAACAGTTAATTTTTTACCATTTTCATCAAGCATCGATCTGACTTTACCTTCATAATTTCCAGCTATAAAAACATCTCTTTCTTTTAAAACACCATTTTTAACAAGAACTGTTGCTACTATGCCTCTACCCTTGTCAAGTCTTGATTCAAGTATGACACCTTCAGCCCATTTCTTAGGATTATAATCTGCCTTTAAATCTAATAGATCTGCTATAAGTAATATCGAATCAAGCAATTCATCGATCCCTGTTCCTTTTAATGCTGATATCTGAACATAAATGGTATCTCCGCCCCATTCCTGAGGCAATAAATCTAAATTGGCAAGATCAGTTTTTATTTTTTCTATTTTTGCACCAGGTTTATCACATTTATTTATTGCAACTATTATAGGTACTTTAGCTGCTTTGGCATGATTTAATGCTTCAATAGTTTGAGGCATAACACCATCATCGGCAGCAACTATTAAAATTGCAATATCAGTAACGCTTGCTCCTCTTGCGCGCATAGAAGTAAAAGCCTCATGACCAGGAGTATCTATAAAAACTATCTCTTCTCCTTTAACTTTAACCTTGTAGGCACCTATTCTTTGAGTAATGCCACCAACTTCCCCTTCAGCAACATTTGTTTTCCTGATTTTATCAAGTAAGGTTGTCTTTCCATGATCGACATGTCCCAACACAGTCACTATAGGTGGTCTTTTTTTCATAATCGGTTCAATACCAGTTTGCTCAGGTATTTTAATGGAATCCATTATAGATGTTCTTTTTACCTTACAATTAAAATAAGATAAAAGAATTTCAGCTGTATCTGCATCAAGAACCTGATTTATAGTAACTGTATTACCAATTTCAAAAAGCTTTTGAATCAAAACATTTGCCTTAATATTCATCTTTTTTGCAAGATCTGAAACAGTAATTGAATCTGGTATTTCTATCTCTTCAGGTATTGCAAATTCGGTTTCTCTTTTTTTTCTAATAGTATGAGTAAGTTTATTATGAAGTTCATCTTTATCTAAGTTTTCATATTCAAATTCATCTGTTTTCTTCTTCTTGTTCTGATAATTTGAAACTTCTGGTTGAATCTGCATTGCAGGAGCAGACTTAAAAGATTTTGTATAATTAAATTTTTTTTGTTGCCCAAAACTTCCTGTTTTTTGGGTAGGAGTAGTCTCTTTTACAGTTGGCTTTTTTATAAAAATTCTTTTTTTATGATGTTCTGACTCTGTTTTTTGTGAGGTTGATGAAGGGGTATAAGTATATTTTTTATTGTATGAATAAGAAGTAGTTGTCTTTTCAGTTTCAGATTTTGGTTTTACTTCATGCTTTTTTTCTTCTATTTTAGTTTCTTCTAATTTTTCTTTTTCAACTCTTTCTTTTTCTTCAGCTAAAACTTTTTGAGTCTTTTTTTCTTCTACCTTTTCTTCTTCTTTTTCTTTAACTTTAGCCTTTTTCGTAACTGCTTCCAATTTTTCTTTTGAAGATTTTTCTTTTTTAGGAAGTTTTTCTTCTTCTTCTATTTCTTCTTTTATTTCTTCTTCCTTTGCAGCTGCTTTTTCTACTTCCTTTTTATGCTCTTTTGGTTTTTCTGAAACTTTTTCTTCTTTTATTTTTTCTTCTTTCTTTGCTTGTTCATTTACTGTTTCAACCTTTTTGGAAATTGTAGCAACTTCAGGAGTTTCTGGCAATTCTTCAGTTTCCTCATCAGATACAGATTGCCCCTCAGCTTTAGTTGCAACTTTTTTGATTATCTTTCTTTTAATTACAAGTTTTTTCTGAGGTTTTTTATAAATCTCAATCTCTTTTTCAATCCTATTCTGAATCTCTTCATTTAATAATTCTTCAGGATTCACATTTAATTTTTCAATAATTGATTTGATCTGAATATCTGTTAACTCTTTTTCTCGCAAAAATGTTATAATTTTAATTCTCTTCATAAAAAATTGCCAACTCCTAACTCAAAACTAACATATAATTTTCAAAACGCAATTTATATTAATCTTATATTTATACTATTCTTCATCTGCAAATTTAATTCCGCAATATGGACACTCTGTTGCGTCTGGATCAATGCTTTTACCACAATTTGGACAAACAGTGAAAGACTCTTCCTCTTCATATTCTTCATCAGATTCTTCTTCAATTTCAACATTTTGCTCTATAAAATGTCTTATCTTAAAAAGTTCATCTGTTGTCAATGAAGAGATGATTCTAAGTCTATCATTTTCATACCAATCTATTAAGGAAGAAATGACATCTATGCCCGCATCCTGAAGTTTTTGTATCAATTCTCGACCTAAATGATCAACTAAAACACTAATAGAATCTTCTTCTCCAATTTCTTCCATCTCATTTTCTTCTTGCTCTGTTTCATAAATAGGTTTAGAAAGCATAAGCTCTGCTTCTTTACTTATCATCTTATAGATTTCAGAATTAATAAACTCCTCTCTGGTTTCAACAACTATTTTCCATCCCGTTAATCTGCTGGCCAGTTTTACATTTATCCCATTTTTACCGACAATTTTATCTTTGTCATCTTTTTTTTCTACAACAAAAATACATCTTTTTTTACCTTCAGATTCCTGTATTTTAATTATTTTACCCTGACCGAATTTGGAAACATTTAATGCATTTTTTATAAATTGTTCTTCATCTGTTGAATATTCAATAATTTCTATAACTTCATTGGATATTTCACTTCTGATCGCAGATATTTTACTTGAATTTTTTCCTAAAATTGTTCCAACTGGATCTTTTGATGAATTTTTAGTCCATACAGCTACTTTTGTTTTAAAACCTGGTTCTCTAACAATTTTTTTTATTTCTATATCTCCTCTAGCTACCTCATCTACCTGATCCTCAATAAGTCTATAAATAAATTTGGGATCTGCTCTTGAAAGAATAATTATAGGTGAAGCTTTTTTGTTTTTTGAATAAGATTTGGCATCTTCATTATCAACTGCTTTAGATGAATTTGCTTCTACCTTTTTTATAAGAAACTTTCTTGTTTCATTTGGTTTTATGTTTTCTATAGGAGATTGTTCTTCTTGTGGAAGAATGGCTTCTATTTTGTTATCATCAAGATTAACATATAAAGCACCCTTTACAGCTCTATGAACCTTGCCAACGATGATTGTTCCTTCAAGTTTTTTATACTCTTCATATAATTTATTTCCAACATAGTTTTGTATTTCTTGAATAAATGTCTCAATAGCTGTTCTAACGACTGTAGAAGGAAAGTTAGAGTAGTCAACTGGAACAAGTATAGATTGCCCGAGCTCAACATTCTCATCATATTGTTTCGCTTCTTTTAATGAAATTTCTTTTAATAATAGTTCGGGTTTTTTTACCACTTCCTTTTTAATAAAAATTTCAAGCCTATTCTTATCTGATTTTGCTATTTCTAATTCTACTTCACTGGTTTTATCTTTTTTCTTATTTTCTTTTGAGCTTCCTTCTGATTTATATAAATAATTTCTATATGCAACTATTAAAGATTTTTTGAAACATTCTAGAACAGCCTCATTTGATATATTCTTGTCTTTTGCTATTGTCTCTATTTCATTATAAAAAGTATCTGCTGATGTACCTGTTTTTCTTTTTGTCATATCTCCTCCGGATAAAATGTAGTCTTAATTTTCACAATATTTTCTAATGGTATTGAAAATATTAAATTATCATCTTCATCAATCTTGTTTTTTTTATCTTTTTTTCTTTTTGATTTTTCAAATCTCTTTATACTGACAGATTTATCTACAAATGTAAGTATTCCTTCTATTTCTTTTGTTACCTGTTTTTCACCTATTGTTTCGCTATAAAATATTTTAATCGGATTTTGCAAAAAAAGCTCGAGAATATGAAAATTTTCTTTTCTTATTTCATAACCAATACCAGGGCTTTGAACCTGAAGATCATAGTCATCAGGGATGAATTGGTTTACAATAGATGAAATTAATTTACAATCATCAAGTGTTATACCTCCTTTTTCATAATAGTAATAATAACAGCTTTTCTTGAAGTAACATTAAATGAAATTAAATGTATATCATTCACCGGGAAAATTTCCAAAAATTTTTTATTTAATGTTCCAAATAGATCCGTATTTTCCAAGATTTTTTCCTGCTAATAAAATAAAAAAAGAGACGATTAAATCGCCTCTAACAACATTAATAGTACATTATTTTATAATGTCAATAGATTTTGCTTTAATTTTTTTATTATTATAATATTTTTTATCTGCTAAAAACAAAAAAATGAAAAAACAAAAAAGAAACAAAATAAAACAAGAGAAAGTAAAATAAAAGTAAATATAAAAATAATAAAGTTTAAAAATTTTTACAAAGGATAGATGATGAGTTTACTTTCTTTTCCTATTTATAAACTTATAATTTTATTTTTAACAATATTTCTTGCTGGATTGGTTGATTCAATTGCTGGTGGTGGCGGAATTCTTTCCATTCCAGCCTACCTTTTTTTAGGACTTCCAGGACATATAGTTTTAGGGACAAATAAATTTTCTTCATCAATTGGGACATTATTTGCAACTTTAAGATTCGCTATATCTAAAAAGATAAATTGGATTATTGGAATTATTTCTGTTATTTTTGCTTTAATAGGTTCGACAATAGGCTCAAGACTAGTATTACTGATACCCGTAAATTTCATCAAGATTTTACTCATAATATTGATTCCAATAATAACAATAATAACTTTAATTCCTAAAAAACAAGATGATAAAAATTCTCAAATCCAGGATTATAAAGGAAATGATAAAATTACAAAGATTTTTGAATATAAGTTAAATAATAAAACTACTGAAATTTCATATTCTGAAAACTTAAATGCTGAAACCATAAATGCTAAAATTTTAAATTCTGATACCTTAAATGCTGAAAACTTAAATGCTAAAAACTTAAATACTGATGCTTCAAATAATAACAAATATAAATATAAGTTAGAAAAAATTTGGTTAAATATAAACAAAAAATTTTTATATTACTTTATTGCTGCAAGTGCAAGTTTAGTAATAGGGATGTATGATGGATTTTTTGGTCCTGGAACTGGCACTTTTTTTATACTGGTATATACTTCACTTCTTCATTTTGATATGACAACTGCTTCAGCCAATGCAAAAGTAGTTAATCTTTCTTCAAATATTGCTGCTCTGATAACATTTTTATTATATAAAAAGGTTTTTATTTTACTTGGCATTATCTGTGCTGCTTTTTCTATAACTGGTAACCTTTTAGGTTCATCTTTAGCAATAAAAAAAGGAAGCAAAGTGATAAGACCATTTTTTATCCTAGCACTTTTGCTTCTCTTTTCTAAAGTAGTATATGACCTATTTATATTTCGCTAGTTATATCAATTAAATATTATTTTTTGATAACATTTTTTTTATTTTAGCTATCATTTTAATAACATTTTAGATATTATTTTAATATCATTTTTAGATGTTATTTTAATATCATTTTTAACACTATTTTTAATATTGTTTTTGATAAAAATTCTAATATTATCTTTAATATCTT
>ERZ795050.2284-NODE-2284-length-21775-cov-7.259530_pt1 | contig 21775 bp, 19 predicted proteins | sample MGYA00375134_ERZ795050 | MGnify/ENA primary metagenome ERZ795050 (study PRJEB30179, sample SAMN05720221) | activated sludge metagenome | isolation source: Anaerobic digester | place: Japan | collected 2015-05-26 ... | reverse complement strand
CGGCACTGCCCGGCCGCTGGCCTGCGACGCCGTGAAATGGATAGCCCCCAAAGACCTGAAAAAATATGCTCTGCCTGCCGCCAATCAGAAAATAATCAGCTGCCTGAAATCTGCCGGCATTCTTTAACAGCTCGGTGCTTGCCAACAGCCGGCATATCGTCTATAATGATTATCCAAAACAACTGAAATCCAATATAAGAAAATTTAGGAGCGGGCAATGAAACCAGCACTGGCCATAAACGGCGCCGCCGGACGGATGGGCAAACGGCTCATCGCTCTTGCGGCCGAACAGGGCATCTTTGATATCACCGGTGCTGCCGAATCTGATCAGCACCCTGATTTGGGCAAGGATGCGGGGCTTTTGGCAGGCATCAAACAGCTCAATGTGCCTCTGTCATCGTCCCTGCCGGACAGCGCTGATATCGTGATTGATTTTTCACAACCGCAGGCTGCAGAAAAGTCTATCGATTACTGTGTCAAAAATGGCACTGCACTGGTCATGGGCACTACGGGACTTTCGGCCGCACAGCTTGCCAGACTCAAAGAAGCCGCCCAAAAAATCGCCGTCGTACAGGCGACCAATATGTCGCTGGGGATGAATCTCCTGTTTGCCATTGTTGGCAGAGTAGCCAAAGCGCTGGGGCAGGAATACGATATTGAAATCATCGAGAAGCACCACCGCTTCAAAAAGGATGCCCCCAGCGGCAGCGCTCTATCGCTGGCCGAGGCCATCTGCCGAGAAACCGGCTGTGCCTATCCGGATTGTCTGATTCATGGGCGTCAGGGCAAAGAGGCATTGCGGCAGAAAGGAACCATCGGGATGCATGCTGTTCGTGCCGGCGATATCATCGGCCAGCATACCGTCATTTACAGTACTTTGGGCGAAACCATCACAATCGAACATTGTGCCCATACCCGCGACACATTCGCACAGGGGGCTTTGCGAGCGGCTGTCTGGCTGATTAATCAAAAACCGGGCCTGTATACGATGCTCGATGTGCTGGGGCTGAACGATTAAACCAGCCCAACAGCTGCTGTACCGGCATAGGCATTCGTAAACCGACAAAAAGAAAGGAACGCAGTCATGGTCAAGTTGGAGACATTAATTGCGGCTGGGGAAAAATACGAGGCATCGGATATCCATCTCACCACTGACCAGCCGCCGCGTCTGCGCATCAAAGGAGACCTTAAGACCATCGGAGGGGAAGGAGCTACCCTGACTGAAGAAAATATTATGCAGATTTTGGAGCAAACCCTGCACGTGCGTCAGAAAGAGCGATGCAGGCAGCTTCTGCAGGAAAACGGTTCGGTTGATTATTCCTATGAAGTCTCCCTTAACAGCAAACCCATTCGCTACCGTGTTCAGGCCTATTACTCGATGGGCAAACCGGCGGTTGCAATGCGTCGGATTCGCTATGAGATTCCCACTTTCGAACAGCTCCATCTGCCCCCCATCTACAAAACCGTAATGGAAAACCCCGAGCAGAAAGGGATTATTATTGTCGGCGGCGAGACCGGCAGCGGCAAGTCGTCGACTTTGGCAGCAATGATCGGCTATCTGAGCCGGCACACAGAACGGCATTTTGTAACCATCGAAGACCCGGTGGAATTTGTCTTTCGCGACACCAAAACACTGATTCACCAGCGGGAATTAGGGCTGGATTTTCCAAACTATGCCGAGGCCCTTCGTGCCGTTCTGCGGGAAGACCCGGATGTGATTATGATAGGCGAAATGCGGGACGCCGACACAGTACATGCGGCAATCAAAGCGGCCGAAACAGGACATCTGGTTCTGACATCGCTGCATACAGCCACCGCCGCTTGGACATTCAGCCGCATTCTGAATTTCTTCAAAGAAGCTGAACACGATGCCGTCCGGCTGAATTTAAGCTATAATCTGCTGGCTATTATGAACCAGATGCTCATTCCGTCCGAGCAGAAAGGAATCGGCCTCATCCCGGCAACCGAAGTGTTTATCAATACCCCCTCGGTCCGCCAGTACCTGAAGGAAAAGGAAAAAGAATCGCAGCTGGCTGATGTGATTAAGGAAGGCCATGATGGCATGCACAGCTTCAATATGTCGCTGGCACGGCTCATCAGCGAAGGACACATCGGCGTCACGCAGGCCAAGTCCTACTCCCACAATCCGCAGGAACTCGAAATGCTTGTTAAGGTAACAAAAACCAAATAAGCGGGATTGTCTGCATTTGCTGATTGGGACTGCAATAGAGCGCTGGTATTCAGCTGTCAATCTTGCTGCTTGCTTTTGAGAGGCAAATACCGTATTTTGTACCATTATGAAGATTCCATTGACACAATATGGTCTGCCTCAGGCAGCGGTATACCCGGCGGTGCTGATTGCCGCAATGGCTGGCTACTATATTCTCGCAAATCGGCTGCTGCAGCCGGCCTGTGCTTGTCCAGCCGGTATTCTTCTGGTGTGGCTGCCGGAGGTTATGCTGTTTGCTGTTCTTATCTGGGTTTTGTCGTTTTTTCGAGATCCTCCCCGAACAATTGTTCAGGATGCCCGCCTGCTGCTTTCACCTGCGGACGGCACAGTCATGGCCGTAGAAGAATTGCCGGGTTTTGAGGGATTCGATGGACCGGTCCTGCGGGTAGAAATCTTTTTAAGTATCTTTAATGTCCACATTAACCGTATGCCCTGCAGAGTTCAGGTCGGAACCATTCACTACAAGCCCGGCCAATTTCTTGATGCACGCAATCCACAATGCAGCAAAGTAAATGAAGCCAACGAAATTGAACTGTTCCGGCTGGATGATCCTAAAGACCGCCTGCTGGTCCGGCAGATTTCAGGAGCAATAGCCCGCCGGATAGTCTGCGATGCCGCAACAGGCCGACAATATCCTGCCGGCGAAAAATTTGGAATGATTAAGTTCGGCTCCTGTACGGAACTTTACGTGCCCGCCCGAAGCAATCTGGTGTGTATGGTTAAAAAAGGCGACAAAGTTAAAGCCGGACTGACTATTATAGCGAGGTATCAAGAATGCTGATTCGCAATTCTCAACAATCTGTCAGAAGCAAAGGGCGTTTTTTCCGCAGCCATCGGCATCGGCTTAAAACCATCGCCCTGCTGCCGTCAACTATTACCCTTATCAACGGCATCTGCGGTTTTGCCGCCATTGGTTTGGCAGCCAAAGGCCCCCGGCATTATGCGCTGGCGGCCTATATGATTTTTTATGCGATGATTGCGGATATGCTCGACGGGCGTGTAGCCCGAATCAGCAAAACAACTTCCAGCTTCGGCGGGCAGCTGGATTCCCTTTGCGATGTCCTCAGCTTTGGCACAGCCCCTGCCTTTTTGATGCTGAATCTGCTGCTCTATCATCACCGCCAGCTGGTCGGTTCAGCCCAGCTGATTTTAGGCGATCTGTTTGAACGTTTTATCTGGATTACAGCGGTCGTTTACTTAAGTTGTGCAGCCATTCGATTAGCCCGATTCAATGTCGAAAACGAGGAAGATGAAACTGCCCATATGTCTTTCTCGGGTTTGCCTACACCCGGGGCGGCCGGCGTTGTCGCCTCGATAGTAATGTTCAGTCAGTCGCTGCTGACCGATGCGGCCGCCCAGACCGTTCTGTATCAAATGCTTTACAACGGCATCCTGTATATTCTCCCGTTTGTTACGCTGGCTTGTGCGCTGCTGATGGTAGGACGGCTTCGCTATCTCCATTTGTTCAATCACCTGTTTCGCGGCCGCAAACCGCTGAACTACCTGTATTTTACCATCTTCTCTGTTGCTATGATTGCCTTGTGCGGTCTGGAATTGTCGCTGGTTCTGACATTCACCGGTTTTGCTGCCAGCGGACCGATACGCTGGCTGTGGCGGCAGATTCTCCTGCCGAAACTGGGACACAAAACCGCAGAAGCAGCCGAGCCTGTCCATACAACGGCACCGTTAAACTGACGGCTTATGAGAACCACGCCATCTGGATGTAGAGGGGGCGGATTGCTGCCGCAGACTGCAACTGTCGGACTTTATGTTCACATACCATATTGCATCAAAAAATGTCCTTACTGTGCTTTTTATTCCGAACCGATAGAACAGGCCGACTGCCGGCGGTTTTCAGCTGCGCTGCTGAACGAACTGAGGCAGCAGTCAATTGCCGAATCGGCAGAGACCATTTATATCGGCGGCGGCTCCCCCAGCAGTCTGCCGCCAGAGGTGCTTAGCGGACTTGCGTCAGAATTGCATAAACGATTTCATTCCGTCCAAGAGTTTACAGTTGAATGCAATCCTGCGCAGGCAGATGAAACACTCCTGCGCCGCCTGCGCAGCACCGGCGTCAGCCGGATTTCCATCGGGGCCCAGTCTTTCCATTCACAGGAGCTGGAAGTGCTCGGCCGAATCCACAGCCCAAAACAGATCGCCGATGCCGTCCGAGCTGCCCAAACTGCAGGATTTAACAATATCGGCCTTGACCTGATTTTCGGCATTCCGGGCTCCACAATTGAAAACTGGACGAAAACTCTGCAGGCCGCAATGGATTTAAATGTGCAGCATATCGCTGCGTACAGTTTAACCATAGAGCCGGGAACTCCTTTTGAACAGGCAATACAAAAAGGGACGCTTGCACTTATTGATGAGCAGACCGAACGTCGAATGTATGAAACCGCACAAAGTATGCTTGCAGAAGCCGGTTTTGTGCAGTACGAGATTTCCAATTTTGCCAAGCCCGGATTCGAATGCCGGCATAATATCCGCTACTGGAAAAATCTCCCTGTTGTCGGTATCGGACCTGCCGCAGCAAGCTGGTACAAGGGCCTAAGAAAGACCAATACGGCCGATGTTAACCGCTACATCAGCGCTGTCGAAGCCGAACAACCAGCATACACCCAATACGAGAGACCTTCTCCTGAACAGACAGCCCGCGAAACAGCTGTGCTGAACCTGCGGATGATTGAAGGCATCAATCTGGCTGAATTTCATCGGCAAACCGGATTTGATGCCATCGCCCTGTTCGGCAAGTCTATTGCCGTACATCTTGAATCCGGCCTGCTGGAACAGACAGCAACTCACCAGCGTCTGTCAAAAAAAGGCTTATCATACGCCGATACTGTCGCTGAAGACATTATTCTGTAATATCAGCACGAAAATTTATTAGCAGTGCCCCGTTTTGAAAAATATAATAATCTCTGTTTTACTTTAGAAAAAGAACAGGATTCGCTATTCTTCTGCTATGGAACTGATTGATACGCATGCTCACCTGACATACGACGGTCTGGCAGACCGAATTGACGATGTGCTGGCCCGCAGCATTCAGGCCGGCGTTGTCGGATGGATTGCCGTGGGCACAGCCCAAGATGAAAACAACAAGGTCATTGACCTTGCATCCCGATATGAAGCCCTCTGGGCAGCTGTCGGCTTCCATCCGCATTCAGCGGACAATGTTTCCCGTGCTGATATGGATCGGCTGGCTAAACAGCTGCAGCACGAAAAAGCCGTTGCCGTCGGCGAAACAGGATTGGATTATTATTATATGCATTCTGCCGCTGAAAATCAGAAGCGCATTTTTCGAGCGCATCTGGCTATTGCCGCCGTTTTGCAGAAACCGGTTGTTGTCCATACACGAGAGGCCTTTGATGATACAATAGAAATCCTTGATGAATTTGCAGACAGGATAAAAAAGGTTGTCATTCACTGCTACGGCGGCGATGCCGGTCAGACTGAACAGATACTCAAACGCGGATATTATGTATCTTTTACAGGCACAATAACTTTCAAGCGAAATGATACTTTGCGGCAAATCATCAAAGACCTCGTTCCTTTGGACCGTGTAATGATTGAGACGGATTGCCCCTTTATATCTCCTGAACCCATGCGCAGCGTCCGCCCTAATGAACCTGCCTTGTTAATTCATACAGCACAATGCTTAGCCGACTTATATAACTTGCCGCTGACGGATTTTGCCAACCAGACAACCAAAAACAGCAGGCTTTTTTTCGGCTTGTATTGATGGCTTTTTTAAAAACACTATGGAATGCACCTGTTGGATTGCTTTCAAATTGGTGCAGCGTCATCGATAAAAAACACTTTTTTAACAACAGAAAAAATTTATAACTCTATGTTTATAAAATAGTTATAATTTTTATAAAAAATTCCTGAAGATTTTCCTTGCCTAAGTCGAAGAGAAACATATAATGATAGTTGTAGTTTTAGTGCTCTTTTTCTTCTTATAGCTCTATGTGTTTCTTCGGGTGCTGAGGCGGATTTTTGATAAGGTTGATATAATAAAATTACAAATGCGTCTCAGCGAGGCCGGCATCCTCAAGTGCCGGCCTTTTTATTGCGCCAACCGCAATAAAAGACGATTCCCATCCTATTATTTTGGAAGTTTGCGATTGAGATTTTTTAGATTAAAATAATCGAGAAAATTTATACGATTCAATCAACGATTTAATAAATGGATTAACCGAGGACAGAATGGACACGTGGGTTAGGCAGCCGGACATGGGGTAGATGAATATCGGCAGGCATTTTGCGATTACAATAATGGGCGGGTTCAGGATACCTTCAAGCCCGGCGGATTTTAATTGGGACAGGATTGTGGACGAAGGGAATTTGGAATAGATAAAAACAATTATGAAGCACGTTTGCGATGCACATTTATCAAGACAGCCAAGAGAATATGCCGCAGCCGTTCTACATTAAGCCCTTCGAGGTAGTCCCTCGTGAAATCGAGCTTTATGGGACCTTCAAAGTTCAGCAAACGGCCGATTACTTCTGGCTTGCTCATCGCCGCAACCGCGGTGCATATCGTCTCGAATGAACTGTCTGCGGTCATGTCTGTGTTTCCCTGTTCTGCTGTCCTGCAAGCTCACTATCGGATAGATTTCAGCACCCCATAACAACCCTTATAAAAAATACGAAATACTTTTGGCATTTTCAGGCATTTCCATATTCAAACAGGCAATATTTTTTTGAAAACCATCAATAAAACTGCTACTTAATATGTGATGAAAACCGAAGAATTGAATTATACACTTCCAGAAGAGCTGATAGCCCAGCATCCATCGCAGCGGCGTTCGCAATCCCGCCTGCTGGTTCTGCATCGGGCCGCCGGAACGCTCGAAGACCGGCAGTTTGCCGACTTGCCGGAGTATTTGCGGCCCGGAGATTGTCTGGTGCTTAATGACACGAAGGTTGTGCCGGCCCGTTTTTTTATTCAAAAATCGACCGGCACCCGATTGGAAGGGCTTTTTCTACATCAGGAGAAGGCCGGCCATTGGCAAATCCTGCTGAAAAACGCCAGACGCATAAAATCCGGCCAAACAGTCGATCTGCTGGACCGTGCCGGCAAATCATGGTGCAAAGCGGTTATAAGAGATGGAGATGTTCCAGAACAGAGATGTCTTGTATTGGATAAGCCGCAGGATGCTTTTTTTGTTCTTGACAATATCGGACTTCCTCCCCTGCCGCCTTATATTAAGCGTTCCAGCAGCATACCAGAAGACTTGAACCGTTATCAAACCGTTTATGCCCGCCGTCTGGGTGCGGTGGCCGCCCCAACGGCGGGATTGCATTTTGACCCTCCCCTTCTGGAAAAGATCGGTCAGAATGGAATCCGCATCGCAATGGTTACGCTGCACGTGGGTATGGGAACATTTCGTCCTATCCAGACTGAAACTCTGGAAGAGCATCCAATGCATGAAGAATGGTTCGAAATTAGCGACACTGCCGCCGATGTTATCAATCAGACAATCCAGTCAGGGGGGCGGATAATCGCCGTCGGGACAACTTCCGTCCGGACACTCGAAAGCACGGCGGATGGCCGCCGCATCCGTTCTGCTCAGGGGCACACGCGGCTGTTTATTCGGCCCGGCTATACATTCAAAATCGTGGATGCCATGATCACCAATTTCCACTTGCCGAAATCTACATTGCTGGCACTGGTGGGGGCTTTTGCCGGCCTGGACAGAATTCTCTATGCCTATCAGCATGCTATCAAGCAACAATACCGCTTTTATTCCTACGGCGATGCCATGCTGATTTGCTGAATTCAGACGACTATCTATGCAGTGATAGTCTATCTTTACAAAACTATCTGACCATAATTCCTATTCCTGCAGCGGCTGTTATCTTCTGGAAGCCAGTGAACGGCGTACCGATTTTTTTGTTTTCTGATTATCCGTCTCTGCATGTCCTTCCAGAACTTTCATGGATTTTTTTACATCCGCCACCTTCAGAACTGCGGTTGTGCGTCCGCCTCTGGCACCGGCTGTGCAGTACGCATAAGAGATATTGATATGAGCTTTGGCTAATTTGTTGGTCACATCGGCAAAGGCTCCGGCATGATTGGGCAGATTGACGCATAAAACCTGTGTTTCGCTGAATTGCATGTTCATTCGCTGGAGAATGGAGCGTATCTTGTCCGATCCGCTGCCGACCAGCCGCAGTACCCCATGCTCAACAGAATCCATCATTGTCATTGCAACAATGTTGATTTTTTCTGCCGCCAGTACATTCAGCAATTGAGCCAGCACACCGGGCTTGTTAACCATAAAGATTGAGAATTGCGTGTCTAAATGCATGGCATTATCCTTTCACATAGAATCCCAGGTTTGCCTTCGTCCTTAAAAACCGAATCCGTTCGTCAGACCGATTTATTGGATTCCCTGCAGCTGCAGTGCAGCTGCCGCTGCGGCGGAATTTTCATAAAATTCAAAGAGCTTATCCAGATGGGTAATACGGAATACACGTATCAGCTGAGGATTGATCCCGCAGATAAGAAGTTTGCCGCCGGCCTCTTTCATCCTCCGCCACAAGTCCACCAGCAGCCCCAGCATTTGTGATGAAAAAAAACGCACATTGGAAAAATCAATTATCATTTTGGCGGGATGCTGCTTGCAGACAAGAGCACGAAGGATATCGGCAATTTTCTCTATTTCCCCCATGCTCCCAATGGATGACTGCCGGAACAAAACAATCCATATATCCTCACGGGTCGTAATGTCCAGCAATTCGTTGTCATTTCTCTGATTCAAGAAATACTCCGTCTCACCCATCGCTGTTTCTATCAATAGTATACCAATCTTTCCGCTGTTTGTCAAACATTAAACAGCACTTCGCATCTGGCCAATCCTGTCCGGCGATGTCTTCCAGCAGGCTGCCCAATGCTGACCTTGCTGGTCTTTGGCTTCCAGCTGCTGGGTTTCTTCTGCACACCGTTTTTCGGCCATCGGGCAGCGGGGGTGAAAAGGACAGCCCGATGGGGGATTGGAGGGGCTGGGCACCTCGCCTTTGAGGACAATGCGTTTTTTCTGCCGGCTTGGATCTGGCTCGGGGATAGCACTGAGCAGCGATACCGTGTAAGGATGGAGGGGATCTGCATAGAGTGTATCCCGATTAGCATACTCGACAATATGCCCCAGATACATTACTGCGACCCAATCGCTGATATGCTCGACCACAGCCAAATCATGAGCAATAAACAGATATGTCAGATTCAGCCGGCTCTGCAAATCCTGCAGCAGGTTGATAATCTGCGACTGAATAGATACATCCAGCGCGCTGACCGGTTCATCACAGATAAGAAACTTCGGATTCAGCGCCAATGCCCGTGCCACGCCGATGCGCTGCCGCTGACCGCCGGAAAACTCATGGGGGTAGCGGTTGAGATGCTGTGCTGACAGCCCCACCTGTTCCATCAGTTCCACAATCCGCTGACGCCGCTGCTTGGCGGACATAGAGCGATGAACGATCAGCGGTTCGCCGATTATATTTTCTACCGTCATCCGCGGATTTAAGGAACCAAACGGATCCTGAAACATCATCTGGACATTCTGCCGGAAGTTTTTCATCTCTCCAGCCGACAGGGAAAAGACATCCATTTGGTCAAAGATAAAAGTCCCTTGTGTCGGCGGAATCAGCCGCATCAGTGTCCGCCCTACCGTGGTCTTGCCGCAGCCGCTTTCGCCCACCAGCCCGAGTGTCTGCCCTTGCCGAATTGAAAAACTGACACCATCGACGGCCTTCACCCAGCCGACAGTGCGGCTGAAGATGCCGGCCCGAATAGGAAACCAAGTCTTTAAATCCTTGACCTCAACCAATGTTTTGGATGGTTCTTTCATCACTTCCGTTTTCAGCGTTAACAGCTGAATTCCTATGTTGAATTTCTGCCCTTGAAACTGCTGTCATACCCTTCTGCATACCAGCAGGCCGCACAGCGGCCGGGGGATACCTCCCGCAGGGGCGGTTCTGCTGTCCGGCAGCGGGTATCCTTGCAGCCGACAGGACAGCGCGGATGAAACTTGCAGCCGGCTGGAAAATGGAGGGGGTTGGGAACAGCGCCTCCGATAACATCCAGACGGTGCTTTCTGGCACCCAGCCGCGGCAGCGAGCGCAGAAGGCCCTGTGTATAAGGATGAAGCGGCTTTTCGAACAACTCTTTTGCACACGCTGTTTCCACAACCCGCGATGCATACATCACAACGATATCGTCTGCATTCTCGGCAACCACTCCAAGATCATGCGTAATGAGCATAATGCTCATGCCGCTTTCCTGACGCATCCGGCGGAGCAAATCCAGAATCTGTGCCTGAATGGTAACATCCAAGGCAGTCGTCGGCTCATCGGCAATCAGCAGACTGGGCCAGCAGCACAGTGCCATTGCAATCATGACCCGCTGACGCATCCCTCCGCTCATCTGATGGGGATACTCGCGGACCCGCCGCTGCGGATCTGCAATGCCGACCTTGCGCATCATATCCACCGCAATATCCCACGCTTCAGAACCGCTCTTTTTCTGATGCAGCCGCACAGCCTCCACAATCTGGTTGCCGACAGTAAAAACCGGATTCAAGCTGGTCATCGGCTCCTGAAAAATCATCGCAATATCGTTGCCCCGAATCTGCCGCATCCGGCTTTCGGCCGCATCGAGAAGCGATTCACCCTTGAACACAATCCGCCCTTCGACAATCCGGCCGGGCGGCCAAGGAATCAGACGCATAATCGACAGCGCTGTAACACTCTTGCCGCAGCCGCTTTCGCCGACTACCGCCAGCGTTTTGCCGGCAAGAATATCAAAGCTGACATCCTGCACCGCCTTGACCAGCCCCTGCTCGGTATGAAAATGAGTCGTCAGGTTCCGCACCGACAGCAAAATGTTATTGTTTTCACTCATTCCCGGTTTTTTCAGCAGCTGCTGCCGTCTCCAGCAGCATTGCAGACCCTGCTGAGCATGTTCACCCTTTCTTTCAGTCTGTTCTCAGTTTGGGATCAAGGCAGTCCCGCAAAGCATCGCCGAAAATATTCAGTGCCAGCGAAAGAACAAAAATTGCAGCTGTTGCGGCGGCCATTTCCCACCACACATTGCGCGCCAGTTCCGTTCTGGCCGCATCAATCATCGCCCCCCAGCTGGGCTTATCCGTTTCGCCCAATCCCAGAAAACTCAAAATCACTTCTGCGTGAATAAAACTGACAAACCGCAGGGAAAAATCAATGATAATCACATGAAAGACATTCGGCAGCAGATGCTTGAAGATAATCCGCCCGTTGGAGCAGCCCAGCGCCCGGGCCGCCAGCACATACTCGCTTTCCTTGCGTTTGATAACCTCGCCGCGGATCAGCCGGCAGATACCCACCCAGCTGGTCAGGCCCAAGGCCACATAAACGGCTGTCACCCCTTTCAGTTCAACTCCAAAGAATGTCTGGCTGCGCAGCACAACCGCAAAGGCCATAATCAAAATAATCCCCGGAATCGTACCGATGGTGGTATAAAGCCAGACAATCAAATCATCTATCCACCCCCTGAAATAACCGGCAGCAGCACCAAGGGGAACGCCAATCAGGATGCTGATAACAGAGGCAAACAGGGCAACGGTGATGCTGGTCTTGGCGCCGTAGATTGTCTTGCGCCACGTAGATTGCCCGAGGAAATCGGTCCCGAAAAAGGTCCAGCCGCGCTGGGCTTGGGTTTGCCCTTCGGGCATCCACGCATATACCGTCCATGGCTTTTGATACGACGGCCCAACTGCTTGACGCCAGTCAAACAAGGGTATTTTCCAGCCGGCCGCCTCGCTCAGATACACCAGAACAGTCAGCAGAACATACACCATCACTACGCCGAAACAGACCATTGCCAAACGCCGCTTGCGCAGACGCCGCATGCCGTCGGCCCACAGGCTTCGGCCTTTAACCGGCTGGTCGGCAGATACGGCTGTTGGCTGACTGTTATTCAAATTTAACCCTCGGATCAACCCATGCATAGCAGAGATCGGCCACCAGCGTAAAAAAGGCAATCAGCAGGGCCATAATAAACGTCATCGCATTCAGTACAAAAAAATCTCGTGAAGAAACCGCCTCATACATCAGATAGCCCAAGCCCGGAATCCCGAAAAACCGCTCCAGCAGCAATGAGCCCAAAATCAGATAAGGAATCGATAAAACAACGTTGGTTACAATCGGTATCATTGCGTTTTTCAAGACATGCTTGAACAGAACCCGGCGGGCGGTCAGCCCTTTGGCAAATGCTGTGCGGACATAGTCGCTGCGGATTTCATCCAGCATAATCGTCCGGTAAAACCGCAGGTTTGAACCCAAGCCGGCAGCAATGCCTATCAGAACCGGCAGAACAATGCTGCTGACCATCGGCCGGTCCGGGGCGTAAAATATCGGGAACCAGTCCAGCTTGTAGGCAAAGAAATACTGGCCGAAGATGATAAAGCTCAGATACGGCAGACTCATCCCCGCCACACACAGAATCACAATAATATGATCCCAAACTGTCCCCCGCAGAAAAGCGACAACCAGTGCAAAACTGATGGAAATAACCAGAGTCCCGAAAAACATCGGCACGGTCAGCGCCAGCGAGGGCCCCACCCCGCGGAGAATTTTTTCGCTGATGCGCTCCCGGTCCAGTGCCCGGCCGAAATGAAAGGTAAAGGCCTTCTTGAAATGATTCAGAAACTGGCTGTCCCAGCTCAAAAACAGGGGTTTATCAAAACCGTATTCGTGGCGAATCTCGGCGATGGTTTCGGCATCGGCATTCTTGCCGGCAATCTGCTGCGAAATATCGCCGCCGACAAGCGTAAAGAGCACAAATGTCAGCAGCAGAACCCCGATAACAATCGGAATCATATACAACAGGCGTCGGATGATATAGGCCGTCATAGCTTTTTCTTTTCCAGTTCCCTGACCCGCCTCTTATAATTCTTTTGTTCAGCCGTGTCAATCCGAATATACTTCATCGTGTCATAAATATACGGATGGGGCTTGTAGTTCTTGATCCATCCGTGATACAGGGTATACTGCACGCGGTGATTGGTAAAAATCGCCGGACAGTCTTCCAGCACGATTCGTTCCATCTTTCGGTACAGCTGGGTCCGTTCCGCACAGGGAAACATAACTTCCGCCTGATTGTATAATCGGTCAAATTCCGGATTTGAATAAAAAAAGAAATTCCCCAGCGGCGCAAAGTACTTGGTAGCAAACATCATCAGCACATTCAGCGCATCCGGGGTACTGAACCGCACTCCCCCGCCGCCGAATATCTGGTGTTGGCCTTTGTTCATCTTTTCGACATAGGTCGGCCAGTCGGTAAAGTCCAGCCGCACCTTAAGCCCCAGCGATTCAAACTGCCGCTGCACAAACTGGCCGAACTGACGCGAAAACGGATCCCCGCCGGTCATCCCAATGGTCAGCTCGGGAATAGGTCCTCCCTGAATCCGCTGAGCTTCGGCCAGAAGCCGGCGGGCTTTCTGCATATCAAAACCCATATACGGCTCATTGACAACATTCGGATCATACTCATTCAGCAAAGGATGAATAATGCTGTGAGCCACCCGCCATCGGCCGTTATAAAACAGATCGTTGAGCTTTTCACTGTCAAACGCATAGTTCAGCGCCTGCCGAAGCGGCTTATTTTGTCCCAACACCGCATCCTGCATATTGAAACCAATATAATACAGCGACGGCTGGTCTGAAATGGCCAGCTGAATCTTCCGCTGCTCCAGAAAGTCCTTCGGCCGCTGGGCCTGCATATCGACCGCTGTTGCAAAATTATCTTTCGGTATCCCCATCATTTCCATATCCCCGCGCAGAAACAAAAGCCAGGCCGGCTGCTCTTCCTCAATAATCCGAAAGACAATGCGGTCAATAAACGGCAGCGTCTTGCCGGCATCGGCCAGCAGGCCGGCGGCCGCATCTGCCGGCTCGCCGTCCGAAGGATAACAGTCCCCGCGAAAGGCCGGATTTCTCTCCAGTTCCAGAAAAACTCCCCGCGCCCACTTCTTCAGCCGATACGGCCCTGTCCCGACCGGATGCACCATAATATCCTTGCGGTAGTAATCTACCGCTTCTTTGGCAACAGGAGCTGTCGCGGCACTGGTCAAATCATCCAGAAGCTGGGGCCACGGTTTGGTCAGGCGAATCTGCAGGGTATAATCATCGATCGCCTGCAGGCCTTCGACTTCTTTGCTGTAATCAACCTCAAACTCGTCCTTAAACTGCTTGGTGTACTCGCGGAAGTCATCCAAACCGGCAATCCGCTCCTTAAAGCTGCCCCAGTTCACACTGGCATAGCGGACATTGGCAATCCGCTTAAACGCAAAAACAAAGTCTTCTGCTTTCAGCTGACGGCCTTTCCGATCGGGAAAGCACGGATCGTCCTGAAAATAAACGCCCTGCTTAATCCGGATTGTATAGGTCAGCTTATCGGGACTGATAACAGGCAAGGCTTCGGCCAGCAGCGGAATAACTTCAAAAGGACGCTTCAGATAATGGTAGGTATACAGCGGCTCGCAAATATGGGAAACCACCAAGTTGCTGTATACATCATCGATATTGCCGGGGTCCAAACTTTTAACCTTGACGGGCAAAGGATAGCGGAATACCGCTTCATCTGATTCACTGCCTTTTTCAGAACAGCCCGCCGGCAGCAGGCATAAAGCCGCAAGAACAACAAAACCTGCCGATTTAACCTTCCACTTAATCATATTAATCATAAAAAAGTCCAGTCTAAAAGCCGCTGTCCCAATACCGCGGCCTGAAATCACCTGAACATCTTTCGATACCTATCCCGCTGCTCGGCATTGATTTTGTAATACCGCAGCTGTCCGAAACCGATTGTGTCGGCTTTATAGGGATCCGCTTTAACATTGCCAAGCCAGCCGTGATGAATGATATATCCAATCCGATGGTAAATAAACGCACACGGCATTTGTTCCACCACAATCCGTTCGGCTTTTCGGTACAGCTCCGTCCGCTCCGGGCTGTCGGGCATAATACAGACTTTCTCGTAAATCGCATCGAATTCAGCATTTTGAAAAAGACTGTTGTTCGGCCACGGGGCATTGGGGCTGTAAAAGACTCCCAGAAAACTTTCCACATCGGGATAATCGGCCATCCAGCCGGTAAAATAAAGCTGCAGGTCGGAAGTCCGCAGTTTTTCAAGAAACGCCGGCCAGTCGTAAATCTCAATTTCTGTCTGGATGCCAATCTGCATCAGACAGCGGCTCAAAAACTGCAGCGTCTGCTTCTGGACCGTGCCGGTCCGTCCAATCGACAGCCGCAGCTTCGGGATAGGACCGCCCTGTATCTTTTCGGCCTCTTTCATATACGCTCTGGCTTTTTCCAAATCAAACCGGCAAGGCGACCAGTCGGCAATCGACTGATCATAGCCGTTCATCACCACAGGAATAAATCCGTAGGCCGGCTTGCCTTTGCCGCTCTGGATGATTTCAATAAACTTCAGCCGGTCAATCGCATAGTTTATTGCATACCGCAGGGGTTTATTTCGGCCGATGACGGGATCCTGCATATTCATTCCAAGCCAGAAGGTGCAGGGCTCATCAAACAGCTGCAGCTTCATCCCCCGCTGCTTCATCTGGTCTGTCAGGTCAGTACTCATCGATACGGCTTGTCCAAAGTTGTCCTTGGGTATCGAGTTGATATCAATATCCCCCCGCATCAGCAGCAGCCAGCGCGGCTGGTCTTCGGTAACAATCCGCCAGATAACCCGATCGATAAACGGCAACGGCTTGCCGGCATCTTCCAATAATCCCGCTTCGGCATCACCGTCTGCCCCTTCGGACGGGTAATAAACCCTGCGGTAATGGGGATTGCGTACGGCCTCCACATAAACCCCGCGATGCCACTGTTTCAGGATAAACGGCCCGGTGCCGACAGGGTGATGAACAATATCCGGCCCGTAGTAGTCCACCGCCTCTTGAGCCATTGGCGCTGTCGGCAGAAATGCCAGCCAATAAATCAGCTGCGGCCACGGGCGGATGAGCTTGATGACCAGCGTATAATCGTCTTGGGCATACAGCCCTTCCACTGTGCGGCTGTAATCCACCTGCCCTTTTTGGCAGGTCTTCGTATATTCCCGGAATGCATCCAGCCCCACGATTCGCCCATCAAAGATGTACCAGTTCTTGCTCTGCACCTTCACATCCGCCAGCCGCTTTATGGCATAGACAAAATCCTGCGCTTTCAGTTCTCGGCCTTTGCCGTCCGGAAAGCACGGGTCATCGTGAAAATAGATGCCCCTCTTTATCCGAATGTGATATTCAGTGCCGTCTTGGCTGATTTCCGGCAGGGATTCCGCTAATTCGGGTACAACCACATGAGGACGTTTGAGGTAATGATAGCCGTAAAGTGATTCATAGAACTCTCGACACACTCCATCTGAATTGGTATCGCCTACATCCGCCGGATCAAGCGTCTGGATGTTGGCCTCCAGCCGCTGGTTGAGAACAACCTCCCCCTGCCCGGCCGAGGGCTGTTTGGATTCACAGCCGCTGCCGATGAACGCAATCATTACTGCTGCGATGATAACGCGTCGACAAATCAAGTCTGCCTTTCCATGCTACAAAACATTAAAACTGATCCAGCCGCATGAACAGCCCCCTGTACAGAAAAAATGCGGATCTCTTTCCTGCGGCATCACCGCTTTGGAGCTTGTCCGCTTTTTCAGGATTTACTCGCAAGCACGACAGGACATGAATCCAGTGGTGCTCATTCAGGAGACTTTGCGGCTTCGGGCATCGGGTCCAGTTCCGCCGGAAATGTAATCGGCTTGCCGGACGCATCTTTGCCGTAATCAAATTTAAACCGCAGTCCCAGTTCCCCTGCCAGCTGGCGATTGCCGAAAAGCATTTCATAATCCGAATCCAGAGGTCCCCTCCGCTGAAGCGTACGGAGAATGCTGGTCTGGATGCCCATCGTTTTGTTTACGACGGTTTGGTCAATCTCTGAGATGACGGCTATCAGCTGCTCGGTCTGTTCGGCAGAAAGCCGGGCAGCTCCTTTCATATAACGCTGAAAAACCGCCGAATACAATTCAGCAAACGCCTTGCCGAATGTTTTTTTGATTTCGGCATCCTGCTGAAGCACAGCAATCGTTCCCAGAGCTGTCAGCAGTTTAGTCTCAACAAGCTCATCCTGAACCTTCCATTGGCGGTATGCATTTAATCGCTGTTCGGACAGCGACAGCAGAATCTGCCGCGCTGCGGGATGATTAAATGCGGCGGCAAAATCAATCATCATTTTCTGTATTTCCGTCAGCGGCTCGCTTAAAATGCGTTCTTTCAAGGCATTCAAAATGGCTTCTGCAGCCTGCGGGTCGCGCGTTACTTCCTCCTTGGATAACTGCTCGATAACAGCCGGCTGCGTTATCGCCTTGACAGCCCAGTAACGTATCACTTCATCCGTATCGGCTAATCGGCTGACGGCTATCGGCGCCAATTTGGGACTGGCCAGATTGGCAGTCAGAATCATGAGGTTGCGCTCGGCGTTGATGCGCTGCTGCAAATTTTCAATTCGCTGGGTATTCTGATAAGCCGCTTGTATATCTTTCAATGCTTCAGCAATATAAGCCGTCGCATAAAACGACAAATATTCATTTCCTCTCTGCGCTTCCAGCTGTCGACGCACTTCCACCATATCCTGCGAGTTGGCCGATAACAGCATCTGGTCCAGAGCTGCTGACCAGAATTTTGAAATAACCGCTGTATCCGCAGCAGATAATTCTATGCCGCTCTGCTGAACACGCTGACGAAGCGCCTCAATCTCGTTTGTATTGACACCGTAAACCGGCAAAACACACAAAAAGACAATGCATACCCACCCGATAATGGCTTTTATCATTAGATCACCCATCGAAAAAAAATCTTTAAGTGCTATCGCAACATAGATTTGGGTACATTACCGGTATTGTTAGTCTATGTCAAGCAAATAACCAGCCGATGCAACACAATTCGCTTGATGGAAAAATTCCTTTTGACAGGGGAAAAATTAAAAAAAATATCTATTATCTTAAAGTTCAGCCTTTCACTAAAAGCATAAAAATACTACCCAATCTAATTAGTTTTATCTAAGAATGATTCATAAGTAAGTTAAATTGGTTAAAAAAAGATTTTTAAAACTATTTTATCGATTAAAAATAAAAAATTTATAGGTCTTAATTTTTACGACGCATTCTTTAAGTAATTAGAATTAAAATACTTATATTATTGTTAAAATCAAATTATCATTTTCATCATATTACCCAATTTTCCTATTTTCACTAAAGTTTTTTTTGAAGAACCCCCGATAGAAATTTTATCGAATTTACCCAATTTAACCATATTAACATTCAAAATAATATAATTAAAAGATTTGGAAAGTGAGGCAAAAATGATTAAAGACCACATTCTTGAGCGTTATCTTAAAGCATTACTTTCCGGTGACCGAATGCAATGCCGAACCGTTATTGAGGAGACACTTCAATCCGGAGTACCTGCCCATAAGGTTTACATCGATATAATCTGGCCTATTATGGTAGAGATCGATAAATTATATCGTCAGGATCGAATCGATTCGGCTCAAGAGGCCTTCGCCTCACGCATAAATCGGACAATTGTTAATCAGCTCCAAAATAAGCTTCCCCGCCGTCCAGGCAAAAATAAACGGGTTGTCGTAGTAACTGCCCGGACTGAACAGGCAGAGCTTGGAGGACAAATGATTAACGACCTTTTTGAAAGCGATGGTTGGGAAACCCGTTTTCTCGGCGGTTCGGTCAGCCACGATGATATTTTGTCATTCATCCATGGTTATGCTCCCGATATCCTGTTGCTGTATGGGTTTAATGGACAAGATGCCCCTACTGTACGAATGCTCATCGATTCGATCCGCAACGTCAACGCTTTCCCACAGATGCGGATTATGCTGTCAGGAGGAGTTTTTTCACGAGCCGAAGGTTTATGGGAGGAAGTCGGTGCCGATTTATATGCAGACACCGCCGCTGAAGCTGTAATGATGGCACAGATGCCGGCCGAGCAGCTTCCCAAGCCGCTGCGAACCATCAAGCAGCGTTATTACGAAGAAGAACACCAAGAAAGTTTGGCACGTTAATTTCATATATCTCTTAAAAGCCGGGTTTTATCCGGCTTTTTTTGTAATAACCGATGCTATTTGTAGACTATTGGAAATTTTGCAGATAAAATATTTGCATTATCGCCGGCAAAACGCTATATAGTTGTTCTTTAATCGTCCGTAAAAATAGTATGTTTGTTTATATAACAGGTAATCAATAAAAAATGCTTTTGACACAAATTCTGCAGCCTGTCTGCATTAAGGCACCTCTTGCCGGCAAGACAAAAGAAGATGCCATTGAAGAATTAGTAAATCTTCTGGCCGATCATGGTTATTTGACTGACAGGGCCGATGCTTTTGAGGCAGTAATGGCCCGCGAACATACCCGAAGTACAGGAATCGGCTCAGGAATCGCCATTCCGCACGGCAAATGCAGCGCGGCCAAAGAGCTGGTTATGGCCGTCGGGATTGCCGCTGAACCCATCGATTTCAACAGTATTGACGGCAAACCCGTCACCATAATTCTGCTGCTGGTTTCACCGCCGGATCAAACCGGACCGCGCATTCAAGCATTGGCTCGCATCAGCCGCCTGATGCTCGATGCCCAGTTTAAGGCACAGCTGGAAAAGGCCGCTTCTCCCGAAGAGGTATATTCTCTAATCAGCTCAAAAGAATCCGAATAGTTCTTCCTGTCAGGTTTTTGGTATGGCTATCCTGGTAGGCATTGATGAAGCAGGTTATGGACCGCTTTTGGGTCCGCTGGTAGTTTCATCAGTCGTTTTGGAGATGCCGGAGGAATGTCTGCGTGCTGATTTATGGAAACTGCTGGGCCAAGCAGTTTGTGCGCACAAAAAAGGATTGGCCGGCCGCCTGCTTGTTAATGACAGCAAAAAGGTTTATACCCGAAGCAGCGGCATCGGGCCGCTGCGCCGAACAGTCTTGTCCTGTCTGAATGCTCTCGACCCGCCGGCATGCCCGCGTACAGCCGCTGAATTGATTGGCTTCCTGTGTCCTGACGCTGCGGAACGGCTGCAGGCCGATCCTTGGTATGCCCGGCTGGACCAGCAGCCGCTTGGACAGAATCAGACGGATACCGCTATTGCCGGCAGCATGCTTCGAAAAACGATGAGCGAAAACAATATGCGGATTTGTGCCGTCCGCAGCCGCTGTATGGATGCGGGCTTTTACAATCAACGTGTAGAGCAGGTTAAAAACAAAAGCAGGGTCCTCTTTACCGAAGTTTGCTCTCTCGTGCTGGCGGCCTTCAGCAGCGAGGCCCAAGCCGGCCAGCCGATGCAGGTTATCATTGACCGTCAGGGCGGACGCATCAACTACCAGCAGGATTTGCTGCGGATGTTCCCCGGTTATTCCCTGTCTGTTCTGCGGCAGGATGATAAAATGAGCAGTTACGAACTAAGCCAGTCCAGCAAAATTATGCGGATTCATTTCTGCCTGAAAGCCGATTCCAAATATATGTGCGTATCGCTGGCATCGATGGTCAGCAAGTATCTGCGGGAAGTTTTGATGGATGCATTTAATGCCCATTTCTGCGGGCTTTGCAGCAGTTTAAAACCTACCGCCGGCTATTGGGAAGATGGCCAGCGTTTCCTCAAAGATTTATCCGATTTACTGCCCGATTATCAATACGACCCCCAAAAAATGGTACGCATCTTATAGAAGATATATCGAGTGCAGATACAAGTTTTATGTAAACTTCCAGCCGGCTGACGACTAAATCCTGTCTATTCTAAATCAGGTATTTTTTTAAAATGGATAAAAAGTAGGGATTATAACTCGCACAAAATCCGTAGTTCTACGGAAATTTTTATCCAAACTTTTCTTTTTTTGTTGCATATACTTTATATTAATGCTAATATGACTGTGAAATAACTTCTTTGTCCAGAGGTTTTGTTACCGGCCGGACAAATACAAAGGATAGAAAGCTCCTTCTGCCGCCCGTAACTTCTGTAGCCCTGGGAAGTTCACCGACTTCCTCCTCCTTCTGCGAAGTACGGGCGGTCTTTTTTTTTCCAGCGTTAACTAAACGCTGCCAGATTATCAATCCGAACGTTTTCCCAAAAAGCGATTTTTCCCGATTAGCTGTCTCCTGCCGGCAGTCAAGGCAGGAAAATACCCTTTCTTATGCCCGACTTAACGCCCCACGGCGGACTGTTCAGCGTCAACTATAATTTCTCCACGACAAATAAAGCGTCCCTTCCGTTAGCATAGCTTTCCTATGAACGAATGTTTCCTGAGGGTGCCCCCCATGGGGTCAAGATTGCGGACATTACACGTCTTGGTCTTTTCGTTTCCGGCCCTGTTCGTTCCACGAGAGAACAACCGACAAGACGGCCGATACGGTTTTACAGGCCGGACGGCAGCAGTCCGACGGCACGCTCGATAGAATGGCTGCGGCGGCAGATGGCGACTCTATCTGTCCGATGCCGCCGATGGGGGCAGACT
>ERZ795050.2258-NODE-2258-length-21941-cov-22.385086_pt1 | contig 21941 bp, 17 predicted proteins | sample MGYA00375134_ERZ795050 | MGnify/ENA primary metagenome ERZ795050 (study PRJEB30179, sample SAMN05720221) | activated sludge metagenome | isolation source: Anaerobic digester | place: Japan | collected 2015-05-26 ... | reverse complement strand
CATTCCGAAGAATAATCGAAGCCGTTGCCATGGAAACACCCGCGGCGGAAGCAATGTCTTTCAGCTGCGGCAAGGATGTCTTTTTCATTTCCTTAGTTCCTCACAAAAACCAAGACTACTAAAGTACTTTATCATATTTCAAATAAATGTCAATAGTTTTTTCGGTTTTTAAAAAATTTTCCTGAAAATTCTTGCGTTTTTTATTTCTATTGACACAGAAAACCATCGTTTTTTCCCCGCACTTCAATGATCTCCATCAATCAGAAAGAAAACGGATTTGTACCATAACATCTTGTATATTAAGAACTTGTATAAATAGAAATCTCTTGCCATTCAGCGGAACAACAATTTTCCACCAATTTTGGTCACGAAGTTTTTTATTATTTTCAGAAAAACCGGAAAATTCTATTTTGATTTTCAAAAAAATATTTTACAATACGCTGATAAAGTACTTTACTACCACTTAAAACAATTTCTGCCTTGGGAGACCTTAAATGAAAAGTCGGTTTTGCCCCTGTCTTGCAGACAATATTATTCCTATCTCCACAATAGCATTGTCTGCTTCGCCAATAGGCGAATCCTTCCTATATAATAGAAGAGCCGAAAACGCCAACAATGCAGACATATTCGATTGTGATTGTCCTGATAATAGTTCACGAATAGATTGGTTGGCTCCCGCTTGTCTCCAGAAAACACTTTCAGGCCTTAATAATAAAGTATCAATTATTCTGCCCGCTTTGAAGAAGAGGAGGTTTGAATGCACTATCTGACCGCTTTGGATTACACACTGATCGGACTGTATTTTCTGGCTTTAATCACCTTAGGAGTTTTTCTTCAAAAACGTGCCTCCAGCTCTATGGAAGAGTACTTTTTGGCAGGGAAATCCCTACCCTGGTGGGCCATCGGCATCTCCGGCATGGGCTGGTCACTCGATATGACCGGTACAATGCTGATCACTTCCTTGCTGTTCCTGCTTGGACCGCGAGGACTTTTTCTCGAATTTCGCGGCGGTGTTCCTCTCGGCTTAGTCTTTGTGATGGCCTGGACCGGAAAATGGCACCGCCGAAGCAATTGTATGACCGGAGCCGAATGGCAGGCTTATCGTTTTGGAACAGATCTGGGCGGGCACGCTTCCCGGATTCTGTCAGCCGTCGCCGGCATCGTCTTTACCATCGGAATGCTCGCTTACCTGGTCAAAGGTTCCGGCCTTTTTATCTCAACTTTTATCCCGCGGCTGTCTCCTGCTGCGGCTTCCCTGATTCTGGTTCTTGTAACAACATTCTACACAGTAACTTCGGGCTTCTACGGCGTGGTCTATAGCGATATCCTTCAGGCCTTTCTGATTCTGGTCGGCGCAGTTCTGGTCATTGTAATCGCTGTTTCAAAAATCGAAAGCGGCACAGAATTATCCCAACTGGCCCTTGAAGTGACCGGAAGCCCCGACTGGATGACATCTTTCCCGCAAATCAAGACATTCATGCCGGCCGGCTATGAAATGTATGAATGCTTTCTGATGTTCACCGTCTTTCTGCTTTTACGCAATATTATCATCGGATTGGGAACCGGCAATACACCGCAGTATTTCGCCGCTCGAAGCGACAAGGAGTGCGGAAAAATCGCCTGTCTCTGGTCTGCTCTGCTGACCTTTCGCTGGCCCATGATGATAGGCTATGCTATTCTCGGCCTTTTCCTTGTCAAACAGATGTTTCCCGGGGCCGATCAGATCTCTGCCGCCGCAGAGCAAATTCATCTTGCCTTGCCCAATCTTTCCAAGGCCCAGTGGCCTGACATCCTTTCCGACATTGCCAACACGCCGGCAATCCACCCTTCCCAACTTTCCCAAAATCTTGAAGCCATTCTTGGAAAGGATTGGAGAGTCCATTTGCCTTATATCAGTTATGAAGGCACCGTACTGGCGGAAAAGATATTACCGGCTGCCTTGCTGTATATGATTCCGGCCGGCCTCCGAGGGCTGATTTTAGTGAGTCTCCTGGCCGCCAGCATGTCCACATTTGATTCCACCGTCAATATGGCAACAGCAATGTTCACACGGGATATCTATCAGGCCTATCTCCGGCCGCGGGCAGCCATACGGGAACTCCTTTGGGTCAGCTATCTCTTTACGGTTCTGATGGTGGCTGCCGGCTTTGTGATGGGCTATTACGCCAAAAGCATAAACGATGTGTGGGGATGGATTACCATGGGACTTTTGTCCGGATTGGCCATACCCGGCGTTCTCCGACTCTACTGGTGGAGATTCAATGGAGCCGGATTTGCCATCGGCACATTCTGCGGAATGGCTGCCGCCGTTCTTCAGCGAATCTTCTGGCCGGACTGGACAGAACAGACCCAATTTATCGTACTTACGCTTGTCTCGCTCATCTTCACCATAGCGGGAACCTATATTGCCAGCCCAACCAGCCAAAAGACGCTTGAATATTTTTACTCCACTACAAAACCCTTCGGATTTTGGAGACCTTTTTCCAAACGCCTTTCACCGGATATCAAAAAACGACTTCAGCGTGAACACAGAAACGACATACTATCCCTCCCTTTTATTTTTCTTGGAATGGTCTGTCTTTATTTACTCCCGATGCAGCTGATAATTGGCACTTTTAAGGCCTTTGTCATCACCTTTTTTCTGTTTCTCGTGGGCGTTGCCGGCATTTACCTGTTCTGGTATAAGAATAATAGTGATTTACCCGACATACTCCCTCTTGAGGAGAAACAATAGCCATGAAGCCCGAGCATCTTTTGAAAACCGTTCTGCTCCTCTCATTCTTTGGGATAAACTTCTCTGAGGGACATCCAGGTCGGAATTATCCCATTGGCATTCTCGGGGATTGCCCCGCCGCCGAACAGTCTCTTCAAAAGGCCGGCTATTCTCTGTCAGAAATAACCTGGGACGATTTTCTGAACGGCTCCGTATCTGTTCAGCGGTTTTCCTGTCTGCTTTTTGCACAGAGCCGCCGATTTCCTTATGCAGCACGCCAATGCCTCCTGCAATATCTCAAATCGGGCGGAGATCTCATTATCCTTTCCGGGCCGGCCTTCGAAATTCCTGTTTATCCCTATGGCGGCGGATGGTACAGCCAAGAGGAACTTCTGCCGCGATTAGCTGCCGATGCGGAGGACAGACGGATATCTGTCGATTTCGCCAATGAAGACCCTCAGCGATGGACTCGCGATGCTGACAATCTCAATCTGCCCAGCACCCTGACCAAAAAAGAGGAAAAGGGCCTTTTTTATTTTCAGGCCGATATTCAGCACTTTTCCCGCTGGGATACTTTTCGCGGTCCTTTCCGCTCCTCGCCAGGCCACAACGTGTTCTGGCTGAAGGCCAAGGGCTCGGACAATCTTCGACAAATGGTGGTGGAAATCCGCGAAGACGACGGAAGCCGCTGGGTGGCCGTTGCCAACCTGCCTCACCAATGGCAGGAAATCGCACTTCTCCAGACGGATTTTCAATTTCTTTCAGACGGCTCTCCGCACGGACGAGGAGGCCCGGAAGATTGCCTTGCAATCGAAAAAGCGGCTTGGCTTCAATTTGGAATGTCCTATGACTTCTCCCCCCACGCAGCCGCCGACTATCGAATCTGCATTCAGCAGGCCGGTACGGCAAAAATTGAACTGCCGGAGGGCTTTGGCAAACCCCTTTTTGAAAAAGTGCTGCCTGTTTTCTCGATTCAGCCGTTTCATCAATATACAGACGCCGTGTGTGTCCGTCCGGCCCCCTCTCAGCCCTTCATCGCCGGTCAGACGGCAATGAAAATGCCGCTGAAAGGCACCTCCGCTATCGGCTTTCCCTATGTGAATGAATCCAAATACATTGGGATCTTGGAAGTGTTGGATTCAATCGATCGGCCAAGAGGATTTGCTGCCGGCATTCTGCTGCATTACGGCGGACCTTACAAAGGGGGACAATGGCTGCTGTTCGGTGTCCAGAACGAATTATTCTATCAGACCGAATTCTTCACAGAATGTTTGCTTCAAATCGTCGAGAAAATGCAGGAACCATCTCTGCTCAAACAATTGGCCCAAGCGGAAATCGACGCAAGATCCAAGCGGAAGCCGCGTCCGAAAAGCCGTCTGCAGCCCATCCGCCGCAGCACAGACGGAAAACATCTGGTCTATACAGACGGAAGCCCTTTTTTCATGCTGGGTGTTAACTATATCGGCTCATTCGACTGCAAGACCACGCATGCCTCTTCCAATTTTTTCTATGACAAATGGGAAACGGATTTCCGCAAGGCCCGCGATGCCGGCATCAACTGCATCCGTCTCTGGATTGAAGGCCTCGACGGTGACAAGGCAAAACTGGACAGCATCCTTTATTTGGCCGACAAATACGGCATTTATTTGCTCCTTCATCCCACAGCCCACCCCGCAGAAAACGGCGAAGAACTCACCGAACTGTTCACAAAACTGGCGGAGCTTGCTGCGGAAGAGCCGGCCGTTCTTGGTTATGACTTAATGAATGAGCCCTACATCACCACCGTCGGTTCTATTCGGATCGGGGGCCGTCCCAGTGCAATTATCCGCCACGACCCTTACAATGCCTACATCGCAAAAGGCCTTTACGACCCCGATTGGGTCAACAGCAGGGTTCAGCATGGCAGCACCTGGCCGCCGCTCAGCAGCTGGTCTAAAGACGCTCAAGCCCAGGCCCTCTTAGCCGCCTATAATATTCTGTCCCAATACAGCTCCCGCTCCATCGCACCCAGAGACTATTCGTCTCTCTACGGCATCAGCGGTCCCCTCCCCATTACCGAAGAGCTCGCTCCCTTTTTCGAGGCTGTCAACCAAACCTTTGCAGACTGGCTCAATCTTCATATCCCCGCCATCCGCTCCAGGCACCCATCGGCCCTGATCACCGTTGGATACAACACCATCCTCACCGCTCTGCCCGCCAATCAGCAATTGGATTTTGTCAGCCATCATCTCTATCAGCCCCCGACTTCTTTTGAAGATATTCAGAAGGCCGTTACAACCTTCGATCGTCTTCAAAAACTCTGGCCTGATAAACCAATCACGCTTGGTGAATTTGGCATCAGCTGCGGCACACAACTGCCGGATGGCTCCACCATGGACATCTACAATGCCGCCGTCAATGAAATATTGATCTGGCTTTATGCCTGGGTCAATGGCTTTGATGGAGCCATGTCCTGGATGATCTCCGACTGGCCGGTTGCTCTCATGGATTACGCCGCACCATGGATCTCCAAAAATCGCCGGTCCTATGAAGCCGGTTTCGGAATGTATTTTTATGACGGCACAGAAACAGGACAGGCCAAACCCATTGTCGGAGCCGTTCAAACGCTGCGGCAATACCTGGACCTTTGCCCGCCTTCAAAAGGAAACTTGCGTTTGGTTCCCTCCCCAGAGCTGCAGAGCGGCTGCGGCTATCTCTATCACAATCAAAATGCCCTCTTTGTCGGCGCCAAAACCTTCCAAAATGAACACCTTCGCTTCCACTCTCCTCAGGCGGCTAATCTTTTTCTCTACTGGAACGGAAAGGAAATGAGAATCCTTTCGACTGCGGATGGGGAACTGTCCATCCAAAACTCTTTTCTGCAATCAATTCTCGGCGCAGGGCCGTGGAAGTTCCGCGGCCGCGTGAAAACACCCCGGCAGACTGAAACAGGATGGCTTTTGAATTTATTCGAAAATCAACCTTGCTGGTTTATCACGCAATAATCCCTATGACAACAGGAGTCCATTCCATGAAATTAGTACGTTGGAAACACAATCCTATCCTCAAACCAAATCCTCAAAATCAATGGGAAAACTTTGTAACAACCAATCCTGGCGCTTGGTATGATGCCGAAGAAGGACAAGTCAAACTTCTTTATCGAGCTGCCGGCGATGAAGAAGACCATATCATCCGCTTCGGGCTGGCTGTCAGTCCAAATGGCTGTGATTTCACACGAGTTAGTGAACAGCCGGTTTTTGGACCCAGTATCGACGGCTTTGACGCCGGCTGTGTTGAAGACCCCCGGATTGTCAAAATCGGCGATTATTACTACATCACCTACGCCGCCCGCTTCTACCCCCCGGGACGATACTGGATGGCCGCCGGCAAACCGAAGGTCTGGAGACAAAGCCCGCCTGAATTCCCTTACCTTCTCCGCGAAAATGCCGCAGTTTCCGGTCTGGCTGTCACAAAAGATTTCAAAACATGGATTCGTGCAGGCCGCATTACCAACCCCCTTGTAGATGACAGGGACGTCATCCTCTTTCCTGAAAAAGTCAACGGAAAATTTGTCATGCTTCACCGTCCGATGAATTGGGTCGGCCCCCAATACAAAACGGCCCATCCTGCAATCTGGATTTCCTTCTCAGAAGATCTTCTCCATTGGCCGCAAAGCACCCTCCTGGCGGCAGCCCGGCAGGATTGGGAAACCAAAATCGGCGGCAACACCCCTCCCATCCGTACACCATACGGCTGGTTGACGCTTTATCACGCGGTTGGTCCCGACCGATACTACCGCCTTGGCGCTTTCCTGCTGGACATGGAGAATCCGGCCATAGTTACCCATCGGACAAAGGATTGGATTTTTCAACCCGAAGAATGGTATGAAATCGAAGGATGCTATGACGGCGGCGGCGTCGTCTTCCCATGCGGCAAGGTTCTCATCAGAGATACCCTTTTTGTCTACTACGGGGCTGCCGACAAATACATCGGTCTGGCCACATGCAAACTGGATGAACTGCTTGACTACCTTCTGGATTGTCCGGCAAACTGAACCCCTCCCCATTGTCCAGACAAAAAATGTTCTTTAAGGCGGATTTATCGCCTTGTTTCACGCTGCCGGTATGGAACAGAACAGCCCGGCCGTTCCGCCGCTTCTTCTTCACGAATGCGCCTTCCCTGCCATCCATACTCGATGAATCCTTCCCCTGTCCAATTTTAGGGACACGCTCATCCGCTTTAGGTATTACATTCTACATAGGAATCAAATTCCAAAGACCATCAATCGAAATTAAAAACATTCAAGAGATCAAGGAACTAAAGATTGTGACAGCATTCGTTCGTAATAGAGTTTCCACAGGCCAAGAGTTCTACCAACTCGATGATCCAACAAAAATAAAAGAAGCTCTGTTGAAGTGTGAGAAAAAGCCACAATCCTTTACTCCAACCCAAAACTTGGTTCTGATTTTTTACGAAAGATTATGTCCCAGCCGTAGTTGAAGGTTTGTGACGGCTCCATTGCTTTAGCCTATCCTATCTTTCGTTTTTCTGCAAGCGTCTGTTCGTTTTCCAGTTCATCCAGATATGATTTCAGCATCCATAGATGTTTTTTATAGCCTCCGATTCTCTGGAAGTGTTTCTCGGTCTCCAGGAAGGCGGCCGTCGCCCACCGCCGCACCATCTGACCATCCTGCCAGTTGCACACCCGACGGGTTCGCATCCGCACCCCGGAATGCGGTGACTCCATGATATTCGTCGTACACAGACAGCGGCTCAGGGCTTTGGGCAATCGCATCGCATTGACCGTAAACAAGTCATCCAACCCTTCCAGCAGACTGCCCGCCGCCGACGGATGCAGCTCTTCCAACTGCCGGGCCTGGTGCCGAATCCGCTTCTTGCCTTCCTCCGGTTCCATCCGCCAAGCCGCCTGCAGGACTCCTTTGACCTGATCCTTCAGGGCCTCCGGCAGATGATCCATCACATTGGTCATCTTGTGTTTGCGGCACCATTGAACGGGGGTGGCCGAACCGAACACCTCATCGACGGCGGCTTCGGCCTGCTCGATCAAGTCCAGCATCGGAAGCAGAAACTGGCCTTCCCGGGCTAACCATTGCGTCAATTCTCTGCTGTCTTTTTTGCTCAAAATCTTGTGCGATTCCTCCATGGCGGTTCCTTTCAATTAAGGTTGAAAATCGGTTTTTACGTTCAAGGCAAATCGTATCCAATTTGCCTCGGAACCGCCATCTTTTCAACCTTCAACTATGAAAGGGACACCCTCCAAATCGAGATTTTTATGAAATTTTCTGTGAACGGTTAAGTTTGATTCTAATCTTTGCCTAATTAGCACCTAACAAAAAGATCTTAAAAAGTCTGCAACTTCAGATCTACGTGCTGATTGTGAAACAAACGATGAAATTTGGCTTTTCGGACAGAGAGGGTGGTTAAACGTGTGAAGTGTGCATAATGAGTGTGTGATGAAATTCGAGGATTGTACTTTTAATGAAAGGATTTGGTATGAAGAAAGTGGTATTATTAATTGGTTTGCTTGGGTTGGCTCTGGCGGGAACAACCGGTGCGGTAGGTACTATCGTCAGTGGCGAGATTACCGGCGATGCCCACTGGACCAAGGCCGGCATGCCCTACTCGCTCAGCGGGATCGTTTATGTTCGTCCGGGCGGCTCTCTGACCATCGATGCGGGTGTGGTAGTGGCGACCTATAAGGTCGGCCCGGGCTTGCGAGAAGGAACGCTGGTTGTCTGTCGAGGCGGCAAACTGTATGTGAATGGAACGCCGGATGAGCCGGTGATCTTTACTTCCGCTGAAGACGCGGCGACCTGGACCGGCAGTGTTGTAACCCGCACCGGAGTCCCGGCGCCGGGGTATCCAAACGGTTATGTGACGATGATTAATACGCTGGGCGATCCCAAGACCGGCGTATGGCGAGACAAATGTCTGGAATGGGGTAGCATCGCGATTCTGGGGGAAGGCTATATCTCGGCTTCCCATTATAAGAATAGTGTCCGAACCTGGGACGAGAGTCTGGATGGCGGATTAACCTGGACTACCTACACCAATACCAAGTGCCCTAGCGGCACCAACAAGGTAAGGATGGAAGGAACTGAATCTCTGTATACGGGAGATACCCGAATCCTGTACGGCGGCAGCGACGATAACGACGACAGCGGTTCGATCCGTTATCTGTCCATTCGGTACGGCGGCAAGGTGATCGTTGATACCGATGAGCTGAATGGTCTGTCCCTGGGCGGTGTCGGACGCGGTACGGATATCAGCCACGTGGAAATCATGAATAACGTGGATGACGGTATTGAGATCTGGGGCGGCACGGTCAATCTCAGCCATGTGAGCATCTGGAATATCGGGGATGACAGTCTGGACATCGACCAGGGCTGGCGCGGCAGCGCCCAGTACGGCCTGATCGTACAGGGTTATAGCCAGTCCGCCAGTCAGGGTTCCGGAGTGGGTGATAACTGCTTTGAGATAGACGGCGCTGAGGATGCCGATGCACAGCCGGTTACTACGGCAAAAATTTCATACTTTACGGTTGTAGGTCAGCCGGGTACGGAAGATAATCCGGGCGGCGATGGCGGAACGGCCTGGCGAGACAATGCTCGCGTTCAGTTTGACCGCTGCATCTGGATGGATCTGGACGATCAATTGATTCTGTTTGACTGCCAGGACGGTGATGGAGCTGATGGGTATGATGGAGACGGCAGCGATGCCACGAAACTAAAAAGCAATACTCCGCCGGACGGTACCCTGAATTGGGATCAGCACTGGACCACCAGTTATAATACCTGGAAGGCCTCCGCTTACGCTGATCCGCGCGGCTGCGGCATCAACTTTGCCGATCTGTATGAGCAGTGGATGGGGATTGATCCGGATGGAATGCTCTGCCAGATTACCAACAGCGTAATCCTGAATAATGCGACACTAAATCCAAACTGCTACAGTGAATATGATCGCCTGGCCGGTCTTGGCGCCAACTTCACAGGGAATGTCAAGACAACTTTAATGCCGATCATGCAGTTGAATCGGGGTCCTGTTGTAACCGTAGCGGCAGCTTATGATATGGCCCCTGTAACGTTTATCAATCCGTTGCCCGCCAATGACGCTCTGGCCATCGGAGCTGGCGGATTCCGCAACTGCAACTGGCTGGCCGGCTGGACCGCGGCCTATGCCTTTGGAATGACCGCAGAGGCCTATGCGGCCGGAAATGCGGACATCAACTGTGATGGAGTTATTGACATGACCGATTTGGCAGCTCTCAGCGGCCAGTGGCTTCAGTAAGCCGTTTGTAGTTTAGACCCAACATGGATGGCAGAACCTCCGAGTCCTGCCATCTTTTTTTATGTCATTTCACAAGAACTATGTTAGTAAGCTTTCGTATTTTTGTTAACATTTTACGCGGCCGGAACTAAGGCCTCCAGCAAGAACCGGAGTTTTTATCATGTACGGCCGAATTTCCGAACATCAATTTTATTCGTTCCCGCCAAAGCCAGCGACGCAGACACGCCATCGCATCGGCGAAGCTGCCCTTGGGGCCGCAGGTTTGAATCAGCAACCGGGCCAGCATCTGCCACAGGCGATGCATGTCCCATCGCGCATCCGGCAGAAAACGATGATACGCGTCGTGGGCCCGAGAGCCTGCCGGATCGGCAAACGGAAGCATGCCGGTGACGGTTCGCCGCCTTGTACACAGCACCCAGCTGGTTATCAGCCGAACGAAAATGTCGGCTCCCGGGGCCGTAAAAATCGGAAAAAACTGTTGAAGAAGTTCCGTCCATGTCGAAATATTCGTATCCATATCGACCTCCCTGTCTTCTTTTTGTTTCCAAGAAAGACATCGGATGGTCGATATGTTTTTGTTGATAAACCATTAAAATCAGCCGCCTAAAAAGTGCGAAAGTTTACTGTTACAAATCTGAGAAAAATAGAAATAAAGTTTTTTGTTCGGCTTCTAACAAGATCATAACACAAGTAAAATCTTTTCTTAATTTGTACAGGATACACTTCCGCTCTAACCATTGCCCGATGTGAGATTGTTCATGGCGTCTATACGGTACTGCTTGTCCCCACTTAAGGCAGGAAAACGAGGTCTTTCAGGAAAATCAAAATGCACATAAGATACTTTTGCTGGATACTGTCTATGCTGACGGCGGCGGCCATTTTGATCGAGCTTGCCGGGTGCGGAAAACGGACAGATAATCGGGTTCAGTCAACAAAATCTTGCACAACCGAAACGGCGAATCCGATCCTATCGGCCCAAGTTCTTCAAAAACCAAAGGATTGGCCGCTAACGGAATTTCAGGTCCATTTGCTAGACCTGGCTTTTGAGGCCGCCACCCTGATTCCGGTTCCTCCTTTTGCCAAAGACCGCTCACTGGCCCAGGAGAAAGTTGTTGAGACCTGCCTGCAACTGCATCAGCCGGTTCGTGCGATTCGGTACGCCGATCAGATTGGCGACTGGCGGCGCGGTTTATGCTATGCCAAGACGGCTTTTTATCTGGCCGGACAGGGATACGGAGCCGAGTATGTGCAGCCGGGACTGGATCTGGCCGAGCAGATTGCCAGGATGGACCACGGTCAACAATGGCGCAACGACCGGATACGGGCCAAAATTGCCCAGACCGATCTTTTGCTGGGGAAAATAGAGCAAGCCGAACAGATCGGCAGACAGATAGAGGACTCTGAAGCAGCCGTCCTGATGCAAACCCGAATACAGGCAGAGGCGGGTGATCTGTTTGATGAGCAGATCAAACAGCTGGATGCCTTGGTTGCGCTGCTGAATTTCGATATAACCCAAAGTGCTCTTCATGCCTATGCCGGATTGTTTGATCGGTATTATGACAATCCCCAACGTCGTGCCCTGACGGAAGAGAGGATCAAAGTTGCATGGGGCAAGCTGCCGATTCCGATCCGTTTGGAAGTGTTGAAAAAACTGGCCCAATCCGCATTGGACCATGGAGATTCGGACAAAGCGATAGACCTGTTCAGGCAGGCCGATGAATACCTTAATCCCTGCCTCTGGCCGCTGGAGAATTACCTTCCGCTTTCTGCGGAATGGATTGAAATTCAATACAAAGCCGGTAATGTCGAACAGGCCCGGACTAATGCCGATGCGCTTCGATCTATGGTTGATCAAAAGGGAGAGGGGATTATCGATATCTATCGGGCTAGGGCGATTATTCCCCTGGCAAGGGCCTATCATACAATCGGAGACCCCGAGACGGCGCTGACCATATACAAACAGGCGGTTGAAGCCGGAATGGTCAATCCCAACAAAAGGCCTCGCGCTGAGGATTTGTCCTCGATTTGCTGTTCAATGGCACAAGATGGCATTCAACCGGATGCTGAATTATGGGCAAGGATGCAACAGATTCTAAAGGAATTGGGATCCGAATGAGCAAGGGCAGATTCTTCGGACTGGCCGGGCTTTTATTTTTGCTTCCCCCAGCGATTGCACTTTGTCAGGAGCAATTCGGTGGGATTCGAGGCCTGATTTCAGACAGCGACTTCGAGACCCCTCTCCCTGCCACTAAGGTTTTCATCGCGGAAACGGGGCAGACGACTGTTTCTACCGACGAAGGAAATTTTGTTTTTCCCAACATTGAACCGGGAATCTATACCCTTGTTTTTTCAAAGGAGGGCTATACCCGGCAGGTCAAAGCCAATGTGACTGTCTCCTCGGGACAGATGGCAGAAGTCAATATTTCTCTGGCCGGTGAATTTGAAGAGATGGAAGAATTTGTGGTTCAGGATTTGCTGATCGGTGTTGGCACCGAAGCGGCCCTGCTGGAACTGCGTTTGGAAAGTCCGGCCCTCATGGACTCGATAAGTTCGGAACTGATGAGTCAGGCCGGAGCAAGCGATGCCGCCAGCGCCCTGAATCTGATCTCGGGAACTACTGTTCAGGATGGCAAGTATGCAGTCGTGCGGGGACTTCCGGATCGGTATGTGAATTCGCAGATGAACAGCGTTCGCCTTCCGACAGCCGATGCCGAGAAACGGGCGGTCCAACTGGATCAATTCCCTACAGCCGTCATTGACAGCATTCAGATCAGCAAGACCTTTACTCCCGACCAGCAGGGGGATGCCTCCGGCGGCGCCGTCAATGTGATTCTCAAGGGGATCCCGGCTGAAACCGCTCTGAATCTGAGCGGTCAATATGGATTTAATACAAATGTGATGAGTGCCGGCAGTAAGTTCCTGTCCTATAAGGGGGGGGGCGTGGATCGCTGGGGTCGAGATGATGATTCCCGGGATATACAGCCCATCGGAACAGACTGGGGCGGGGCAGTAGGAGTCTGGCCGACAAACAGACCTATGGATTATAAATGGTCGGTTTCCGGAGGAGGAAAACGCCAATTTGAGGATTTTACCCTCGGCGGCTTCGCCAGTTTTTTTTATGAACGGGACAGTTCACATTATTCTGGTGGGAGTGAGAATAAATTCTGGGTTGATGTGCCCGGCGATCCGATGACGCCCCAGTACAGCCAGGGCGCACCGTCCGGAGATGATGCGCGATTTTTTACCTCACTGTTTGATGTGACCCAATCCAGCCAGTCCGTTCGATGGGGAGGGATGGGGATGCTGGGGCTTGAAACTGAAAATCACTCCCTGAGTCTGCTGTATATGTACACACGCGATGCCACCGATCAGGTGACTCTGATGGAAAATACCCGGGGGAAAGCCTCGCTGCATAAATACTGGCCTGGCAGTTACCCGGAGGAATTCGACAATTATGATCCAACCGATCCGGCCCATCCGGGAAATAGTACAGAAGCACGATTCGCCTCTCCTTATCAGCGTAATGAGACTCTTGAGTATACAGAACGGACAACCCAGACACTCCAGATCAGTGGACAGCATACCCTTCCCGATTTGGAAGTAGAAATCGAAGGCCTGCTCTCTCTGCTGAATCCTGAACTGGACTGGACCGTGGCAGCCAGTTCTTCAACCTTGTACCAGCCGGATAAGCGGCAGTTTGCAACGTATTGGTATCCCCGATTTACGGGCTCTCAGGTACCTGGCGTGCATCGAATGTGGCGTTCTGCGGACACCTTCAATTTGGGAAATCTTCAGCGGGTGTGGAAGGATATTCAGGAGGACAGCGACCAATATTTCGTAAATCTTAAACTGCCGTTTGAGCAATGGAGCGGGGATGAGGGATATTTCAAATTCGGAATCTTTCATGACCGAGTAGATAGGAAATACAATCAGGATTCATTCAGCAACGTCGGCGTCGAAGCGTTTTATATAGGTGACTGGAAGGATTACTGGAGCCGGGTTTTTCCGGATCAGGAACATCTGATCTCCGAGTCGGAATACGATGTCGATTATGAAGGGAAACAGAAAATTTCGGCCTGGTATTACATGGCCGATCTGCCGCTTAATTCATTCTTTAATATAATTGGAGGGGTTCGATATGAAGACACCAGTCTTTCCATTGTTAATTTTCCTGAAAGCAAAGTCGAATGGTATCCGACTGAAACAGGCCCGGTGAAACTGAATCCGGGTGATGCCGATGTGGATCTGAAGCAAAAGGATATGCTGCCCTCCATTGGTTTTCAATTCAAACCCTGGGAATCTATAACCTTTCGCGGCACTTACAGCGAAACCATCGCCCGGCAAACCTTTAAGGAGCTAACCCCCATTAAGCAGCAGGAATACCTCGGCGGGGACTATTTTATCGGGAATCCATCGCTGCGGATGAGCGCCCTGGATAATTATGATCTGCGGTTGGATTATACCCCCTACAAGGGCGGATTGTTTTCAATCTCCTATTTCAAAAAGGACGTAACCGACCCGATCGAATATGTCCAGAAAGCAGGCAACGGCTTTACCTTTACAAAGCCGGTAAACTATCCGAAAGGAAAGATCGAGGGTTTTGAGCTCGAGGTTCGGCAGGACATAGGGCGTTTTTCCGATCGGATGAGCGGTCTTTCGCTGGGGGCCAACGCCACGTTCATCAATTCTGAGGTCATTCTTCCTCTGGATGAAGCCCAGCAGCTTCGGGATGTCCAGGCCCCGGAGCCCAAACGAGACATGACCAATGCGCCTGAGTATTTATACAATCTTTTTGCCTTGTACGAAATTCCTGAGTCCGGAACCCAGTTGGGTCTGTTTTATACCGTGCGGGGTGACACCCTCGTTGCCGGGGCCGGTGTGGACAACGGGCGATATATCCCCAGTATTTATGAAACTGAATACGGTACATTGAATTTTAGTTTGTCTCAGAAACTTGGTGAGATTTGGACACTGAAGTTTCAGGCCAAAAACCTTTTGGATCCGGATATCGAGACAGTCTATCGCTCCAAGTACATCGGCAGCGATGTTACGAAGACCTCGTATCAAAAAGGCATGGAGTTCTCTGTCAGTCTCAGCGCCCGGTTTTAAGCTTCACCGGATTGCCGTCTCTGTATCGAAGTTCTGCTTGGCGGCAACAGGACATGCCTTAGACGGGCTGACTTTAATGAAATAAAAATGGTTCGCTAATTATTTGCTAATCTTTCATGGATATCTTTTGGGACAATGAATAACCTGCTCAATAATCGGAAATAAAATGTAATCGCATCAGAACACAACCGGATAGTATGGATGGTGAAACGATGAACAAAACATCTGGGATTGTTTCCTTCAAAGACAAGCCCCCGGAATACCGAATACTCGGAAACAATCGATGCATTGTACAGAGTCGCTGTTTGCTGGCTGGTATGGTCTGCCTGCTGTGTAGCGGTTTGCTTTCGGCCGAATCGGATTCGATTGAAAACACCCGCTCTGCCATGGAAAAATGGATTCAAACCAAACGAATCATTTCCCAGGAAAAACGGGATTTTACGCTGACCAAAGAGATTCTTAAGCAGAGAATAACGCTGGTCCGCCAGGAAATAGAAACCCTGAAAGGCAAAATACACGACGCCGAGGAAAGCATTGCGGAGGCCGACAAAAAAAGAGCCGAGCTGATGGAGGAAAATGATAAACTCAGGAATGTTTTGGCCTCTGTAGTTCAAACAGCGTGCGATCTGGAAAAACAACTCAAACAGCTGCTTGTGCAATTACCCGAACCGATCCGTCAGCGGGTCAAACCCCTCAGCCAGCGGCTGCCTGATCAGCCCGAAGAAACCAAACAATCGCTTGCAGAGCGTTTTCAGAATATAGTCGGCATCCTCAATGAGGTCGACAAATTCAATCGAGACATCACAGTTACCAGTGAGATCCGCCATCTTCCGGACGGCAGTTCCGTGGAAGTGACGGCTTTTTATGTAGGCCTCGGCCAGGCCTATTACACCAGTGCCGATGGAATGGCAGCCGGAATCGGAACGGCGACCCAAGAGGGCTGGATATGGAAACCCTGCAATAAGGCTGCCGCCCAAATCAAAGAGGCGATTGACATCCTGAAAAATGAAAAACCGGCATCTTTTGTACATTTGCCGGTTGCTATCGAATAATCGGAACAAAAAAGTATGATCAAAGTAACATACATTGCAGTCTGTGGACTCCTTCTTTGGTCGGGCTTGCCGGCCTTTGGCCAGAAGGGGGATGCCCCTGCGTCTTTTGAACAGACCTCCCAATATATTCATCAGCAGCTGGCCGAATGTCTGAACGAACTGGCTGATTTACGAGAGCAGATCGCGGCGGAAAAGATCCCCCTCAGCCGTCAACTAAGCGAGATGGAAGCCGAACTGATCCAGGTTCGTCTTGATTATCAACAAACCTCTCGGCTGCTGGACAGCCGTGCCTTGGATCTGGGCAATCTCCGCTCCGAAATCAAATCTCGGCAGGAAGAGAGTGCTTATCTGTCTAACCTGCTGAACGAATACATCCGGAATTTTGAATCCCGTCTGCATATCTCCGAACTCCAGCGATACCGGCAGGCCCTTGACAAGGCCAAGTTGGCTACTGAAAACAACACGCTTTCGCAGCAGGAAGTCTATACAGCCCAACTCGAATTGCTGGCCGTGTCGCTTCAGCGGCTGCAGGAGGCTCTGGGGGGTGTCAGATTTGAAGGCACCGCTGTTGACGCAAGCGGAAAAGTTAAAACCGGCACATTTATTTTAATCGGTCCATCGGCTATATTTCGCTCCGCAGATGGACGGGATGTGGGAATTGTTGAGCAGCGGCTGGGATCTCTGGAACCTTCTTTGATCGCCTTCGGATCTTCTACTGATGCCCTCGCAGCCGAAACTCTGGCATCTTCAACAACAGGATTTTTCCCACTGGATCCAACCCTCGGCAATGCACATCGAATCGAAGCCACACGGGACACTCTTTTGACGCATATCCGTAAAGGGGGACCGGTCATGGTCCCGATCTTTGTCCTGGCCGGAACTGCCCTGCTGGTCGCCCTGAGCAAATGGCTAGCGTTGAGCTGCGTCCGCATTCCTTCCGCCAGGCAAACCGCTGCTTTTTTCAAGGCGATTGCCCGCCGGGACAGCAAGGCCATCCTTCAAGAGATTGAAACCATGACTGAATATAAGGGTTTATCTCTTCGAGATTGGATGATCGGCGGGATGTTCGGCGCAGGACTGAGCGTGCTGATTTTCCTAGTCCTCAGTCGGGTGGACCTGCATCTGCCGTCCGAGTTCCTGGCTCGGCTGGACTCAACGCGGAGTGTTTGGATTTTTGCAGGTATCGGGGCTGTTTTCGGAGGGGGTGTCCGATATCTGCTCCATAGGTGGCTCAGCTACTCTCCAGTCGGCATCATGCTGGCCGCAGGGGCAGAGCATCTCGATCAGCCGCGAGATCTCATCGAAGAAGTGATGTATGAAAAAGTGCTGGTCACGCGTCTTCAGCTTCATCGGTTTTTGCCCTTTATCTCCATCAGCGCCGCATCGGCCCCGCTGCTGGGACTGCTGGGCACCGTCACCGGAATCATCAATACCTTCAAACTCATTACAGTGTTTGGTTCCGGCGATGTAAAGACCTTGTCCGGCGGGATTTCTGAAGCCCTGATTACCACAGAGTTCGGTCTGATCGTGGCGATTCCGTCGCTGCTGATTCACGCCTTTCTTTCCCGCAAAGCCAACGGCGTAATTAGTCAGATGGAAAAAGCGGCAGTGACATTTATGAACCAGATCAGCAAAAGTGAAAAACCCCCGCAGGAACCGGTTCAAAAACCTCTACCCGCTCCCGCCCCGATCCGCATCCATACCACCGAAAGCGGAAAATCTTCAGGGCCTCGAATTCCGATTCATGAGTATTCTCAAGGAGTTGCCGCCAGCCGGATGCGGACTCAGATCATGCCTATCGCCAAAACAGCGACCGTAGGAGAGATCCTCGGGAAAATCCGGTCTACCGAAATCGGAGAAGAGGCAGATGCGGTGTTTATCGTAGATGAACACGGTAAATATGCCGGCCATGTGCCGATTCATCGTCTGCTGACACGGCCCGATCAGACCCGTGTGGATTCTTTGGTTGAAAACCATCCGCTGTTTGTACGGGTAGATACCGATATGAGAGAAGTTCATGCGCTCTTTGCCAAACATCAGATATTGCACCTTCCGGTTCTGGATCACGAGGACCGTTTGGTAGGGCGAATACCCCGCAATGGAAATGGAGATGTAAAATAATTATGATTCCTGAAGGTCTGACTAAAATGTGGGAACAGGCCGTTGCCATCTGGATTTCAGGGGGATGGGCGATGATCGCCATCGCCGCAACGGCACTGGTTATGTTCGGATTGGGAATGCAGATCTGGCTTAAACTCTATGCAACCGGATTTACCGTAGTAAAAGAACAAACCTGGCGTTTCTGGATCGATCACCAGGATCAGCGGACAGGACCAATTGGACGGTTGCTCGACTTTGTCACAGGCGGAACTTCGCTCCAGAACACGGTCGTTTTTTTTGATGAATTACGGGCCACGGAGATTGAACCTTTCGAACGGGATTTACGAGTAATGAAAATCTGTGTCAGCGTAGCTCCCTTGCTCGGATTGCTGGGAACGGTCACCGGCATGCTCGCCACCTTTGGAGCGCTGGCCTCAGGAGCCGGGGGAGAAAAGACCATGGCATTGGTTGCCCAGGGGATTTCAGAAGCCCTAGTCACGACGGAGACCGGGCTGGTGATTGCGCTGCCGGGACTGTTTTTCCAGTACCACCTGGTACGCAAGCATGAACGATACAAGGCGTTTCTGGCGCATCTGGAAACCGTCTGTACACAAAAGTTCTATAAACAGACCGAATCGGCAGAAGAGCCGGAGATTGATTCCTTTGAACTTTCATCGCTCCCTTCAGACCGGCAACCCTGTTTGGAGCCGGCGGCCATCTGTCCGGAATGGGGATCCAAGATCCCCTCTCTAATCCATTAACAACGAGGATTTGATGGGACGTTTTCGTCAAACAGCATTCAGCGACAATAATGAGAACGGAATTGATATTTCTCCTTTGATCGATTGTGTTTTTATTTTGCTGATTTTCTTCATTGTGACCACCACATTTGTTGAAGAGACCGGCATTGAAGTGGACAAACCGCAGGCCGCCTCTTCCGTTCAATTGGAAAAAACCAGCATTTTGATTGCCTTGACCGAAAAAGGAGAAGTGGTCTATGGCGGCCGTGACATCGGAATCAGCGGAGTCCAGCCGCTAATCAAACGCATGCTTCAGAAAGAGGACGTTCCCGTCATTATCCAGGCAGATGCATCTGCCCAGTCCGGCCTGCTGGTCCGGCTGATCGACGAAGCCAAACTGGCCGGAGCGGTAAAAGTCAGTCTGGCCACTCGCAAACCCAAAAACTGAATATGGGTACACTGTGGAAACATAAATCAAAGTCCTTCCGGTCCATTGCAGATTTTCTGGGCCGTCTGATAGTTCTCGCAGGAGCCGTAGGGCTGACGCTGCTCTTTTTTATGGTGCTGCCTTTCATGCAGACGTTGGCCAAACCGCCCGCCATGGATCTGATTGTTCAAGCCGTTGATACAGCTAAACTGGAGGCGCCACCGCCGCCCCCGGAATCCGAACCCGAACCGGAAGAGAAATCGCCCGAAAAACCCCCTGAATTTATCGACGAGGCGCCCCCGCTGGATCTGGCTCAGATTGAACTGGCCTTGGATCCGGGATTCGGCGAGGGATGGCTCGGCGGCGATTTTGCGGTCAAACTCCATTCCATCGTATCGGAGCAGGCAGAAGTTGATGCCTTATTTTCTATTGCAGACCTTGACCAGAAACCTCGTATTCTTTATCAGCCAAGCCCCACCTTGACTTTAGAGTTGCGGAAAAAAGCCCCGGCCACTGTGTATATAATTTTTATTGTCAATCAAGCAGGCCGGGTCGAGAATCCTGTTGTGCAAAGTTCTCCGGACCCGATTTTTGAAAATCCTGCTTTGAATGCCGTCAAACAATGGAAATTTGAACCCGGAAAACGCGGCGGTCAGCCAGTACGCTTCCGCATGCGGGTACCCATTACCTTCCCGAAAGGATAATCCGACAATGAAAACCCTCCCAGCCCGTATTTTTGGGGGAGCCATTCTGCTGCTGGCTTTATCGTGTCCGGTATGGTCTAACGAACCGGAATCCTCTGTTTCATACTCCGGTCTAAATGAATCTATCTTGTTTGTGTGGAATGATCCAGTATTTCAAAAACGTTTCGCGGAAAGTTATATAGCAGAAACCGAGATCGAGCCGCGAGTGACTGAATCAGAGCGAAAAATCATGCTGAAAATCCTTGAACTGATTGCTGCTGACAAGATGGAGGAGGCAGCCAGGCAGCTGGAAAAGTCAACCAGTCCTTCTTCCAGTGCAGTCTTTGATTTTACGCTGGCGAATATTTACTTTCAACAGGCCGACCGTGACCAAATCAATCAGGACGAAAAAACAAAAATACTCAATCAGGCCGCCACCGCTTATCAGTCGGCTGTGGAGAAATATCCTAAATTTCGCCGTGCCTGGCGAAACTTGGGATTAATCTATATCCGCCAAGGGCAATATGACAAATCGTTGCCGGCCTTGACCCAGGTGATCGCCCTCGGAGGCGGGGATGCGATTACTTTCGGGCTGCTTGGATTTGCTTATGCTTCCGTGGGGAATAATCTGTCGGCCGAATCGGCCTACCGGATGGCCATCCTGCTGGACCCAAATACAATAGACTGGAAAATGGGACTGGCCCGTAGCTTTTTCAGGCAGGAACGCTTTTCCGATGCAGCGGCTCTCTGTAAACAGCTCATCCGCGAAAATCCCGATCGTGCTGATCTATGGCTTTTGGAGGCCAACGCACGGATTGGTCTTAATCAGCCATTGCAGGCCGCGGAAATTTTTGAGTTGGTGGATCGCCTCGGGAAGTCCACAGCGGACAGTCTGAATATGCTGGGGGATATTTATGTCAATCAGGAACTGTATGACATGGCCGCCGAAGCCTATACGCGGGCCATGCGAAAAGATGAACCGGGCAATCCGGATCGTCCGATTCGTTCAGCCCAAATCTTAATCGCCCGTGGCGCCTTTGAGGAAACCCGTCTGTTAATTGAGCAGATCGAGACTCGGTATGGCAGCCAATTAACTGATGCAGCCCGCAGAGAGATACTCAAATTACGTGCTCGGCTGGCGGTGGCGGTTGGAACAGATAACATGGAGGAAGTGCGGGTTCTGGAGGAGATTGTTGCCCTCGACCCCCTGGATGGAGAAGCGCTGATCCTTCTGGGCCGTCGATCCTCTCGTACCCAGGACTTTGAAAAGGCCATCTTCTATTTTGAGCGGGCCGCTGCCATTGAAAAATACGAAGCGGATGCGAAAATTCAGCATGCCCAGTTGCTGGTTCAGCAGGGCAAATATAACGAGGCGCTCCCGTTGCTGCGGCGGGCTCAGCAGATCAGCCATCGGCAGAATGTTCAGGAATATCTTGAACAGGTCGAGCGGTTTGCGAAAAGTCGTTAGAAAAACGGATTTGTCCGGATGAAAAAGCGATTGTCTATTCTAACGGGCTTGCTCCTTCCATTATCTTTGCTGGCATTCCGCACAGACAACAAAGACTTCTCCGGGCTTATCGCAAATGAAGATCCTCAGATTGCGGATCTCTTAATAGAGGCCGAACAGGGAGATGCCGGAGCACAATACCTTCGGGGCTATATGGATGCCGAAGGAGTCGGGATTTTTCAGGATCCCATAAAGGCAATTCGATGGTACACGAGGGCTGCCGAGCAGGGACAGTCCGCCGCCCAACTCCTGCTCAGCGACCTGCTTGTGCGGAGTCAGGGAAACCAAGCGGATCTGGTGGAGACCTACAAATGGTCTTTTCT
>ERZ795050.2238-NODE-2238-length-22131-cov-5.312647_pt1 | contig 22131 bp, 15 predicted proteins | sample MGYA00375134_ERZ795050 | MGnify/ENA primary metagenome ERZ795050 (study PRJEB30179, sample SAMN05720221) | activated sludge metagenome | isolation source: Anaerobic digester | place: Japan | collected 2015-05-26 ... | reverse complement strand
CAGCAATTTTGCTATGCATAGTTTGTTCCTCCTTAATGGTATATATTCCGCCAGCTATGACGATTGTTTTATTATTGAGAACGGCATCGGTAACAATGCGGTGTGCACTATCAAGAATTCTTCCAAACGTCTGTCGGGAAATACCCATTGCACGAGCCGCAGCTTCCTGATAAAGACCTTCAATATCAGCAAGGCGGAGCGCCTCAGCCTGATCGAGCGTCAGTATAACAGTTTCCTGTGCACAGCACCGTTTTTTTTGCGCACATTCCAGAGCCGTTGTTCTGGCAATTTTTCGCGGGCAGTGTGGTCGCGGCATGAGTACTCCTTACACAAAATACCGAATATCGGTCACAATTTTAAGGTAACTAGGTATTACTAAAACAATATGAGCATATGCTCATATTGATACCATATTCCAACACATTGAGTTTGTCAACTATATATTTTAGTAACCTTGTTATTACACTAGCCAAAAGCGGATACTTTGAGTAATCTATAAACATTATGAACAAAATAATCATTCGAGGTGCACGGGAACACAATCTAAAAAATATCGATCTTGAGCTCCCCCGCGATAAGCTCATCGTAATTTCGGGGCTTTCCGGTTCGGGGAAAAGCTCACTTGCTTTTGATACGCTTTATGCCGAGGGACAGCGCCGCTATGTCGAATCGCTCTCAGCATACGCCAGACAGTTTTTGGGTCAGATGCAAAAGCCTGATGTTGACTATATTGAGGGGCTCTCTCCAGCAATAGCAATCGAACAAAAAACCACACACCGTAATCCTCGATCAATAGTTGGAACCGTTACAGAAATATATGATTATTACAGGCTGCTCTATGCCCGCATCGGCATTCCACACTGTCCGCAGTGCGGGAGGGAAATCCGTGAGCAGAGTATTGACCAGATACTCGATAGCATAAAGTCCTATCCAGAAGATTCAAAGCTGCAACTCCTTGCGCCTGTTGTGCGCGCCAAAAAGGGTGAGCACCAAAAAGTGCTGGAAGATGCGCGGAATGCAGGATTTGTGCGCAGCCGTATCGATGGAGAGTTCCGCAGCCTGGACGATACGATTATATTAGAAAAACAAAAAAAACATACTATCGAAATTGTAGTCGATCGCATGCTCCTCAATGTCGAAAACTATCAGCGGCTTGCGGAATCAGCAGAAACAGCACTGCGCCTTGCAGATGGTATTCTTGTGGTGCTTATCGATATTCCCGATCAGGCTAAAACAGAAGAAATCCTCTTTAGTCAGCATGGCGCCTGTCCTGTCTGTAACATCAGCATTCCAGAGCTTGAACCGAGACTCTTTAGTTTTAATAACCCCCAGGGTGCCTGTCCTGCCTGTACGGGCTTAGGTATCAAACTGGAGTTTGATCCTGACAAAATAATTCCCGATAAAACCCGCTCGTTTGAAGATGGAGGCATAATTCCATATAATCCAGACTCGGCATGGTACCGTTCACGGTTTGAAGCACTCGCACGTGCTTACAAGTTTGATCTTGCAACACCGTTTGGTAAGCTTCCCCAAAAAGTGCAGGACATTATTTTGTATGGGAATGATGAGGCAGTTCGTGTCCGGTATGACAATGCTAAAGGGACAGGTCACTTTGAGTATGAGAGCAAGTGGCCTGGAGTGATAGAGGAGCTTAAACGGCGCTACAATGAAACAACGAGCGAAGAAATAAAACTGTGGCTCGAGAGTTTTATGACCGAACGGGTTTGTGAAACCTGCAAAGGTAAACGGCTCCGTCCTGAAGCATTGGCAGTAACGGTTGGCGGAGCGTCCATACATGAGCTCATAACGCAAACTGTAGAAACATCGCTTGATTTTTTTAGTAAACTTAAGCTAACGAGGACAGAGGAACATATCAGTCAGCAGATACTTAAAGAGATTACAGCGCGGCTCACGTTTTTAAAAAATGTCGGTCTCGATTACCTTACAATGGACAGAAGAGCAGGCACGCTTTCAGGTGGAGAAGCTCAGCGTATACGGCTGGCAACGCAGATTGGTTCGGGGCTCGTGGGTGTGCTCTATATTCTTGATGAACCATCAATCGGTCTCCATCAGCGCGATAATCAGCGGCTTATCGATACAATGACATACCTCCGTGATATTGGAAACACGATAATTGTGGTTGAACACGATGAGCAGATGATACGCACAGCAGATTATGTTGTCGACTTGGGCCCCGGCGCTGGAGTGCATGGTGGCCACGTTATTGCAGCAGGTACTCCAGAAGAGGTCATGAATATCCCTGAGAGCATTACCGGTCAGTATCTTGCGGGCAAGCTTGAAATACCTGTCCCCACTGAGAGACGTCCTGGTAATGGTAACAGGATTACTGTAAAAGGCTGCAGAGAGCATAATTTAAAAAATATCAATGTGAGCATACCGCTCGGGTGTTTTACCTGTATAACTGGTGTTTCCGGTTCAGGCAAAAGCACGCTGCTGTCGGATATTCTCTATCCGGCAATTGTAAATAGGTGCACCTGGCTCCGCTTACCAGAGGGAGACTATGACAGCATATCAGGTGTTGAGTATATTGATAAAATCATCAATATCGATCAGAGTCCAATCGGAAGGACACCGCGTTCTAATCCGGCTACGTATGTTGAAGTATTTACGCATATTCGCGACCTGTTTGCTAGTCTCCCAGAATCGAGAGCTCGGGGCTACAAGCCTGGTCGCTTTAGTTTTAATGTGCGTGGAGGCCGATGCGAGCACTGCCAGGGCGATGGGACAATAAAAATTGAAATGCAGTTTCTGTCTGATGTATATGTAACCTGCGAAGTGTGTAATGGCAAACGTTTTAATAAAGAAACACTCGATATTCTCTATAAAGGTAAAAATATTGCAGATGTTCTTGATATGACTATTGAGGAAGCATATACATTTTTTGAAAAAATACCCCAAATTGAACGCAAATTGCGAGCACTGCTCGATGTTGGTCTGGGATACATAAAACTGGGACAGTCGGCATTAACGCTTTCCGGAGGTGAAGCGCAGCGCGTCAAGCTTGCTTTTGAGCTTGCAAAGCGGGCAACTGGCAAAACAGTTTACTTTTTAGACGAACCTACAACAGGCCTCCATTTTGCTGATGTTAAACAGCTCATGGAAAGCATTCAAAAGCTTGTTGATAATGGTAACACCGTTGTTATGATTGAGCATAATCTTGATGTCATTAAGCAGGCTGATTGGATAATAGACCTTGGACCAGAAGGCGGTGTACGTGGAGGAGAAATTGTTGCTCAGGGCACACCAGAAATGATAGTTACCCATAAGCATTCATGGACGGGACAGTATCTCAAGCCATACCTTAAAAAATAAATAATCTAATTTATCATCCTATAACGCAAAATGCTGGCTGCTATCTTTACCGTAAAACAAAAACAGGGTAGTATGGATAGAGCATGAAACGTCTTATTTACGCTGTTATAGTTTTATACACAGGCATTGCAAGCTGCCTCTCTGCATTTGCACATTCAGATTTAAAAGCTCATCAATTGTATCATAGCAATAATCATGTTACAAATTCGAAAGATAACCATCGTATAGAACATGTGCCTCCATCACCCAAACAGGTTCCAGATGCGTCTTCTAATGAGAACTCAGAGCAAAACAAAGATTCTGCTCCTCAAGCTGGAAACAATGAACAAACTGATATGCCATCAGAGCAAGATCTATTTCTTGAAACCGTTGCCCTTGATATTGCAACAAGCAATCATGAAGCGCTTGTTGAATGGTGCACTTTGCTGGGACTCCCTGCAACGGGAAGTGATGATGAATTGCGTAATAGACTATATGAATACTATAAGGTAAGTGAGCCTCAAAAAAGTGAAACTGAGGTAACAAGGATCATTACCATAGAAAACGCACAAAAAACAGAATACTTTACGCTTGACGAGCCGCAACCACATGTAATTATACGGTTTTCAGGTAATGTTGTTATAACCATTAAAGATACAAAAACCGGGGAAGTTCATACAATTCATGCTGATGAGCTTGTTTACAATAAATCAAAGCAGCTTCTATCTGCACGCGGAAATATTCGGTATGAAAAAAAGAATGGCAGTACAACGGAAATATTTTTAGGTGAAGCAATTGATATCGATCTTGATACCTGGCAGGGGTCATTTAGATATGGAGAAAACCGCAGGGAAGGTGGTGAAACTCAAACAAAACTTATCTTTCAGGCTGAAGATATCATAAAAAAAAGTGATACAGTACTCGTTTTTAAAAATGCAGTCATAAGCTCGTGCGATACTGACGATAAACATTACTCCCTTCGTGCATCAAAGCTCTGGATTCTGGGTAGTAATGAATGGGCAGTTTTTAACGCAATGCTCTATGTTGGAGAAATTCCTGTATTGTATCTCCCTTTCTTTTACTATCCCGGTGAAGAAATTGTGTTTCATCCCGTGTTTGGTTATAAGGATAGGGAAGGTCGCTTTGTGCAAACCACAACCTACATTCTCGGGGAGCGTGCACCTAAAGATCAGAGTATTAGTCTTTTTAAGCTTACCGAAGGTGGCACCGGGTATGATAGAAAAGTGGAAGGTGTTTTTTTACGAACGCAAAAAACTAAAAAAGATAAAAAAGAAGAAAATATAGTAAAGGTGTTAGCTGATTATTATGTGAATTTAGGATTATTTGTAGGGGTTGATGCAGTATTACCGGTATTTGGTCCTATTAAAAATTTTAAATTTTTTTTAGGACTGGGCTTAACAAGAAGTATATTCCCGATAGGCACAAAAACCTATTCACCATTTGTTCCTCAAAATGATTATACGAGTACATGGAATACAGCATATTATTTTGGACAGGAACTTCCTCTTCGTTTTTTGTTTACTGCAAGTGGGGGTATTTCTGCTGGGGCGTTTACAAGCTCTTATGCGTTCGATTTTGCTTCTGACCCTTACGTTTCTAGAGATTTTTTACAGCGCTCAGAGTATATGGACTGGCTGCAATTCATGAAGGAACAGGAGAAAAACCAACAGGTAAGTACTGAAAAAAAATCAACTCTCCAGAGTACAGTTAGTTTTTCAGGTTCAATACCGCTTCCATTTTTTGAGCCATTTATTAAAACTATATCTATTAGTACTATTTCATCATCACTGTCCTGGATACTCAAGACAAAACAAGCTCCAAGTGAATCTGATTTATACTATCTCTTTTTGTATGCTCCAACATCAGAGTTTTTTGTGCCTGATACATTTAAAATTATTGAAGGAAGTATTTCACTCAGTGGTAATCTTTTTCAGTTTCCACTTCCTGTAAGTAAAAATAAACCTCAACAGGCAAAAGAAATACCTGGTATTGTATCTCCGTGGAATGATAGTACGGTACAGGATGGTACAACACAATCACCTCTCGATACACCTTTGTTTATGTTACCTAAGCTTTACACCCCTGAATTAAAAACAAATCAAAGCGATATATTTACAGTAAGTATGAATTATCAGTTTATTCCTTCAATAAACTGGTCACAAAGATTTAATACAAATGCATGGAAAAATCCACAGGATGTAGATTTCCAAAAATTGTACGAATTAATTTCATATGGAATTTCAGCTAATATTCAGCCAAATTTTAAATTTTTTAATTCGTTGTTTACCATCAATTCTACTCTTGCTGGGTCTGCCAAATTTCAGGTGCGTCCATCTTACATTAACGATCCACTATATGTGACACCGGTAATGCTTGAGGCGTGGCAGCGACAGGATGCTCAGTATAGATATGATACAATAACAGGAAAACTGGGAATTGTAATTAACCCTTTTATCAATAATGAATTGTTTTCACCAATACAGTTTAGCTGGAATTATGATACTTTGTTATATGAATATAAATTTAAGACTATTTCAGCTGGTGTACCCTTATATGAAACATATACTTTTGATTGGACAAAAACTGGTGTTAAAGGAAATTCTCTCGCTGCTGTACTTGGTGTGAAGCTGGACACATATATAGAATCTCTAAAAATTTCTGGGAACTTGCCACCACTATTACCATCATATATGTTTAATCTCCAGCTTTCCTGGTTTTTTGGAAATTTTTCCGGCCAAACAAAATATTATCAGAAAACTGAGTCAGATCCGTTTGTTTGGGATCCTTTTAGTGCAACTTTACAGTTAAAATATGAAAAATATCCATCACTATCTTTACAGAGTGTTTATGATATCGAAATTTCAGAACTTAAGTCTTTGCAGGCATCTTTACAATGGGAAACTTTATCAATGCAAATACATGCAAAAAAATCTCCAGCTTCTTTTTTTGTATTAGGTCAGGGTTGGGTTGATGGGGCTGAGTCATTTTCATTGTATTCAGCTTCGATGTCATATAAACTTAATTGGAAGCCTGTACCTGTTTGGAAAAATAGGATTAGTTTTGAAACACAGGTAGCACTTGATGCTGTTCAAAACTTTATTCGTTTTAATGAAGCAAGTGCAGGTATTACCGGCAGTATAACCTTTAAAATTTATGAGTTTGCAGATATTTCTTTTTCATTTACATCAAGAAATCAGAGCTTATGGCGATACTATGCGAATGTGTTTTCTTTACCAGAAGAATTAGCATCTTTATCAACGCCTGTTAATTTTTTTATTGATATTTTTAATGGATTTAGATTTGATAATCCGGAAATACGAAAAACATCACTGTTTAAGCTAAAGTCACTAAATTTAAAGCTTATACATTACATGCATGATTGGAATTTAACTTTTGAATTAACCAGTGCTCCATTTTATAACACACAAACTTTGCAGTATGAGTTTAAAAATACTTATAGTATTTTTATTAATTGGATAGGAGTTCCGGAAATAAAAACCCAATATAAAAAAGATGGGAACACTGTTACCTGGTAAAAATAATGAAAAAATCTGTTTACATAAAGAAAAATTAGTGTTATATTATCATTATGAACAAGAATACACTTATTTTAGGCGAGTCCTGGCCACATACAAGGGCAAAAACAAATTTACTGGCGGCAACTGGAGAAGTTGTCAGGGTGTTGGGTCCACGAGGTGCTACATTAAAAAATATTGCCAAACTTGCTGAGGTTACTGAGCCTGCAATATTCAGACATTTTGATGGTGTGGATGGGCTTTTTGATGCTCTTTGTCAGGTTACTACCATGTATATTTCCTATCTGATAAATCAGGCAAAAGCATCAAAGAACACAGGTTTAGCATTGCTTGAAGAATATTTTTTAAGCAAAATGGAAACCCTTGCAGCTGACAGGGAATTCTCTGCATTTATTGGTTTCCCGGAGCCATTATTTGCTGATTATCCTGAACTTAAGAAAAAAACTGCATCGATTCGCGCTGAAGAAACAAAATTAATAACTTCTGCCATAAAAGAAGCAAAGACAAAGGGCCAACTGCTTGCATCTGTTGATCCGGATTTTGCTGTACTTTTATACAGCGGTTTTGAGCAAAGCGTAATTAACGAATGGATGAAAAACTGGAACTCGTTTAATCCAGCAAAAGAGGCTCAAAAACTATGGAAAAACTTTAGAACTCTTATTGCAAAGAGTGATGCACCATCAGCTCAGCACACACCACTACAGGCAAAACCGTACGGTAAAGCAAATGAAGTGGAAGTTGAAAAAACTGTAAAACCTTCAGCAAAAAAGGCTACGGCAAAAACTGCAAAACCAGCGCTTAAAACTGCTGCAAAGGCAAAAGCTGCTTCAAAAACATCAGCTAAGAAACCTGCAAAACCAGCAGCAAAAACTACAAAACCAGCTAAGAAGCCAGCACCTGCAAAAAAGAAATAATTACTACAGTATATAAAAAAAGGCTGTCCATGAACCAGTTTCGGACAGCCCTTTTTCGTTACAACGCATTAAAACTAAAATTCTTCTATAATAGTCTGATAATTTTTGAGATAGCAATCATGATTATTGAGCACAAACGTACTGTGCGCTTCGATTCTGGGGCGAGCGAGTGTAATAAAAATTTCTGCAGCCTTAAGTTTTCGTTCAGAATGTCTGCCATCACGAAGCATAAGCCAGCTGATAATTATATCGGTCGCCATTTCGACAAGTCTTCGAGCGTGGAAATTGGTATACTGCTCGTTTCCAGCCTCTCGCACTGCAAGCTGTGCTTTTTCAAACTTAGTGCGCATGGCTTTTACTGAATCAATGAGTGCGGCAGGCAGTTCTGACCAATCTTCGTTCTCAAACTCGTCCATAATAGATGCTGCTACACCTGACATGACGCCACCTATTGCTGCAACTACCTGGAGCTGTGAAGTTCCTTCGTAGATATTGGTAATACGCGCATCGCGGTAGTGTCGTTCGACGCTAAAATCCTTCATGTAACCAGTACCACCATGGATCTGGATGGCATCATAAGTAACTTTGTTAGCCATTTCGGTATTAAAGAGTTTTGCCATTGGTGTGTAGAGGGCTGCAAGTTTAGTATATTTTTTAATATCAGCTTTCAGTGCATCAGCCTGTTCAGGGTGCTTCTGCGAATAGCGTTCAAGACCTTCTTTCATTTCAACGGCTCGTGCGGTTTCGTAGAGGAGACTTCGAGCTGCTTCAATCGAAACACGCATATTGGTGAGCATCTCAAAAACAGGTGGTAGATTGATGATAGGAGCCCCAAATTGTATTCGTTCACGTGCATATTTTTCTGCTTCACGATACGCAGCTTCAGCAATACCAACACCCTGTGATGCGACTGAAAGTCTCGCGCTATTCATGAGCCACATGGTATATTTGATTAATCCCCAGCCCCGTTCACCGACAAGCTCAGCAGGAGCATTATCAAACTGCATTTCACACGTGGGTGAACCATGTATGCCGAGCTTTTCTTCAACCCGCCGAATTTTTGTATGCTTATCACGGTGATAGAGGAAGAGTGAGAGACCTCGAGCGCCTTCTCGGTCTTCGCTCCGTGCAAGTACAAGCCCAATGCGACCGCAGCCATTGGTGATAAATCGTTTAACGCCATTCAATCGCCAGGTTCCATCGGGAGCCTGTGTCGCTTTGAGGCTCACAGCTTGTAGATCGGATCCAGCATCAGGTTCTGTAAGAATCATAGCGCTGGTTTCTTTGCCTTGAGCAAGGAGCGGGATAATGCGCTGTTTTTGGTCTTCATTACCAAAATTCTCAAGCGTGAGTCCTATATCCTGCTGTAAACCGAGATTTAAGAATGAAGCATCTGCTCTGGAAAGCACTTCTCCAGCCATAGTGAGCAGTGTCATCGGCATATTTAATCCGCCGTATTTTCGTGACATGGCCATACCGGTAAGTTCTGCTTTAGAAAGCATATCCCAGGCTCTGCTGGTTGCAGGAGCAAGCCGAACTTCGCCATTTTCAAGTATTACTCCCTGTTCATCAACCTCGGCTGCATAGGGTGCCATGTACTCTGCTGCAATGCTCCCGACAATTTCCATTACTCTTTTATAACTATCTTTTGCATCTTCAATATTCTTAGGAGCTTCCGGATAGGTTTGCGCTTCTTTAAAATCATCTTCAAAGAGTTTGATGATTCTATCAAGATCCATTGTGTCAAAGTGAAAAAGCACATCTTTATTGTCAAGGAAAAAATTTTCCATAGTGGTTACTCCTTATTCTTATAGGCATTGATAAACATGGGGATCACGTCTTTTAGATCACCGACAATGCCATAATGCGCTACCTGGAAAATAGGTGCTTGCGGATCCGTGTTGATAGCGATGATTCTGCTCGATTCAGCCATACCCGCACGGTGTTGAATTGAACCTGAAATACCGCAGGCAATATACAGTTTAGGTCTGACCGTTGTGCCGGTTTGACCAACTTGATGAGCTTTAGATATCCATCCTGCATCAACAGCTGCACGGCTAGCTCCAACTTCGCCTCCGAGTACATGTGCAAGTTGTTTGATGAGTTCAAAATCTTCTTTACTACCAACACCAGCTCCGCCTGCCACGATAATTTGAGCACCTTTTAAGTTAACAGTTTTTTCTTCTCGTACAAGTTTTACAAGCTCTGTTATAAAAAGTGAATCTTTGAGTTCTGGTGTTATAACTTCGATATGACCCTTGCGTTTTGGATCATGCTTGCTTATTTTCATAACGCCTTCGCGAACGGTAGCCATTTGTGGTTTCTTTTCTGGCGATACAATAGTGGCAATAATGTTACCGCCAAAAGCTGGACGTATCTGGTAAAGAATGTTCTTATATACTTTACCCTGCAACTCATGATCACCGATTTGCAGATCAGTGCAGTCTGCTGTAAGTCCAACTTTGAGAGCGCTGGCAATACGGGGAGCAAGATCCCGGCCTGTAGTAGTTGCCCCAAAAAGAACAATTTGTGGTTCATATATCTTTATTGCTTGAATAGCAACTTCTGCATAGGGAAGTGAAAGAAAATGTGCAAGCTTTTCATGTTCATAGCAGTATAGGTTATCTGCTCCATATCCCCAGAGTAACTGGGCTTTTTCTTTCATGCCATTTCCTATAACGAGCGCATCAACTCCTACGCCCAGTGTATCAGCTAGCTCTCGTGCCTTTGAAACAAGTTCGATACTGACATCTGCTATGGTGCCACCATCCTGCTGTATAAAAACCATTACATTATTTTTTGTTTGCATAGTAAAGCTCCTAACCTATGGTGTGGTCTGCAACCAGTTCCTGAACAAGTGCGCCGATTCCTTCTTTTGTTGCAGGAATCATTTTTATTTCTCGTGCTGCAAGCACCACAGAATCAATTTTTTTGACTTTTGTGGGCGAACCTGCAAGACCGCAGTTTTGAGGATCTGCATTGATTGATGAAAGATCCCACAGTGCTATTATTTCATTATCCTGACAGGAGCTCATATTCATGTAGCATTCTTCATAGCTCTTATCATTTGTTGCAGTTGCGACAGCGTTTTTATACATCATGACACGGCGTGCCGATGGCGGTCGAGGGGCAAAACCCTCATTGGTAAAAGTTAACAGCAGCGGTGCCTTTGCTTTAAGAATTTCATAGCCGCCTTCGATAGAACGTCGAACAGTTAGTTCTTTGTTTCCTATATTAACTGCTTCAAAAGCTGATACACATGTAATCTGGTTCATACCCAATTTTTCTGCAGTCTGTGGACCAACCTGAGCAGTGTCTCCATCAATTGCCTGACGTCCGCAGAATACAAAGTCAACAGAACCAATTTTTTCTATTGCGCATTTTAATGCATATGAAGTAGCAAGCGTATCAGCACCAGCAAATCGCCTATCTGATACGAGTGTAACAAAATCTGCCCCGCGATACAGTGCATCTTTTAATACCTGAGTAGCTGATGGCGGTCCCATTGTTACAACATTTATACGGGTATCTGGATATGAATCTTTGATAGTTAATGCCGCTTCAAGCGCATGCAAATCTTCTGGATTGAAAATGGCTGGTAAAGCCGCTCGATTGACGGTACCGTCATCATTCATGGCTTTGCCGGTGACATTTTTGGTATCGGGTACCTGTTTAACAAGTACCACAATATTCAGACCCATAGTGTCCTCCTAGTTTTATGAAAAATCATCATGGAGTATATCATACTCTATAATATTTACAAAGGGGGAGAAAATGTCAGAAAAACAAAAAGGCACCGGTTTGCTCGAACTGGTGCCCCATAATTACTTGAAGTATGATTTGTTTTATTCTTTTTTGAGTATTGTAACACAGTTTGTAACAGCACTGCCGCCGACATTGAGCGTAACGGCCACAGTTGGTCGTTTTTTCGGTGCAGCACCAATGGGTTCGCCAATGAGCTGTTTATAGAGCAAGGCATGCATTGACACACCGGTAGCACCTACTGGATGTCCTTTTGCTTTCAGTCCGCCTGAAAGGTTAACAGCAACGGTATCATCAGCATTGAATCGGCCTTCCATGTAATCATAACCCGCATGACCATCTGCTGAAAAACCTAGGGCTTCAGTACAGAGCAGTTGGTTGATAGTAAAACAGTCATGAACTTCTGCGATCTGAATATCTTTTGCTGTTACACCTGCTTCTGTATACGCAAGTTTTACTGCTTCTTTTGCAGCCATGAGTTCATGCATGTTTGGCCGTACCGATATGGGAAGTCGTTCTGCTGTATGTCCGATACCGGCAATGCGTACAGCGCGATCTTTTTTGATTGCAGGATGATCTTTGCGCACAAGAACAACTGCAGCAGCACCATCTGTTACGAGTGAGCAGTCATGCAGTCTGAGTGGTTCTGCAATTATTGGATTCTTTTCTGGTGGAAGATTGAGAACAGCATCTGCAGTTACAAGCTGAAGCTTGTCAGATGGTCCGCCTTTCCCAAAATGTGCAAGCGGGTTTTCAAGACCATTCCTATAGCAGAGTGCTGATACATGTGCAAGCATGCGAGCGAGTAGTTCTGGGCTGATTTTATAGTGTGCGCTATACCCTTTTGCATATTCAGCAAATAATCCAGGGAAAGTCATCGCTTTTGCTCCTTCTTCGGGCCAATAGGAGCAGGTTGCAAGCGCATGGGTAACACCTTTGGTATCAAGCAGATTCATTTTTTCGACACCGACAACGAGCGCAGCATCGACTCGACCTGATTCAATTGCGTATACAGCATCATAGAGAGCGACTGAGCCGGATGCACATGCATCTTCACAGCGGGTCATGCGCTTAAAGCGGAAATTTACAGGATCGATTTCTGCTGCATATGAAGCAAGGTGTTCCTGATTTGCAAACAGACCAGGAGCACAGGAGCCAACCCAAACGCCTCCGATTGCTGCCGGATCAATACCGGCGTCTTTGAGAGCTCCTTGCCCGGCTTCGAGCATGAGTTCATAAATACTTTTAAGATCGGTGACCTCACCAGTTTCTTTGTTCTTTTGTACAAAGCTTCCAAACTTGGTGTTATAAGCACCAATCATCATAACAGTGGACATAAAGACCTCCTTTTATATGTATCCAAGTGCTTTAGCTTGATGAGTGAGTTCTTCACGGAACTCTGGTGCTGCAACAGCACCCTGAGCAGTGTCCGACTGACCTCCTGTTCTGGAATATTGTGCTGGTTCAATGGATTCACTAGCTACTTGCCCTTTTAAGTCTACCATAAGACAGGTGTTTATGGAAACCATTTTGGAGCAATTTTCGCTATCGCAAGTTTTTAACCATAGCAAATATCTTATATAACAGTGTGTACTGCAGGACGTTCAAAAACAATATGCGTAAAAGCTCTGCCTTATTCATTGTTGATAAAATCCTTGAAATTGCTGATTTTTATCACCACATATCCAGAACGGCATAGACTTGTATATTAATTAAAAAATTGCATTCCAATTTTTTATCCATTATATTTCTTATTAAGGAATAAAGTATGCATAAGAAAAAAGTTCGTACCATGGTTTTTTTGTCATTCTTTGTAGTCGGTTGTTTTGTTGCAACGAGCTATGCTACTTACCAAGTAGCTTTGCAGGGGGTATGGAAACAAATTACCACTACAGATCTCCCGCTTACGAGTGATAATATTTATTCTGAAATCCAGAAAGATCTTCTAATGCCAATGTTTATATCTTCTTTAATGGCTAATGATACTTTTGTTCGTGATTGGATTTTACATGGAGAAAAGGATACTCAAGCCATGGTTCGATACTTAAAGCAAATCAAAGATCGATACAAAACATTCACATCATTTTTTGTTTCTGACAGAACAAAGATTTATTATCATGCTGAAGGAATTTTAAAAACAGTAAGTGAATATGAACCCCGGGATGTCTGGTTTTTTAGAGTACGAGAAATGGAGCCAGAGTTTGAGATCAATGTAGACCCCGATATGGCTAATAATGATACCATGACAATATTCGTTAATTATAAAGTATTTGACTATAATCATAAATTTATTGGAGCTACTGGTGTGGGCCTTTCTGTTTCTTTTGTAAAAGCACTGATTGCAAAGTATCAGAATCAATATAATCGTGAAATCTATTTTACAGACAAAGAAGGGAAAATAGTTTTATATAATGCTGGTACCTTTATAGAAGGAATGTTTCTTAAAAATGTTCCAGGAATCGGAAATTATGCTGATGCTATATTAAACAATGAGTTTTATCAGTTTTCATATAACTTTGATAATAAAAAATATTTTACAAATACACGCTACATACCTGAATTGGGATGGTATTTAATTGTAAATCAATCGGATACAGTTTCAGTAAGCAAATTAAAGATAATTTTATATATAGATATTCTTTTATCATTGTTAATTGCTGGTATAGCACTTTTTGTTTCGATCCGTGTATTAAATACGTATCAAAGTCGAATAGAACATTTAGCACAAATCGATACGCTTACGGGAATTGCAAACCGGCAAACATTTCAAGAGACAATAGAAATTGCATTAGAACATGCGAAAATTTCTCAAAAACCGTTATCATTTGCAATACTTGATATTGATGATTTTAAGGATGTAAATGATACATATGGTCATCTTGCTGGTGATTATATATTGGTAGAATTGACAAAACGAATACAAGGAGTAATTCGTTCAGGTGATTTTTTTGCACGATGGGGTGGAGAAGAGTTTGTTGTTATTTTTAATGATTGTTCTGTAAATACCGCCTTTGAAATAGCAGACCGAATTCGGCAGGTAGCCATAAATAATTCTATTGTTTATGAAAAACAAGCAATAGTAATTACACTTAGTATCGGGCTTACATCATTTTCACAACACGATAGCAGTATCGAAATTATTAAAAGAGCGGATAAGGCTCTTTACTCAGCAAAAACGCATGGTAAAAATAGTGTTTGCAAACTGTAATTGCTATTTCTGAAGCGAAATATAGTAAGCGATAGATCTGTTATATGTTTTTTCAGCTTCCTTATTAAAATAGCAAGCAGGTAGTTCGCCATTGCTTCGATGGTACGCTATGCATTCACAGCATTTTCCATGCTTTTCGCATGGATATGTGCAGTTACAGCGCTTTTTATTTTCCGTTACAATACATGGTTCCATATTGTTATCCTCGTGCTGAAAAGTAATAATTCATGCGCTATTATAATGAATATCATGGTATTTGTGAACATAAAATCTTATGAACTTATCTGGGGTTGGTTATGAAAAAATTAATAGTTGTACTTCTGGTTTTTGTTGCTCTTACGGCGATGGCGGAGGATGTATATATTGTGAAAACAAAAGTCAGTACCGAAGGTGAAAATCTTTGGGCAACTCATGCTGTAGTTCCAATTGAAGCTGTATCAGTATTTGTACCTACATATTTTACAAAAAATGGGAAAAATATTTCATATGTACGTTCATATGAATTTTCTTTTACAACTGGTACAGCACAATCAGTAAAAGAAACTAAAAGCGGTGTATTGTATAGATATACTGTCTCGATTCAACCAAAAAAAACACTTCCAAAAGCAAAAAAACATATAGTGGTAACCATACATGTTAATGAACTTGGAACCGGTGGCCTCTATGCGGAATCACCAGGTCTCCTGGCATTGCACCGTGCAATACTTGCAGTTTCATATAAAACTGGTTATGCCTGGATAACATCAGTTCAGTTTGATAACAGAAATGTTTTTAAGGTGTCAGTTGCTCTTACAGACAGGCTTTGAAAATACCATACTCAAAATAACTGCTACAATAGATGCTGCAATACCGATACTCCCAGAAACCTGAAGGTATGTGGGTATGCCAAAATGTTCAATGAGCGTTCCACAGTAAAGAGCTCCAATTGGTGTTACGCCTCCAAAAATGAGCATGTATAGACTCATTACTCTGCCACGATGAGCATTATCCGATTCAAGCTGCAATATTGCATTAGTTGATGTCGAAAGTGAAATGGTGCAAAATCCTATAAAAGCTAATAATATGATACTGAGAGTATAACTGTGTTGTAAACTTAATACTATGTACGCAATACTCAATCCTGCTGCTCCTCCATATAAGCGAAACCATGATGGTTTAGTTTTACTGTGTACTGCAAGCGAGAGTGCTGCAGCAAATGAACCGAGTCCAAGCGATGTCATTAAAAAGCCATATCCTGAAGCAGTTCTTTGCAAAACATTCTTGGCAAATGTAGGAACCATAATATTGTAGTTTATGATTGCAAGGCTAATTATTCCAAGAAGTAACAGCGGTATTAGAATATTTTTATTGCGTAAAGTATAGATAACACCATCTTTTGTTTGTAATACTATTTCTTTAAGTGATTCTGGTTTTTTTATAGACGCATGTGTTTGAACGGTTACATTGAGAAGCGCTATAATTACTGCAACAAAAGAAATACTGTTTAAAAAAAAGCAAGAACCTGTGCCAATTATTTCGATTAAAATTCCTGCTACTGCTGGTCCTGCCATTCGGGCTAAATTGAATGCTGCAGAGTTGAGTGCAACCGCATTAGTCAATGCCTCTTTACCAGAAAGTTCAATAACAAAAGCATGTCTCGTGGGATTATCAATGAGTTGTACAAAACCAAGTAATAGAGCGAGTATGACTACCATCCAGTATTGAATGAGCTTTGTCCATGTTAGTATTGCAAGCAGCATGGCAAGTACTGCAAGACCTGTTTGTGTGAATAACAAAATCTTTTTTTTAGGAAAAGCGTCGATAATTGGACCTGCAAATGCAGAAAACAGCATCATGGGAAAAAACTGCAAGGCACTGATAATACTCAACTTTTGAGCAGAACCAGTAAGTTCCAGTACAAGCCACGATTGTCCTACATTTTGCATCCATGTACCAATAAGCGATACACATTGACCAATCCAATAGATTCGGAAATTTTTTTCTTGTAATGCTGGAAAATATGATTGTAAAACTACGCGAGAACTCATAGTGTATGAACTATACTATTATTTAAGTAACAATCACAAGTAGATGAACAGTACTAGTTTCCTTCTGGTCATAAATGTCTGGACTATTGTTCAAATTATGATTATTTTTAATTTATAGCTTATGGAGGGTTTATATGAATACAATAGATTGTAATTGGCAAGGTGATATGGCTTTTGATGTACAGGTTAACAATCACACCATTCTTATTGATGCTGATGAATCTGTGGGTGGCAAAGATTTAGGCCCACGCCCAAAACCGCTAATGCTTGCAGCTCTGGCAGGGTGTACTGGTATGGACGTTGTATCGATCTTAAAAAAAATGCGAGAGCCGCTCTCCTGGTTTAATGTTAAAGTTAATGCCGAACTTACGGATGAACACCCCAAGTATTATAATAAAGTTGAAATAGTATATCAGTTTAGAGAGAGTGATGGATTAAACCGTGATAATATCACTAAAGCCATTGAACTCTCTCAAACAAAATATTGCGGAGTATCGGCAATGTTTAAGCAGTTTGCTGATGTAAGCTATAAGGTAGAATATTTATAGAAAATCTTGTCTTGATTGCTTAATCATTTTATAATCTGATACATGGAAGATGAAAACGATATAGTACAGCGCTTTATATCGAGGATGGAACAACTCAAACAAGAAGCTCATTCAAATTATGACATTTATACTATAGTATCCGATCTTGGTTATACCGATAAAGATTTAGAAATTGTTAAACAATACGCACAAAAATCAATAATACGAAGTAAAGAATATTTAAAGCAAGGAATGTTGAAAGATGCTGAAGCAGAAGCACTGATTGCGCTCGATATGTTCCCAAACGATGCTGAAGTGTATGTTTTGCTTGGTTCTGTCTATAAGGCTTTTAGTAGAAAAAAGTTATTCCCGTTTGGTTATTATTCAAAAGCATTATCAATGTATAAAAAAGCATTAACATGCGATGTCTCGCAAAAAGCTGCATTTGATGGTATAAAGGAAGTACAAGGAATAAAAAGATTGTATGTCGTTAAGGTTATTTCCTTTTTATGCTTGTGTGGTGCGTTTTTCTTTTTTGTTTTAAGAGGGCGTTATAGTGGGCAGATTGGGGATAAAGAATTACCTGTGTTAAGAACACAAACAAATGAATCAAAGCCTAAAAGTATTGCAGAAAATTCAAATGATTCGTTTGTAGCTAAAAAAGAAATACCAATAACTGTAATTTTCCCGGAAAAACTTAAGGGATTACAATTCATAACTCAATCAAGTGTATTGTTGATATATCAGCTTGCTGAACCTTCGTTTTCCGTTATTGTTAAAGGTTTAATTGCTTCAGAAAACATCGAAGTATTTAATCTTGAGTTTGAGATTGCTTGGTATGGGTCTGATGGAAATGTCCTGAAAACAAAAAGTGTCTCAGTGATTGATACTTATCATGCTTCACTAAAGCCCCATGAGGTCTATCCAGTTAATATTTTTGAATATTCAAAAGGTGCTGCGCCTGATATAAAGAAAATTGTCATAACTCCAACATTGTATGATGCAGAGCCTGCACAGGAAGCTAATCTTAATACAAAACTGTCTGTCATATGGGCACAAAAGCCAGAAGCGGATAAGGCATTAGATGTATATCTCAGGAATAGTACAGTTGTTTCAGGTGTAAAGGATTATATAGGAAAAACTGTTCTTGTTTTTTATAATTCAGGAAGTTCAAGAATTAACTTGCTAAAAGTACGGATATTATACAAAAAAGATAATGAGATTATAGTGAGAGGTAAAGAGATTTTTGTGCTCACAAACGATAGGGGCTATATTCCTTCTCAAGCTAAGTTTTCATATCAAATTCTTGATCAATTTCCTAAAGATAAATTTCAAGACCAATATGCAATATATGATACCATTGAGGTAGAAGTGCTTCAGATTGAATGACTATAGACAATATATAGAAATCGGTTTTAAAAATAAAATGGGCTGTCATACATTGAAGTGTATGCAGCCCACTTTTTATTTCACTAACAAAGAAGCTTACATTTTCATGTTTTGCTTAAATTGGTCAATAAGTCGAGTAAATTCATCACATGCAGCTTGAATTGGTGCTGATGTAGTCATATCGACACCAGCAACTTTAAGTGCTTCGATTGGGAATCGTGAACCGCCGGACGAAAGGAACTTAAAGTAATTTTCTTTAGCTCCTGGTTCTCCAGACATCACCTTTTTGGCAAGGGCAATTGATGCGGAAATTCCTGTTGAGTATTTATACACATAGAATGCGCCATAGAAATGCGGAATGCGTAGACATTCCAGATCGCTCACGGTTTCAAATTTCATTGCAGGACCAAAGTATTTTTCAAGCAATTTACGATACATGTTTCGTATTGCATCAACTGTTAGTGGTTCTCCGTTTTCAAGCATACTGTGAGCTTTGTATTCAAATTCAGCAAACATAGTCTGTCTGAATAATGTTGCTAGGATGTCATCAATTCTGCTGGAAAGAAGATAATTTTTTAACGCTTGGTCGTTTGTATTATTGTACATGTATTCAAAGAGGAGAGCTTCATTGAATGTGCTTGCAACTTCTGCTTCGAATATTGTGTAGTTATAGTGCATAAAGGGGTTGTTTCGAGCGCTGTACCAACTGTGCATCGAATGTCCGCCTTCATGAGCCATGGTAAAGACATCACGGAGTACATCTTGTTTGAAGTTCATCATGATATATGGGTCGCTCGTGTATGAACCCCACGAAAAAGCTCCTGAACGTTTTCCTTTGTTTTCATATCGGTCAGCCCAGCCATGCAAAAGTCCGTTCTTCAATGTGGAAACATATTCTTCGCCGAGTGGCGCGAGTGCTTTTGCTATGACATCAACGGCCTGTTCCCAAGTGTGTTCAACTTTTACACTATCTACAAGTGGTACATAGACGTCGTAGTGTCTGAGTTCATCAAGTTTTAGCACTCGCTTTCGCAGTTCGTAGTATTCATGCAGTGCAGGAAGATTGTTGCTTACCGTAGCAATGAGGTTATCATACACAGATTCTGGTACATCGTCTTCAAAGAGAGGCTGAGCACGGCAGGAAGAAAATTTTCTTACCTTTGCGTTGTAATAATCAAGTTTGCAGGAACCAGAATAGAGTGCAGCAAGCGTATTTTTATGTTTATCAAACTGTTCATAAAACTGTTTGTATGCTTTTTCGCGGATACTTCTATTCTTGCTGTGGAGAAAGCTGGAATACGTTGACTGAGAAAGCGGACGAGGTCCTTCTGGAGTATCAATTGTGCCAAAATCCATATCAACATTGGTGAGAACGCTGAATGCTTCGCTCGGCGTTGTAGCTGCATCCATGGCAAGTGCAAGGAGCCGTTCTTCATCTTCTGAGAGAATATGCGGTTTGTTGCGTAGAATTTTCTTTACAAAAATACGATATTCTTCAAATTCGGGTTGCTCAAGCCAGTTGTTTATTGATGCTTCGGGAATCTTCTGAATTTCCGGTACAAACCAGCTCCATGCTCCCTGTCCTTGCGTTGCAAGCATCATGTAGCGTCCGACTCGGTTGCGACTATCAGAATTGCCTTCGTCTTCGGTGAGTCGTAATTGAGCATAGTGTCCTACACGTTCAGCGAGCAGTGAGTATGCTTTATTGAATTCAAGTGCTTTATGAAACGATTGTGCAGATTGTGCAAGTGTCCCCTTGTACGTTTCGATACTTGGAATCATTGCCTCGAGTGCTTTGAGTCCATCTTCCCACTCTTTTTCGTTTTTAAATAGTTTAGAGAGATTCCATTTGTGCTCTGCAGGAACTTCATTTCGAGCTGGTATTTTGCTGGTATCCATACAATAATCTCCTTAAAGTAAGTTAGCTGTCAGGTTTTATCCTGTTCGTATTGCTCTCAGTATATACTACTATAGGATACTTGAAAAGATTGAATGTTCTAAAATTTTGAATGAGGCAGAGTGGTAATGCACTACTGGCATGGTTAGCTATTCAGCGAGCATGCTAGTTTTATTGTATAGTGGTATGCTTATTGGTCCGCTTGTTTTCATAAAGACGCTTATCGACTTCAGCTACAGCAGCTTCATAAGTAGTACCATGCGGTATTGCATAGAGTCCATACGATGCAGAAAAATGAATAGTAGCATTGTCTAGTTTAATGCTCACTACTCGTACTTTGTTCATAATGCGTTGCATGAGCTGAAAACAATCTTTTTCCGATATGTGGTTAAAAAGAATGAAAAACTCATCACCACCATATCGAATACAGATATCGGTTTCACGAATATTGGATAGAATTATTTCGCCAATTGTTTTTAATACTTTATCGCCAGCCTGATGTCCATAGGTGTCATTGATTTGCTTCATATTATCGATATCGAGCATAACACAGCAAAGACCTGAATGAGTGATATTTTGTTCTGAGAAAACTTCCTCGTATAGATTGCGATTATAAACACCTGTTAGTTTGTCATGAAAGACTTTATCAAAAGCGTATTTTTTAATTGCATCAGCAGATTTAATTTGTTTAATGGAATAACTAATAATGTAGTAGCTTGCAGTAAAGAATGAAATTCGTATTATGTATCTGCCCCAATCAAGGTTTAATGATTTGATTGCGAGCACACAGGAAAGAGCATAAAGAATGCATATAGGGATTAGTGTTAAAATTATCGGTTTGGTTTCAGGAAGATATGCAAGATATTGTAGTATGAGGATATAGCCAAGAAAAAAATCCGACCGTATCCCGCCCCGTATGATCACAAGAGAGGATATAAACAGCATATCGAAGTAGAGAGACCAGTTATTGTAGAATTTGTATGCTATGAGACTTGGTTTTATATATAATACAACATTCAATGCTAGATAGCCCAGCAAAAGGATTTCCATCAATACGAACGAACTATGATATGTTGATAAAAAAAGGGTAACAGAAGCAATTACAGTTGCACTTATTTTATAGAGGTAGACTTTTTTATGAATTGATCGAGCGTCGTATTTAAAAAGCACAGGAAAGTTTTCTTTTATGCTTTGAGAAACTAGTAATCGCTTACTGTATAGTTTCCGTTTCATTTTTTTTCTAATATTAAGTATGATGTTTTTTGTATCACATGTCAAAAAATTATTTGCTATTTAGCAATAGACTGCTTGACACATTTTTAAAATACTGATATACATAGCACCACTGTCGCGCAGGTAGCTGACGCTCTCTGGAACAAAGCGGCAGGCTACGGGATCTTTGAGCCAATAATCAAAGCAAGTAGTAAAGAAAGTGCGGGAACACGCCGATACTGAAGGCGCGTCATGTGCCTCATGGTGCGTGGCACTAAAAAGGTTCTTTAACAGTATAGGGATGGAGAAGCAGGACAGGAAGGTTT